>MDTE01146347.1_pt1 | contig 11868 bp, 12 predicted proteins | sample 811231 | NCBI WGS metagenome assembly MDTE01 (sample SAMN05326651, study PRJNA326480) | marine metagenome | isolation source: seawater | place: Indian Ocean: Red Sea | collected 2010
AATCAGTTGATTATTTTAATATTTCAAATAATTATTTTTGTCCTAATAATATAACTTCAGAATATCCAAGTTGTATTAGTGATTATATCGGAGAACAAAATACAGATAATTGCTCAAATGAAGGATTTTATAATTTAAATATAAATCAAAAAATATCTAATTATAGCAATTCTAAAAATTATAAAAATAAATCAAAAAATACTTTGCACAATCTTAATAAAAAAGATTCTAAACGACGAGCACCATTACTTATTAAATGACCTACCTCCTCCTCATATTGCTACTGGTTTTTGGGTGTTCTCCTACGGAGAGTGGGGATGATGGCAGTGGCGGAAATGATGGGTTCTCTGGTATAACCGAAACAAATACAAATGGTGACTTCACTGGAAATATAGATGACGATGACTGGTGTGACACAATAAGTACATCAGGATATGATTCATGTGGAAATGAGTGCTACACTGATTATGGATTAAACCCCGTACATCCAAATCCTGTTGATCTAGGAGAGTATGGAACACTGGGGACACTCTACCAGGTATGCTATGAATATACATGTCCAAACATAGAGGAATTTATAGACTCTAATGGAAACCCTGGCTATAAAGAAATTAGTATAGTAATAATTAATGAAGAAAATGATACACTATATACCCACAATGATGAATACTGCTGGGGCAAAGTTGGAACATGTGCCTACCTCCCAGAATCACTTGAAAGTGGTATATACCGCATGAAATTTAGCACCCAGGATGAGTTCGAATGCCATGGGGACATACAGCTGAATTGATGGGGGCTCTTGCTCTGGGCTTTAAATAGCTCCTTTCTATTGCATCTAGAAGAGTAATCTCCCATCTATATTAAATTTCAAGCTTAAATAGGAAATGCCCTTTCGGGCATTTCACTTTGGAGGAGGAAAAAAGGTTGAGCAACCTTCTTCTATTATATTTTACTTCAAACTGGATAGAAAGTTCCTAATTAACTTTTCAGTAGTATTTTTTAGAAATGATTAGAAAGTTCCTAATTAACTTCCCAATGATATTTTTTACAAAAAAATACTATATATCAGAAAAGATATTTTTACTTAATATTTAATATTGATTGGAGATTAAACTATTATCTATGCTGGGGTAACATCTTTGGCTTGTAAGCCTCTTTCACCATCAGTAACAGAAAATTCAACCTGTTGTCCTTCATTTAGTGTCTTGAAGCCATCAACAACAACATCAGAGAAATGAACAAAAATATCGTCACCCTCTTCTCTTGCTATAAAACCATAGCCCTTCTGAGCACTAAACCACTTAACAGTTCCTTTTTCTTTACTATCTGCCATACTATGTATTTCCTTTAATTAATTGTAGAACGGAGAAATAATAAGAAGGTTATAACATTATATCTAAGCTTTTTTTATATTTTTTTTTGGTGGAGTTTTTCATACAAATCTAAAGATCTATTATATATATCCATATATTGATCTGGAATAGACTCATTTTTTTCTTTATACTCTCCGAAAGAATCTGTTTTAATGACACTATTGTACCAGTGTTTTCCCCATACTCCATCTGTACTATGGTGACCCATCGTCCACGATAACATCCTATCGCAAAAGGGGATATTTAAAGAGTCGCATAGCTTAGTTAACATTTTTTTAGGGTTATCTAAAATATCTTTCGAATCAATTATAACAGGATTTGAATCAACAAACTTACATACATATCTGTATATTCTATCTTGCTGTTTAAACCCAATAAGCTCTTCTTCTAAATTAAACTTTTCCATATATGATAGAATAACATCCTTAGGATGCCTGATTAAAAATGTATTTCTTAGGCCCTTAAGCCAGCCTAAATCATCTGATTCGAGTATATGGTGTGTCATTTGCTTCTGATACCAGACAGCTTTATTATTTGGGATATCACCTGTTAAATAATCTGTCAAATCATTAAAATTAGTACTCATACTTTCAAGTACTTCCTCTCTCATCGGATGAGAAACACCTGATTTTAATAAAAAGTGCCCATACATTGGCTCATCTGAAACAAATGAATCTTCCCTTGAACCAAATGAGCGCATCATTGCAGTTGATATATTCCTTGGGCCAGACCACATTGCTATGTTTAAACCCTTATTAGAATCAGCTTTCATATAAATCCGAAATTAATTTATAATACCCTTCTCTAATTTTTAAGGTTATATTGGATGGATTTTTTGATAGTACAACTTTATTAATTTTATTAACATGTATAACCCCTGCAAATGTACCCGTGACGAATGCCTCATCCGCAGTCAAAACATCATTCAAATCAAAATCTCTTTCCTGTACATCTAAGCCAATTATTTTACAAACTTCAATAACCTTAGAACGAGTAACACCATGAAGACAATAATCCCCTGTTGATGTCCAAACACTATCATCTTTAACTATAAAAAAATTGGTTGAATTACATGTAGATATATTTCCATCGATATCAAACATAAGCCCTTCATCTACACCAAGCTTATCTGCCTCAACACAAGCAAGAATACAATTTAATTTACTAAGTGAATTTATTTTAGGATCTAAAATATCAGATGTACTTCTTAATGTTTTTACTGTATGTAAAGACACTCCCCTATCAATAGTCTCTGGGTCAACTTTTTTATACTCTGGAATAATAACAATGGAAGGACCCCCAATATTTACATTTGGGTGCTGGTAAGGTGTAGATTTCATTCCCCTTGATACTATTAGCCTAATATGAATATCTGAAAACATCTGATTCTTTTCAACAACATCATATAGCAGATTTATTAAATCATTTTTTTCTAACCCAATATCAATTGATATTTTTTTTGCACCTTCAAATAATCTATCTATATGCTCATCTATAAAAACTAATTTTTTCTTGTGTAAACGGATACCTTCCCACACACCATCACCTAACAAAAACCCACTATCAAAAACAGATATTTTAGCATCTTCTCTTAAATAGTATTCTCCATTAATATATATCTTTATTTGAGTGTTTCTATTATCACCTATATAGCTATGTGTGCCCTTGTTTGCCATATTTTATATTAAATATCATTAGTATAAATATCTAGGAATAATGTAAAAATGTGAATTAGTGCAATAAAATAGAGTAAATATTTTTTTATATTAACACTATGAAAATGATATTTATAATATTTGTTTATGTATCGATGCTTTATTGTGAGGTGCTTGAAGGAATGCATCTATACACAACTATGAACCAAAATTCTGGTACAACAACCTTTACATCACAGCTTATAGATCATGAAGGAAACGAAATAAATTCATGGGAACATAATAGAGCACCTGCAAGTTTCCCTTACCTACTTCCAGATAGTACATTGCTATACCCTTCTAATGCAGCAGACCCTTATTTTCAGGTTGCAGCATCAGGGGGCCATATTACAATATACGATTGGAACGGAGAAAGCTTATGGGATTATATCTACTCAGATTCAATGAGAATTCAGCACCATGATGTTGAGCCTATGCCAAACGGGAATATTCTTCTTTTGTGCTATGAAAGAATATCATATGAAGAGGCTATACAGGCTGGGAAAACAAATATAGATGGAGAAATATGGCCTGATATGGTAGTTGAAATTTCTCCCGGTGAATTAAATACTGCTGAAATAGTTTGGGAGTGGCGATTTTGGGACCATTTAATTCAAGATGTAGATCCAACAAAAGATAACTACGGAGTTATTAGTGAGCATCCAGAGCTTTTAAATGTAAATTCTATTGGTGTCGGTGGAGGAGCTCATCAAGGTCACTATAGTGGAGATTGGCTACATGCAAACTCTGTACACTACAACCCAATACTTGATCAAATTATAATTTCTTCAAGAAGAGCAAATGAAATTTATGTTATAGATCACAGCACAACAACCGAAGAAGCTGCAGGTCATAGCGGAGGGCTATCCGGAAAAGGTGGAGATATTTTATATAGATGGGGTAATCCTGAAAATTATGGAAGAGGAAATAATCAAGATCAAAAGCTCTTTCACCAACATACTGCAAATTGGATTCCAGCTGGATATCCTGGAGAAGGAAATATTATATTGTATAATAATGGAACCGGTAACTCAGGTGGCCCAGGGTGGTCAACTATAATTGAAATTGTTCCACCTTACAATGGTCAAGAATATGAAATTAATAATAATGAGGCATTTGGACCAGAAGAACCAATTTGGAGTTATGGTGATGGTAATTTTTTCTCTCCTCTACAATCCTCAGTATTTAGATTGCCTAATGGCAATAGCTTTATCTGTGTAGCTGATGAAGCTCGATTAATTGAAGTTAATCTAAATGGTGAAATAGAATGGGAGTGGACATATCAAGGCCAAGGAAATATTTCTAGATCTAAAAAATATTCATTAGACTATTTAGAAAATTTATTAATTGGAGATGTTAACTCTGATGAAAGTTTAGATGTCCTAGATGTTATATTAATCGTAAATATTATACTAACATCTCAAGACTACAACCCCTCTGCTGATTTAGATCAAAATAATGAAATTGATGTTTTAGATATAATTATGCTTATCAATATTATTCTAAACTAAATATGATAAAAGCAATAACTGAATACTTTAAATATATCCCAGAGCAAATTAAAGTCCTAGCCTCAGGCTATATCTCAGTTCTTACCCTATTTTTTATATGGAGATTTGTTTTTACATTATATTTTCTAGATGATTTACAAATAGAAAACTTCTTCCTTTATTTACAATCTTTTTTGATAGCCATAAAATTAGATTTAGTTGTTGCTGCATATCTTCTGTTCCCAGTTACTATGACAATATTTTTCCCTTATATAGGATGGTATAATAAATATTACAGATTGCTAATGTATCTCTATATTGGTTTTGTTTTTATTTTCACATCAATACTCTGTAGTATGAACCTTGAGTGGTTTAATGAAAATGGAAATCACATAAACATGCTCATGTTTATGTATGGAGAAAGACCTGAGGGAATAAAATTCATATGGGAAAATTTTCCTATCATAGCCTATGTGTTTTCATGGACTATAGCAGTATATATATCATATAAGCTAATGCAAACAATGATTGAAAAATTAATAGAAAACACAACCAGAAAAGTAATTTTAGAAATATCTGGATTCATATTTGCATTTATAATATCTATCATCTTTGCAAGAGGTGGATTTCAGGAGAAGCCTGTAGATTGGGGGTATGCACATTTCTCAAATAATAATATGGCCAATACAATAGCACAAAACCCTATTTTCTTTTTAGGCAGATCAGTGCTTGAATATAAATCAGAAGAGCATTTTGCTAAAGAGATGCTAAGTGTTGAAAAGAAAGAAGCAATGAAAAATTACAAGCTACTTAAAGCTAATAGTAATAAAGAAAAATTACCTATAAAAATTAATTTAACAGATCAGAAACCAAATATAATCATTCTAGTTTTAGAATCATTTGTTGCAAAAAATTGTAATTTCTTAAATCCAAATCTTACAGAAAATATTACTCCATTCTTGTCAACACTTGCAAACAACAGCCTGAATTTTTCGAATTGCTATGCAAATGGAATACGGTCCGCATATGGAATTGGGACAATTTTATCTGGCTGGCCTGTTATGCCAGGAAAACCCATAATAACACAAGTAGAAACTACATTCAAAGATAATAAAGGAACAGAATCACTTAGAATGTTAGCAGAGCTTGGCTATAATAAATCATTCATGTGTGGATGCGATGCTAATTTTGATAATATGTCTGGGTTTGTAAAAGCTAATGGATTTAATGATGTTATAGATTGGAGCGATGGATTCCTTGCTAATATCAATGATGGAACCGTTTGGGGTAAATTCGATCATTATTTACTTGATAGATTACTTAATGTTGCAAGCAAGCAGGATTCAGCATTCTTTATAACGGCATTCACAACAACAAATCATGACCCATTTGTCATACCAGAAGATTACAAGGATAGAATACCAGAATTTGAAGGAGGAAAAGCTAAATATCTTAGAGCAAAAAAAACAATGGCATACAATGATCTAATCATTAAAGAATTTCTAGAGAAAGCAAAACTTGAACATTGGTATGATAACACCATTTTTATTTTCACAGCAGACCATGGACTGAATATACATAAAGATATAAGGAATCATCCAATCAACGGTAAAATTCCTTTTATAATACATTCACCAATGCTTGAAAGTGCATTGACAATTGATAAAATTGTATCTCAAGTTGATATATTCCCTACTATTCTTGATCTTATTGGAGAGAGTGAAAAAGCAGAACTCCTGTTTGGAGTATCAGGGCTAAGAAAGGGAGAAGGGTTTGCATGTAGAGTTACAGATGATCAATTGCAATGGATTGAGGATGAGTATATATACACTAAAGTCGTAGGATCTAATAAAAATAAATTATATCAATATAAAGATATCTGGAATAGGCCCTATGAAATGGTGACTGATAATCCCAATATTACAAATCAAATCAAAAATAAATGTCAATCTTATATGCAAATTGCCCATTCTCTATTTAAGGGAATCTACTAAAAACCATAAGGAGAAAACATGAAACCAATCATTAGTATTATAATTATATTTTCAATATCATTTGCAGGAGTAAAAGACTTCTTAAACTCAGATTATGAAAATCCTAATGGACAACCATTTCTAGTAAGTATTGGAATTGAAAAAAACATTAATGATTTTAAATATTATAATGAATCTAACTTTAATGTAACTATACCTATAAGCAAACTAATCACACTTAGATATGTAGAGAATGTAAGATATACAGAAGATATGGTAGTTCTACAGTCAGAGCATGATATGATAGAACATTTAGATAAATATTATGCTATTGAAATGCACCTACCCTTGTTTGAACTATTTAAATAAAGGGTTAACTTTTCTTTTTATAAGTTTTTTTAGGCCCTTTATATATAAACCAATCATCACTGGTTATTTCATGATAAAAATCTGATTCCTCAATCAAAATATTTGCAGTAGTCTGTTTAACTGCAGCAATTTCTACTCTTACACCCTCTGCCTTTAAATGAGTTACAAGCTCTACAAAATCTGAGTCACCAGACATGATTATTATAGTATCAACTTTTGATGCAAGCTGAGTTGCTTTAATTGATAGTGGTATATCTGCAGATTTATGGCATGGAACAACTGAACCATAAAAATTTTCATGCAAACGCTCAGCAAATTTTCCTGAAATCGATTTCCCTTCACGAAAATAAAATAATCGATTAAGCCCTCTACCATTTAAAAGTTTAGGTATCAAGCCATCAAAATTAATCATAGCACTAGTTGACTTTGACATATCATGTATACTTCTTTCAATATTATTTCCATCACACAGAATAGCAACGGATTGATTAATAAGTATATCTGTCATTATATTTTCTCCTAATATTAGGGATTAAGATTCTTTAACATAAATTTTCTAGCAAATTCAAATGACTGAGCCCTAGCCTCAATATTTCCTCCATATGTAGGGCCTCTATCAGCACAAAAAATTAAACCTATTTTTTGAAGTAGCGGTGTTGTCATTGGTATATCCATAAAATTCATTAAAACAGCACCCTCTTCATTCATTTCTAATCTACAATTATTTAAACTATATCCACTTTCCTGAATAGTAAGAGGACTTTTACTATCGTAGGAATGATGGGCATCTGGATAAACTGTGATATCAATATTATGATTATCTTTAAGCTTAGAAACTAATTCAAGACAGGCATCAGCAGGGACCCAATCATCAAGTTCACCTATAAGTATATGAATATCTGCATCTGAAAAATCTAAATCTCTTGGTTGAACAAAGCATGGCGGATATATAGGTAAATGTGCAGAAAATCTAAATTCTGTTCCAATTGCCTCAATCGCTGGATTCCATGCTGAGAATAAAGATACAGCACCACCAAGACTCCATCCAGTTATGGCAGCTCTATCTGTATCAATATTTTTATGTAAACTTAATTTTTCAAGTGCTCTATATGCATCTAAAACCATCATTGCAGTAGTTACTTCAATTTGAGTTCCTACTGTGGATGTTACACCTCTACTTGAAAAGCTATGTAACTCTAAAGTTGCGATACCCATACTCTGATACATCTTCATATAATCAAGATGATGAGATCGCCAATCCATACTACCAGCCACTCCAATAACAAGCGGATACTTCTTTCTACTATCAAATGTTTTAGGAAATGTCAATATCCCATAAACATTCTGAGTACTTTGTGATTCAAAATCAACGATTATATCCTTAAATGAAAATGGATTTTGACTTTGAAAGGTTACAAGCTCCTGTCCATCTAATAATTTAACATCTGGAATATTTTCTATATATTCTTGTTTTGAACAGCTTGTGCATACTAAAAGTATAATTAAAACCAATCTAAACATTTCTAAAATCATTCCCTGTTGGGTTTTGAAAAACTTTTAAATTAAACTCTGCAGCAATTGCTAAAAGATGATCAAATATATCTGATTGAATTGATTCATACTCAATCCAATTTGTCTGACTTGAAAATACATAAATTTCTATTGGCAATCCATCTGGGCCTGGAGAGAGCTGACGAATAAGAAATGTGAGATCTTTATGAATATCTGGATGATTTCGAAGATATGCTTTTATATATGCTCGATAGGTTCCAATATTCGTTAAAGACCTTCCATTGACTAATGACCCCTCGCCATCTAAAGAAGCATTGTGCTTATTAATTTCATTTAATTTTGTATCTATATAATCAGATATTGAATTAAAAGAACGAAATCTATTTAGCATTTGTGAATCACAAAATTTGATACTATTCATATCGATATTAATAGATCTCTTTATTCTTCTTCCCCCACTTTCCGACATCCCTCTCCAATTTTTAAATGATGAGTCTATTAATTTATGAGTTGGTATTATAGATATAGTTTTATCCCAATTCTGTATCTTAACAGTATGAAGAGCTATATCAATAACATCACCATCAGCTCCAAATTGCGGAGCTTCTACCCAGTCCCCCACCTTAAATAAATCATTAGAACTTATTTGTATGCTTGAAACAAAAGACAATAGAGTATCTTTAAAAACTAAAACAAGAACAGCCGTTAAAGCTCCTATACCACTTAATAAATAAAATGGTGATTGTCCACTTAAAACGGCTATAATAGTAACTACTCCAAGCAAATTTATAATAAGCTTTAACACCTGAAGATAACTTTTAATACTTAACCTATTTGCATACCGGCTACTAGAATAAATATCATTAATTGAAGTTATAAATGAATTAATTGATAGTAGGAAAACTAATAATAAGGATATCACAACTAACCTGCTAAATAAGTGCGATGTATCATAGAATGAAGTAGAGAAATTATATATAATTAAAAGGGGAATTGCATATGATATCCTATTTAAAAATCCATTTTGTATAAGGATATCATCAATATCTGTTGATGTTTTTTCAAAAATTCTTACAATAAAACGAAGAATCACATATCTAGTTAAGAGATATGCAAAAAAACTAAATAAAATCAAACCAAGATAGGATAGATAGATATTGTCTAGAGGGATATATTTAGTAAATAAATCCATATTCATAGTAGTTTAAAATATATTTAGAGTTAACACAATAACTATTATAGCAATTATTTTATATATATTACTTCTAATAATAGTTTGCAGTAACACTTTTACCCGTGTTAACGATAATAACTTTATCATTGGGATTAATTTCAATTTGATTTTTATCAATCATTTGAAAAAACAATGCTAAACCAGAAATACCACTGGGCTCAAACCTAATATGAAAGTAATTTGCTATTTCAATTGCAACATCAACATACTTCTCATGAACTAACTGAACCATAGATTTATCACCACAACTTTGCTTTTTAACAAGAGGTGTAACTATATTGCTATTAACACTATCAACTGTTTTATTTTGGAATGGAGAGTACAGCATTTTCATTTTTGATGTTTTTCTATCACTAGCGGCACCCATAAAATTACATTCCATTAAAATTTTCTTATCTGCAAAAAATCTTTTTGAATATACTTTTTTATCCATTTCCTTACTATTTCTTATAATAATATTCTTATATAAATCCCCTGTTCCAAATGGAGTAAAAACCCAATTTGGATTTTGATTTAATATTTCATAGGACAACCAATCATAATAAACTTCTCTAGAGCCATCAAATTCGGGGCTATATGTTAAATCAAGACCGTCAGAGTTATTAGTTTTTTCAAGGATTTCAGAAGATGTGTACTCTTTTTTTTCTAGATCATCAAGATAAACCTTACACTCCTGCTCTTCTAAAAATTTTATTAATTTAGCGGGGCTATTCTTATCAATCAATCCCCTAAGACTAGGCAAGCCGCGACTTTTAAGTAAACTTTGTACTGAATATGCTGCACTCCCAGAACTAATCAATGATAAGCTCCTTAAAGATATTTTTTTTCCGGGGGTATTAATTTGTTTTTTAATTTCATTGTCATACCACAAATAAATTTCCCAAGCCATTCTATCCTTATGAGTTCCATTCGGGTTAATCGATTCATCTTTATACCATATAGTCGTTGCAGATAAATTCCTTTGAGTTGCAAATATCTTTTTTAATAAATCTTTAGTTGATTTTGAAAATCCCATTTTATCAATCTCTTGTTTATTATTCAACTTACATATATCTAAAGGGATTGTAGGGGTTGAAGGAAAAGAAGGGTGACTTGAGGGGAATTCTGGGACCTCTTCTTCAATTTCAGAAAGAGGTTGATTTATATCAATATCTTCAAAAGGGCGATTGTATAAAAAATAAGAAAGAGCCGATAAATACATCGGTGTCACACCGATAAAATCACTTTTACTAAAATCATTTTTAATTTTTAAGAAATATTGCTTATAAAGAGTCGCACCCTTTAGCTTATACTTATTATTTGAATCTTTCTGTATATACAAAGCAAGCTTATCAAAAAAGTCCTGGTTCATACTTTTAAAATTTTCATTATAATCATTATGGAGCTTGTCCCAAGACTCTTCAATTAACCTATACAAATCAGCCGATCTTACCTTCAAATAAATCTCCTGTACTTTATTTTAAATCTGCCTAAAATTAAACATTAAGGGCAGAAACCAACAACAATAAAACATAAATATTAATAAATTATAGATATTTTATATAAAATATGGACTTTTTTTTAAAATATGGAATTTTTTCTTGTAAAACGGATTTTTTGTCTTTAAACTATAAGAGTGCAATTTATAAAATGGAGAAAAAATGAAAAAATATATGATTTCACTTTTAGCATTAATGCTTCTTTCTGGCTGCTATACAATTATAAAGCCCCCGATTGGAGATTATCAGAATGAAAATAATTCTCAAGATATAGAAGTTAATGAATATACTATCATAAATAACTATGAGTGTGGCCGAGGGCATGGGCACAACTGCTGCAGACATAGCCATTGTCATTCTTCTTGGGCATTTCATGGCTTTTATGGCCATTCATCTCAATGCCATATGCACTATTCTTCATATGGGTGTGGCTCATATTACTGCAATGGCTACTATAGCAATGGCTATGGAAACTGGTGGGGCTACAATGATTGGTGGTGGTCTAGTGGAGATGGTTCGCAAGATGATTATACAGATAACAGCAGTAGCATGAGAGACAGAAGTTTTTCAAGAACAAATTCTGAGGATGGAGATAATAATAGTGGATACAATAATAATGGATATACTTTATTTGGTATCACATTCCCCTCAAATAATACTCAAAACGAAACACCTAAGTACCTTAGTGGAAGCTATAACACATCACCTAAAATTGGATATATAAATAAAAAATCAAGTGTAAAAA
>MDTE01170558.1_pt1 | contig 11868 bp, 7 predicted proteins | sample 811231 | NCBI WGS metagenome assembly MDTE01 (sample SAMN05326651, study PRJNA326480) | marine metagenome | isolation source: seawater | place: Indian Ocean: Red Sea | collected 2010
CTTTTGATGTAAGTTTAAAATTGTCTGTAGCACCAAAAAATCCCCAAATCGTTGTCAAAATAGTGCTTTCTAGTCCTACTGAATTCATAGCACCGGGATTGACCAGTCCTGCGCATTGAAATGGCCTTCCAATTTGTTCGTGTTCTTCAATCATCAGAACACTGTGACCATGATCATTCAATACCCTTGATAGATACCCACCTACTGGGCCAGCTCCAATCACTAAAACGTCGTAGAACCTAGTCAAGATACTACCCCGTTTTCGTCTTTCTATTTCTCTTATTTGATGCTATCAATTTTTTCAAATTCGAAATTAAATTGCTTGCTTCTGATTTTGTAATATTCAACAGAGATTCAGCTTGAGCTATTTCCATAGCCTGTTCTATTGGCATTTGCAGATTTTCACACATTGAGTTTATTGTATCGACTTGTCTTTCTGTTGCTGGAGAAGATCTGTCCATTTCTATCAGACTTCCAATAGCCTCGCTTGCACTTCCACCCCTGCCACCTGTTAATTCAGAAATATCTGAAATACCGAAACCACTTAGGAAATCTGATAAATCCAGCCCAAGCTTATCTGAAAGACGAATAATGGTGGAAACTTGCTTCTCGCTGGGGGGGATGCTGGATTGCAGATCCTTATCCATGCTATCAATCAATTCTCTAATCTCTTCTCCAGTCAGATCAGAAACTTCTCTATTCCCAATTAACTCTACTCGTGTTTTATCGTCGATTCGGCTCAAGATACTCTCAACGAACTGAATTTGTCTAATTGTCGGCCTCTCTCTCCGTTTTTCCAGCGCAAAATTATGCATTTCACGAAAAATTTCTGAGAATTCGGACCATGTCACAGAAGCTTCAGCTTCACCAGTTTCGATATTATCTAGTCGCATCTCCATATTCGAGGTAAATTCGTATGAGAATAGACCTTCAGAGAAAAATTCAGATTCATTGTAAAATGGAGCTACTTCAATCCATAGTGTCTTTCCATTGTCCGTTGGTATGAGCGAGCTACCTTCTTTGTATACATATCCTCTGTCTACAATTCTGCTAACCGTGGTGACGTACGTTGAGGGCCTGCCTATTCCATCCTTCTTCATTTGTTGGATAATAGAGCTTTCAGTATACCTCCTCGGGGGCTTAGTGAAATCAGTAGTGATTTCCGGTCCAGTATCAATTTTCCAGAAAGATCCTATCTCGAACCCAATTTCTGGAGGAGATTCGATTATTGTCTTGGATGACCACCTGAAGACTTCCTCCCACCCGGAATGTGTCCTCCAAGTAGAGGTTCCATAAATCTCCTCACTCATTTCTTTACAGTTGAAGATTAGCGATCTACGCTCTCTAATTGAATTAGACATCTGGCTTGCTGCAAATCTAGACCAGATTAGATTGTAGAGCTTCCTTTCATCCTTTTCACCATCTATTGTTGGGATTTTCGGATTTGTGGGCCTGATTGCTTCGTGCGCATCTTGAACTCCATCTTTATTTTTTGAACCAGTTTCTCCAACACCTTTTCCGAGGTATTCTTCCCCAAAATTACCCTTGATTAATGACCTGATGTCCTCCCTTGCCTTTTTGTTTGTACGTGTTGAGTCTGTTCTAATGTAAGTTATATGTCCGGATTGATATAATGAAGAAGCTATGTTGCTAGTTTTCGAAATTGACCACCCCAGGGTTGAGCTTGATGCTTGAAGGAGCGTATCTGTGGTAAATGGTGGCTGTGGTTTTCTTGATGATTTTCCTTCCTTTGATGATATTAATTGAATATCGCCTGAATTCTGAAGAGCCTCGAAGGCTTTTCGAGCCCTTTTCGGTTCTGAAGTCCTATCTGGAAAGTATTTGTTATCATCATCCCTCCAAGCATCTTCGTCATCGGAATCATGGAATTTTACCTTAAATTCGACCCCATTTGATTGGCCGTTTACGCTATGGTACTCAATTGGAATGTGAGCCTCTCTCTCAATTTCCCTGTCTACAATATATCCCAAAGTTGGAGTTTGAACTCTACCCATGGACTTTAGCTTCCAAGATCTGCAGAATTTTGAACATCTGAATCCCACGAGCCTATCCATTAGCCTTCGCACAATAGCAGCTTCAACTAGAGACATATCCAAACCTCTTGGATCAGAAATCGAATCCAATACTGCATTTTTAGTAATTTCATTAAAAGAAACTCTGTGAACAGAATCAAAATCTGAAAGTATCTCAGAAAGCCTCCAAGCTATGAATTCACCTTCCCTATCTGGATCTGTAGCTATGTAAACTTCTTCGACTCCCGATTTCTCTGCCTTATTGACGATTTTACCCATTACCTGTTCAGCCTTATCGGTCCATGACCATGGTGGATTGGGGAGCTCGTCCGCCTTGGAAGACCACATTGCCTTGGAGCTGTCCTTTGTTCCCCTTCCCGAGGGCAAATCTTGTACATGGCCATTACATGCATCAACAATCCATCCCTTTCCAAGGAATTTTTTGATTGTTCGAGCCTTAGCACCTGACTCTAAGATTACAAGTTTCAATAGTGCACCTCGGGAAGTGGCGGCCGTCACAGCACCTGTATAAACATAAGTGAGAGCAATGCGGTCCAACGCACGCAAGCGCGCGCGTACGCGCGTAGCCAACAAATATTCAAGCCATTTGAAACAAAAAAATTCTGCAATATTGATGCATAACCATTGTAGAATGAATGCCATTGCATATTATCATGGGGATAGCTTGGAGACTTTTCGGGCACCCATTACTGAAATTTATTGACTCGGAGACTGCACATAATTTGTCCATTAAAGCACTCAGAAATTTTGGTGATACTCAACCCGGGAATAATATTCTAAACAGCCTATACAGATCACCAGAGCTTCCAATAGAAGTATTTGGAAAACTATTCCACCATCCTTTGGGCCTTGCAGCAGGATTTGACAAGGGAGCCGAAGCCCTACTATCCTGGCCAGCATTAGGATTTTCATGGTGTGAGTATGGGGGAATTACTAGATATCCACAAGACGGAAATGCCAAACCAAGGATGTTCAGAGCAAACAAACATAATGCATTAGTAAACAAAATGGGCTTCAATAACCCCGGTGCATCAGAGGTTAGGAAACGAAATATGGACAGAAAAGCAAACGGAAGATGGCCGAAATCCCCCGTAGCTGCTAATATTGGCCGTTCAAAGAAAGTACCTAATGACCATGCTGCAGATGATTACTCGGCAACTCTCGACATTTTGTGGGATCATGCCGATTTGTTCGTCCTCAATATTTCTTCTCCGAACACTCCGGGTTTGAGGGATTTGCAAGGCGATGATTATCTGACTAGTATTTTGTCGTCATGTAATAAAATTCGTGATTTGAAAAACGCCCATAAGCCTATTTTGCTCAAGCTATCTCCAGATACTTCTGATGAATTAATTTCTGAAACAATTTCAATCTCTACAAGATTCGGGGTCGATGGAATTGTTGCTACAAACACAACAGTGAAGCGCCCTGCTCCGAAAAATACTCAGGCAAGAAAAGCTTTCGCAAATGATGGTGGCCTTTCAGGCAAGCCATTACGATCACGCTCACTAGAAGTGATTAGCATGTGTTTTAGGGAAACCGATGGAAAGATGCCAATAGTTGGTGTAGGAGGAATTGACTCCAAAGAATCTGCATGGGACTCAATTATTTCGGGTGCATCATTAATCCAACTATATTCAGCATTAGTCTTCAAGGGGCCATCAGTTGCGTCTTCAATCGTTAAAGGTCTGAGAGGTAAAGTCAGGGAAAGCGGCTTCTCATCAATTTCGGAAGCTGTAGGGTATAAACACATTTAGATGGGTGCTCTCTGAAGTGATCGTGGCCGCTACAAGGACTACTAGGCTGATGGTCGTTTTCGCTGCATCTGTAGCTTCGTTATTGCTAATGATGATCACAGTTGATCCAGAGGTACAATATTCCGTCGATGAGGTAATGGATGACCCGACTAGGTTAGAACGATCTGAAGTTTTCGTAAGGGGCGAGGTTTCTTCCGAATCTCTATTTTCTGGTGATAATCTGTTCATACTTAATGGCACTTCAAGTAGCATCTTTGTTGATTTTACAAATGCTAGGATTCCCGATGGATTTGATGGCGGTCGAACAATTGCTGTCCGCGGGCTTCTAGTTTTTGAAAATGGGAACTGGATAATTGAATCCACAGAAATTCAAACCGGTTGTCCTTCGAAATATGAATCATGACTACTGGTCAGATTGATAGGTAATCCCTATTGTGTAATGACGGGCTAGGGGGGGAGTTGACGTGCTCTATTTTTCACAAATCGTCGAAAATGGTGACCTGAAGTCCGAGGGCGGCGCAAACGAGCGCTTGGGATCGCGTCAGTTGACTACGATACCTCGCCCCCAAGAGATCCAGGTTGTCGCAAGTCAATTCCGGAGGGAATTGATCAGCGTCTCAAGCCCGGGAACCAGGTCAGGCGCGGAAGCGAGCAGCCCGACCGGGGATGCTGGATGCCTTGGGATTGCGGGGTGGAGGATATTGGCGCCTCAGTCCCATGTGTAACGAGCGTCCACCGAGGACGTGCCCACCAACGGTTATGCTGCATTAGAAATAATTGAGTGCGGATCCTTTCCCCCCATTTTGCAAACAATCCTGAAATGCTCTTCCGAAACTGGTTGTACCGAGAGTCTTTGTCCCCTCATTAGAAGGGGCATACCTTCCAAGCCAGGATTGGCTCTGATATCGGGCAAACTAACTTGATCCAGTTCAATTATGGGCTTTATATCTACCATGATCCACCTGGGATTATCTGATGTTGCCTTGACATCAAAATATTTCGAGTCAGGATCCTGGGCAGTGTGATCGACATATCCTTCCTTGCACACGCTAGCTACTCCTGCTACATGTGGTGGTTTACAATTTGAATGGTAAAATAGTACCAGATCCCCAATATTCATTTGATCTCTCATTATGTTCCTAGCCTGATAATTCCTTACGCCATCCCAATGGGTGGATCCGTCTTCAACTAGTTGGCTCCAGGGGTATACGTGGGGCTCACTCTTCATCAACCAATAGCTTGCCATGTACATCTTTGACAATATATAGCCAATCAACATAACGGAAGGCTACCATGCGTCTTCCGTTGATACGGATGTTCCTCTGGCGGAGATATTTGAATCGCGTCCGCTAACAGCTTCTGCTAGACCAGCCGATTTGACCATGGCGGACATGCCTCCCGTCAAACCAAGATTTGAAGTGACCATGAATGAGTATATTGCAGGTAAGAGCAATAATGCTGAAAGTGCAGCTATGATTAGTAGTATGATGATTACTGTTACGAAGGGTGTGATTGCTTCAATTGGGATCCCATATGCGCAAGTTAGTCCTGCAGCTGTAACTGTCGTCGCCTCAAATAAACTCATGCCAGTGCTTGCACATGAAGTACGTATGGCTTCAATAGTGCCGCCCAATTCCTTAACTCGATTAGCTATGTGAATAGAAAAGTCAATTCCTACTCCTACGAGAATAGAGCCAATCATCACTGTTACCAGGGATAGTGATACGCCCCCAGAGTCCATAACTAGCCACTGCATAGCTACAGTGAATCCTACTGGGACTGTTGTCAACAAGGCATATCTAATATCTCTGAAAACAAGGGCAAGCGCTAGGATTGTGAAGCCCAATGCGAATGCTAAAGATGTCCATTGCGAGTCGACAATTAAGTTGTTTACTTCTATGGTTACAGAAGCAACCCCAATCAACCTATCACCTAGAACGGAAATTGGGTTTTCCGAGTTTCCTGCTGCCTTTGCCCAGTTGTTAATCTGATTCGCAGTAAACTCAGTACCCTTTACGTCCATAAATGGCATGTCGATGTAGATCAGCGTTCTTTGATAGTCGGGGGATATGAACAGCTGCCTCATCTCATCCGTCATGCTGTTGTAGAACACGTACAACATGAAATTCTGTATTTGTCTACCGCCATCGTCCTCTTGAGCGTCAAGAGTATCTAAAATCGTCCAGAAAGAGACATTTCCTGACTCCTCACGATTGAATATTAGATCCGCTACCTCTTTTATTGGATCGGGTAATGGGGTATCTTCGATTATATCGTATATTGGGGTTCCAGATACATTAACTCCTACTGCAATAGCTTTCATAAGGAACACAATGGATACAGCAGTAGCGTTTTCAACGTCGTTACACCTACTTTCGAGATTTTCTATTCCTTCGAGATTAGCATAAGGATGTTCTGCCGTAATAGAACCCAAGCCAAGATCTGGCACTGCACTAATATCAGCCTCAACAAGAAGGAATCCTGGTTGGCCGGCTTCGAACTCTTGAGAGTATACGTCCATCTTCTTTACAGCTTCGACTTCATTTGGAGCCATTTTCAGTAAGTCGATGTTTTCTTCCACGTTTTCCCTATTGTAACCCGCTGAGATAATCATTAGAGTCAGGAAAAAGGCCAAAGTGACGCGAGACCACTTAACCGGCATATTTACTGCAGCAACGAAAATCTTAGGCGGAGGATGGGAAGGCTTTTTCAGATCTAGTAGTATTGTTAGATTTGGGACCATCAACATGGTCATTATGTAAACGACAACGATACCTCCAGCCAATGCCCAACCAACTGTTTGAATTGGCTTCATTGGTGCAAAAGTAAGTGAAATGAACCCGATGATAGTTGTCATTGCTGACAAAAATACTGCTCTCCCAGTTGAATTAAGAGCTGCAGTCATTTTTTCGTGAGGTGTTCCTTTTGACTCGGCATATCTGTTTGTTATATGGAGCCCATATGAAACTCCCAGAGCTAGAACAATTGGCCCAACAAGAATCACAGTCATTGTTACTTCATAATCTAGAAGGCCAATCATTCCCAAAGTTACCCATACAGCGCATAGTGTTGGAAGGCCCGAGATAATCACAACCTTTACTCCCTGCACGAAACGAATCCTGCCAGTTTGCAGTAAGTCGCAATGGAAAATGAATAAGCCTAATGCGACTAAAACTACCCCGACAGGGAAGACCTGCCAAAATAGTTTGAATGACTCCTCGGTAACAGCATTTGTTAGTGGTGCAGGACCTGTTAGGGTCATTCTCAAGCAAAGTACGTTACCTTCATTTTCCTCTCCCTCATCACACTTTCCTTGCTCATCGGGGACTCCCCAGTTATTGTTAATCGCAATTTGGTCTATCTTGGACTGAGTTTCGTCAACAATATCTCCAACAGTCTTATTTCCAGTATCATCTGCAATTCCTATTATAATTACAGCTCTATTCCAACGGAATGACTTGTCTTCAGTAGCTGTACCAACGTCTCTGACCAACTTATCTAAAGCATTTTGAGGCATTTCTTGGAGAATCTGATCTACCCTTTGTTGCTCATCGGGAATTGCATAGTTTCCAATTATGTCTTGCTGCGAATCAATGGTTTCGTTTATCTCATCGGATAGTTGTTGATTTCCTGTTGCCTCAGCAATTCCGGAAAACAATGCCTTGACAACCCTGCCACCACTAGAGTTAACCTCCTTAATTACAGTAGAAATAGAAAGGACGTAGATCACATCGTCATTTACACCTTTGTCGTTCGGAAAATTATTGATATCCCTCTCGACTCTGTCAATCTCGTCTAAGATGTTTATCTGGGTTACGTTATAGTTGTATGACTCGACGTAAATTACCATGACATTAGTTGTCCAGTCTTGCTCTACTTCACTGATTAAATTCTTCACGCTGTAGGGATCATCATCCGTAGGTAGGTAGACTTCCAGGTCACCATTGACATTGAGAGCTGGTTCTTCTTTGCAGATAGAAGAGTTGTCAAAACCGTCCCTACAATCGAGAATTCCTGAGTGGGGTAAGATGAATAATGTAAATAGAAGTGAGATTGCGACAGCCGTGACTGGAAACATGGTCAAAAGGGAAGAGCTCTCAGAATCATGGAAACGCCTACGAATCTTATTTATTGACATAGAGATATTGCCGTGGATTTTTTCAGCTTCTAATGAGTTAATCTGAGTCTTAGCTTGAGTAATTAATGAGCCAACAGACCCGTCATTATTGTTATCTGGTCTAGTCATGATGCCCCCCCTCTTTGTTTTACGCTAAACGGCATACCTTCAACCCCTCGGCAATCAAGATCAGAAATGATCTGTTTGTTGACTGCATGGTAAGCGTCAATAACGCATATCATTGCCAATATTATTGGTGGCTTCTGTGGGCGGACCAAAAATTCTGGATAAGCGATGGAGCGTAGACCTAGAAAAGAGAATCCAAGAAGAGCACTTTATTGATGATTCATACAAAGATCGATATAAATTCGATCACAATTCCGGGAGAGAGATTTTCATTATCGATACTCCTCCACCATATCCAAGTGGAACATGGCATATTGGTGCAGTGGCCCAATACAGCATGATTGACGTAATTGCAAGAAGTCAAAGGCTCCTAGGAAAGGAAGTTAGATTTCCCTGGGGAGTAGATAGAAATGGAATAAACATCGAGTTCACCGTAGAGAAGAAGACAGGGAAAAAGATGAGGTCTTACGACCGTGGAGAGTTTCTAGATCTATGCGCCGAAACAATAGAAAGCTATACTCAGGAAATGAGGGAAACTGCAAAGCGAGTCGGACTCTCATGTGATTATGAAAATGAATATCTTACAGACTCGCCCGATTTTCGTGCAATTTCTCAGTCAATATTTGTAAAGCTATTCAAGAGTGGCGATATTGTAGAAGAGCTGAGGCCTAACATATACGATCCTGTAGAGGGGACAACAATTGCCGATGCCGAAGTAAATAGAATTTCTAGGAAAACTACTCTTTGTGACATTATTTGGGAAACTACAGATGGAGAAGAAATCGTAATCTCCACTACTCGGCCAGAACTCATATGCGCTTGTGGGGTAATATTAGTACATCCTGATGATAATAGATACACGGGTCTCATTGGAAAAAGAGTAACACTACCTTTGCCTGTATCCGACAGAGATAACGAGGTAGAAATAATTGCACATCCATCTGTAAAGAGGGATTTCGGCTCGGGAGTGTTAATGGTATGCTCATTTGGTGATCAGAATGACGTATCTGTTTTCAGAGAACTCTCCCTTTCACCATTTGTTGCCATAGATCTTGAAGGAAAAATGACTCACATTTCTGGCCCTCTATCTGGAATGCCAGTAATGGAAGCTAGGGAAGAAGCGATTAGAATTCTTGACAAAACTGGAAAAATCAGTCAAGCTTCTGACAGAGAGCAAGAGATTCCAGTAAGCGAAAGAGGTGGAAATCCCATAGAAATTATTCTCCTGAAAGAGTGGTACGTTAGGCAGACACACATTCTTGATAGGCTGTCAGAACTTTCCGATAAAAGTCGATTTATTCCAGAGAGGAACAGGCAATACCTGCATGACTGGATGAATGGGATTTCAATTGACTGGCCCATCAGTAGAAGGAGGTGGTATCATACTGAAGTACCAATTTGGTATTCCGAAGACGGGTCAAAGATTGTTGTACCTCCCGAAGGAGTATATGTACAGCCATGGAGAGAATCTCCACCTAATGGTTCTGAGGTAATTGACAGGGAATCAAAGAGTGTAATAGGAGAATATGATCAGATTAAGGGCAGCCTTGGAAAAATTGTTGGAGAGGAGAAGGTATTCGATACCTGGATGGACTCATCAAATTCGAACCTATATGTTTCTGGTTACATTAACGATCCAGAACTTTTCAAAAAGTCTTTTCCAACTTCAATTAGGCCACAGGGAAAAGAGATAGTTAGAACATGGCTCTACTATACTCTACTCAAGAGTGCTTTGCTATTAGATAAGCCAGCATTTTCGAACATCTGGGTAGATGGCCTCGGAATGGATCCATGGGGGAGGAAGATGTCGAAATCACTTGGAAATGGTATTGATGCTGACTCAGTTCTTGAGTGTGGTTCTGGAGGGAGGACTGGATCTTGGAAGATCAAGGGAGCAGATGGCAAGCAGGTGGTATTGAAGGCCAATAAAATTGGAAGTGAGTGCTTCAGACTTTGGAAGGCATGCGATGCTCAAGTAGGTGATGATTTTCATATCAATCCAGAGGAGATTGAGACAAAATATTACGGAGTTCTAACAAAACTATTCAACATAGCCAGATTTGCAAGTCAATTTGAGATTCCCAGAGATTTGTCAACTCCACCTAGTCTTGAGAATGAAGATGTATGGATTCTTTCCGAGTTTGATCGGACAATGAGTGTCGTACAGGAATCGTGGGAGAATATTGACATATATACCGCGGCGCAAAGCATCAAGTCATTCGGTACGGGAATATTTCCCAGTCATTGGTTAGAAATGTCCAAATCAAGACTTTACGATGGAAATTCTTCAGGCTTATGGACATTGCATAGAATTGTAAGAGACTTGCTCGCAGCATTCTCGCCAATATGTCCATTTTTCACACATTATCTTAGTACTACTTTGTACGATCAGAGTTCTGTTGATATCAGGGGCTTCCCGAGATTGCCAGAATCCTGCAAGTCGGGACAATTTGAGAATATCTGGAAGTTGACCGATGATCTTGTGAGCTTCAATTCAAAGATTTGGAAAGCGAAGAAAGAAATGGGAGTTTCTCTTAAATCCCCCATAGATGGAATATCTATCCCGAATGAGCTTGAATTATTCCATGAAACATTGACATCTATGCATAACATTGGGAGTAAATAATTGAAGATTCATGCAGCATTTAATGAATAATCAGTCTTACCTGTTTTGAAAAACTGTATGATTAATGACGCCATTTCAGTTCCAATCCTAGATTGAGCTTCAAGAGTAGATGCCGCTATATGGGGGCTACCATGGAAGCCATCGTGATACATTAGTGGACTCTCTATTAGAGGTTCAGTAGCAAACACATCGAGAGCTAGGCTAGATAATTGACCATTACGCAGAGCTTCAGAGCAGTCATTTTCATCTACTATTCCACCTCTTGCACAACTGACAATGTGATTGCCGCATTTTGTCCCATCCAAACCTATTCCTGGCATCATTGATATTCGGCTTGAATTCACTAGATTAGCGGTCTCTTCAGTTAGATTGCAGTGTATCGAGATATGCGTGCAGCTGGAAAAGATCGTATCTACTTCCTCATGCATAGTAATCCAGCCAGGAACTTCTTCCACGTAAGGATCGTAAGCATGAATTTCCATTCCAAAGCTTCTTGCGATTTGTGCTACACCTCTGGATATTCTGCCTAGGCCAATGAGTCCAAGCCTCTTTCCACCGATTTCAGACCCCCTGAGTCTCTTTTTAGCCCATTCACCGTTTCTCATAGTCCTATCAGCCGTCACTATATGCCTTGTAGAAGCAAGTAAATGACCAATTGTTAACTCTACGACACTTGATGTAGAAGCACCGGGTGTGTTACAAACAATAATGCCCATTTTTGTTGCAGCATTAATGTCGATATTATCAACTCCTACACCTGCCCTGCCGATGAATCTTATTCCACCGTCATCTGAAACAGAAGCCTTGATTTGTTGAGAAAGTAATTTTGTAGCACTTCTGATAACAACTGCATCAAACTTAGATAGAGAGCCATTATTTATTTCTGATTCTTCATGGTGCCTGATATGGACTTCATGGCCGGAAGACTGTAAAATTCTAACAGCTTCATCGGACAGGCCATCAGTGACAGCAATCTTCGCCATGTACTCACTCAAGTGAAGAATGTGCATCAACATTTTGAGAGGAACACATCCGCAGTATTGAAATCAAATGGCCCCTATTCGGAGATGAAAATTATGGGATTTGAATTACCTGATTTAGAATATGGATACGACGAACTAGAGCCACACATTGACGCTGAGACGATGGAGCTCCATCACACAAAGCATCATGCAGGGTATACTGCTA
>MDTE01179571.1_pt1 | contig 11868 bp, 9 predicted proteins | sample 811231 | NCBI WGS metagenome assembly MDTE01 (sample SAMN05326651, study PRJNA326480) | marine metagenome | isolation source: seawater | place: Indian Ocean: Red Sea | collected 2010
TTATCTTTGCACAATCAATATTTTCTAATCTTTATAAATACAAAAACCCAATATGATTTCAGGTAAAATTTCTCAAATAGTAGGCCCAGTAATTGATGTTGAATTTGACTCAGATAAAGGTCTTCCAAAAATTTATGATTCATTAGAAATTGAAAAGCCTGACGGTTCAATATTAGTGCTTGAAGTTCAAGCGCATATTGGAGAAAATATTGTTCGAACTATAGCAATGGATTCGTCGGACGGGCTAAATAGAGGGGCTATAGCAAAAGCTACTGGAAGTCCAATTAAAATGCCTATTGGAAAGGAAATCAATGGTAGATTATTTAATGTTATTGGCGACTCTATTGATGGTATTGGAAATTTACCAAAAACTGGAGATGATGGGTTAGCTATTCATAGAGAATCCCCAAAATTTGAAGATTTGTCAACTTCAACTGAAGTGCTATTCACTGGAATTAAAGTTATCGATCTAATTGAGCCTTATGCAAAAGGTGGAAAAATTGGATTATTTGGAGGAGCTGGTGTTGGGAAAACTGTACTCATACAAGAGTTAATAAACAATATTGCAAAAGGTCATGGTGGTCTTTCTGTATTTGCAGGGGTTGGAGAACGAACAAGAGAAGGTAATGATCTACTTCGTGAAATGTTAGAGTCTGGCATTATTAACTACGGAAAAGATTTTATGACATCAATGGAAGAAGGGGGATGGGATCTTAGTAAAGTTGATAAGAATGCTTTAAAGGATTCAAAAGCAACATTTGTTTTTGGACAAATGAATGAGCCTCCTGGAGCTAGAGCAAGAGTAGCGCTCTCTGGGCTAACTGTTGCTGAATACTTTCGTGATGGTGCAGGCGATGGACAAGGGAAAGATGTTTTATTTTTTGTAGATAATATATTTAGATTTACACAAGCAGGTTCAGAAGTTTCAGCATTGCTTGGTAGAATGCCATCAGCAGTTGGTTATCAGCCTACGTTGGCAACAGAAATGGGGACAATGCAAGAAAGAATTACCTCTACAAAAAAAGGGTCAATTACTTCAGTCCAAGCAGTATATGTTCCTGCAGATGATCTTACAGATCCTGCTCCTGCAACCACGTTTGCTCATTTAGATGCTACTACTGTACTTTCTAGAAAAATTGCCGAACTAGGGATTTACCCAGCTGTTGATCCACTAGATTCAACATCCAGAATTTTAACTCCTGAAATTCTTGGAGAAGAACATTACAACTGTGCTCAAAGAGTAAAAGAATTATTACAGAGATATAAAGAACTTCAGGATATTATAGCAATATTAGGTATGGAAGAGCTTTCCGAAGATGATAAAATGGCAGTTGGTAGAGCAAGGAGAGTTCAAAGATTTTTATCTCAACCATTTCATGTTGCTGAACAATTTACTGGAACACCAGGAGTGCTAGTTGATATTAAAGATACCATTAAAGGATTTAACATGATAATGGATGGTGAGTTGGATCACCTTCCAGAAGCTGCATTTAATTTAAAAGGGACAATTGAAGAAGCTATTGAGGCTGGAGAAAAAATGTTAGCTGAAGTTCAACTATAGACACTAATTAGTACCATGTATTTAGAAATCATTTCACCTGAAAAAATAATCTATAGTGGAGAAGTAAGTTCTGTAGCTGTTCCTGGAGTTCAAGGTGAATTTGAAATGCTAAATAATCATGCAGCAATTGTCTCTAATCTTAAAAAAGGCTACATTAAAATTTATGGAGATATAAAATTAGATGACTCTATAAAAGACATGTTTGAAAAAGGTCCTGAAAGAGGGTTTTTTCTTCCAATAAACTCCGGGACTGTTGAGCTAAAAGATAATAAAGTAACTGCTCTAGTAGAATAAAATTTCTAAACTTTCTTTATAACATTAGTTACAATCCCCCATATAATAAATTCATTTTCTTCAGTAATTTCAATTGGTTTATACTCTATATTTTCGGGCTTTAGCCAAATTTTACCCTTTTCAACTATTAATCTTTTTACTGTAAATTCTCCATCAATTAAACAAACGGCAATTTTATTATTAGCAGGTTCAAGACTTCTGTCTATAACCAATAAATCATTATCTTCTAGACCTGCATCAACCATAGATTGACCGCTAACTCTAGCAAAAAATGTTGCTTCTTTATTTTTGATTAGTTCTCTATCAAGACTAATTCTATCCTGTTCAAAATCTCCTGCAGGAGAAGGAAATCCTGCTGATATTCCAGAATTAATTAATATGGATTCTAGTGTAGATTCACTGTCAGGAATAAAAAATTTCAAGTTATTCTCTTTATACATAAATTATAGTACTTTAATTATATCATCAAATTTAGTAGTGTATTGTGGAGAAACAAAATTTTGCTTCATTTTCCATTTTATTTTTAAATCTTGATTAGCAAGTTTTATTTTATCAACATATTTGAAATTAATTTTATCAATAACGCTCATTAAATCAGCATGCCTAGGATTTTCTTGATTAAATATACTAAGTTGCGTATTGTTAATTTCATATAACCCATATACAATTACTCCCGCCTTTCTGTATTTAACCCCTTTTTTAAATATTTCGCTTACTGCATTTACTGCATAACTATTTAATACAAGTGAAGAATTTGTTGAATATGGGAGTGGTACTATTTTATTTACTGAATGTTGTTTTAAATCCTTTCTAAAAACATTACTTCTCAAAAATATAATCATAATACTACATACCAATCCTTGCTGTCTTAATTTCTCAGCACAAGAAACTGAAAATGTTGAAACCCTCTCTTTAATATATTCAATATCTAAGGAAGTATTTTCAAAAGTTCTTGTTGTAGAAATTGATTTTTTATTTTTTATAGCATCTAATCTAAGGGAAGGAACTCCTTTTAGCTCTTGTTGTAGTCTAAATTCAACAATAGATAAATTTGATTTAATCCATGCTGAAGGCAATTGAGTAAAATCATACGCACTAGTGCATCCTGTCTTTTCTAACCTTAGACTAAGTCTTCTTCCAATACCCCAAATATCTTTTAAAGAAAATTTCTTAAGACATTGTATTCTTTTAAATTCATCATTTATTATGTATACATCATTAGTTTCTATAGGATATTTTCGAGCTATTTTATTTGCAATTTTTGACAACGTCTTTGTTGGGGCGATACCAATAGAGGTTGGTATCCCCGTCCATTTTAAAATGGTTTGTCTAATTTTTAAGGCATAGTTATATGTGTCATAATGTTCAAATCCATGAAAACTAAAAAAAGCCTCATCAATACTGTAAAATTCAATGTCTAAAACAAATTTGTTTAATATTGACATAACACGATAACTCATATCTGCATAAAGAGGATAATTAGATGATAGTATCTCCACATTATTTTTATCAAGTATAGATCTGTATTTGAAAACAGGAGCCCCCATCGGTATTCCTAATTGCTTTACCTCATCACTTCTGGAAATAATACAGCCATCGTTGTTAGATAAAACAACTACTGGCCTATCAATAAGTTTAGGGTTAAAAACCCTTTCACATGAAACATAAAAATTATTACAATCTATAAGAGCAAACATATAGTAAATATACATTTTTAGTGGATTAATTTTATAAAAAATATTATAACAAATAGAAGCAATTAAGTACCTTTATTTTAAATAATTTTTTAATGAATACAAGGTTCTTTTTAAGTCTATTGGTAATGTTTTTTATTCAAAAAACAATTTCACAAACAGGCAATAATAACAACGAAATAGATAAGCAAATTAATTTAGAAAAAGTTGAAATTACCTCTTCACCAAGGATTGAATTAGCTTTTTCTGAAAATTCTAGAACAATTCAAGTAATCACAAAAGAAGAAATTAAAAGGAGTCCAGCAACTACTGTAAGTGAATTATTACAACAAATAGCTGGGATAGATATTAGAAGAAGGGGAGTGTCAGGAATGCAAGCAGATTTATACATAAGAGGAGGCACATTTGATCAAACTCTGCTATTAATTGATGGATTTAAGGTAGAGGATGCTCAAACTGGTCATCATACAATGAATATGGCCATACCAATAGATGTAATAGAAAGGATTGAAATAATTAAGGGGGCTGCATCAAGAATATATGGTCAAAATGCATTTAATGGGGCAATAAATATTATAACAAAAAACGTGAAAAAAAATCAAAGATCTAGAAAAATTGAAGCTGGGTCATTTGAACAAAGAAATGCATCATTAACCATTGAACAAGAATATAAAAATTCATCATTTATTACACATTATTCAAGACAATCATCAGATGGATACAGGTATAATACTGACTTCTACAATAATAATAATTTTATAAAAGGGAAATTTGAAATTAAAAATTTACCTATTAATATGATTCTATCATTTAATGAACGAAAATTCGGTGCTAATGGATTTTATGCAAGCCCTGAAGCGATTGATCAATACGAAGAAACTCAAGCAAGTTTATTTGGGTTGAGCACTAAATTAAATAATGGTCCTTTAACAATTAAGCCAAAAGTATATTGGAAAAGGAATCAAGACATGTACATCTATCTTAGACATGACCCGTCAGTTTATAGGAATTTACACATTACTAATAAGGTAGGAGCTGAACTAAATATATCAAGTAATTCTAAATTAGGAATTACTGGGTTTGGAATTGATCTTGCTGCTGTTTCCTTGTCCAGTAATAATCTAGGGAATAGAAATAGAACTATGATTAATATGTTTATAGAACATCAATTTAAACTTCTTAAAGAAAAGCTTGATATAACTCCAGGATTAGCTCTAAATTATTTGTCAGATTTCAAATTCAATGACAATTATAAAGATAATTTTTTCAGAAATTTTCTTGCATTTCCTGGAATTGACATAGGATATAAAATTAATGATAATCTAAGATTATATACCAACATAGGCTATACCTATAGAGTCCCTACATATACAGATCTTTATTATAGTAGTCCAACTACTATTGGGAATGAAGAGTTAATTCCCGAACAAGCACTTTCTGAAGAGATTGGAATACGTTACTTTAAAAACAAAATAAATTTTTCAGTCATTTTGTTTAATAGAAAAGCAAAAGATTTAATTGATTATGTAAAGTCTATAGAATCAGATCCATGGCAATCTACTAATATAAGGGAAATAAATACTAATGGGGTAGAAACTAATTTTGCTATTAAGCTTTTCAATAAAAATAATAGATATCATCACTTAAGTGTTAACTATACCTACTTAAAAGATGATTTAGAGCCATCTGAAATTCAATTTTCTAGATATGCTATCAATTCATTAAAACATCATGTCACTTCTAGTATTAATTTTTCAATAAATAAAAATTGGTTAAGTTCATTAGTGTATAAATATGCAGATAGAATAGAAAGTGATGATTATACTGTCATTGACATAAAAAATACTTTTGTAATCAAGAATTTTAATTTATCAATTATGGTAAATAATATTCTTGACACTCAATACTCAGAAACAAATCTTGTCCCAATGCCTGGACGTTCATATTTATTTTCATTTGGGTACAATCGTTAAAATAATTCATTCACTTTCTTAATAATTAAATCATACTCCCATCCTCGATAAGAAAGATAATTAATAAATTTTCTTTTTCTTGAATCTAATGTCCCTCGCAATGAATTAAATTTTTTTAGACACAAATCATTAAACACATTCTGATAATCTAGATCAGTAATTTGATTAATAGCTCTAGAAATTAAATTTGAATCTATTTTTCTCTTCTTTAATTCAACTATAATTTTAATTTTTCCCCATTTTTTTATTGTAAACTTGCCACGGGTAAAGGCAAAAGCAAATCTTTCTTCATTTATATAATTATTTTTAGTTAAATAATTAATTGTATCATCAATTTCTGATTGACCTAAACCTAAAGTTAAAAGCTTTTCTATCACTTCCTTTTTACACCTTTCCTGATATGAACAATAATTTTCTATTTTCTTTATAATTTCAGAATGCATATAAGATGTTAGATTTACTATAGACTATAATTAATAGCAAAAATAAAATTAATTCCTGGGGCTGAAATTCCAGATGAATAAGGCCTATATAATTTATTTGTAATATTTTCCACAGATGCAACCATAGCAATACTTTGAGAAATATTATATCTTGATCGTAAATTTACAGTATACCATGCCGGTGAATAAGGATTACCATTGCTATCTAAAGCATATAAATAAGGCTTGTCAATCTCAGATTGTGCCATTTTATAAAATGGTATTTCTGAATTATATTCTATATATCCATCAAGCATAAACTGTTGACTTTTATATATTAAATGAAAGGATCCAAATTGAGGGGGGATATGTCTAACAGGCATAGATATTGAATAATCATCTTTCTGTTTGCCGTCTATAAAATTGTATTGAGCTATTGCTTTTAATTTATTAGATAATTGTGCTGATAAGGAAATTTCAATTCCATAAATATTAGATTGAGATCCATTTTGAATTGCCTGAACATTGCTTAATTCACCATCATATATTATTTGATTAACACCATTCTCAAGTTCAAAATCAGCTCTTATTAAACTATTATATAAATATGTAAAAAATGTGGAAAATTCAAAATTAATTTTGTCAAAAGTAATAGAGCCTCCTAAATCTGCACCAAATGATCTTTCAGGTTTTAAATCAGGATTTGGGACAACAACTGACCCTGGTTCAGAATCAAAAATTTTGGCAACATCATCGATATTAGGCGCCCTAAAAGCAGTGTTTAAATTTAACTTCCACCTATAATTTTCATTTTGTATCCAACTCAATCCAATTCCTCCTACTAATGCTCCATTACTAATGTCTGCATTTGAAAATGGAAAATCATAAAATTCATTATTTTCTGACAAATTGGAATCAATTAATATATGGCTATATCTAAATCCTGATTGAAAAATAAGGTTATCGTTTAATCTATGCTTATAGTTCAAATATGTAGCAAAAGACTGCCATAAAGAATTATTGGGATATCTACTTGCATTGTCATACATTATTAATTCACTAATATTAAGTAAACAGGCCTTTGAATTAACCCTATTATATAGATATTCTAATCCATAAGATACAGTTGAATTATCTGATATTGATTTTATAAAATCTAGATTTGTTGAAAAAATATTTACCTTTTCTTCTCTAACACTTTTTATTATATCATTGTATTTTCTGCTATTTCTGCTCTCAGTAAATTTTTGATATGCTGTGGTTAATTTAACTTTATCATATAGCTTTGATTTTTGAATATCTATAGAAACCTGACTATTTATTAATAGCCATTTTTGTGGTCCATAATACCATTCTCCATAATATAATTGGTCATTTTGATTGTATCTTATTAATCTATCATATCTAGGAATGTCTGATGTTGAGGAGTAGTGAATACCAATATCAGCGGTAATATTTTTTTTGGGCTTAAATAAAATCTTTTGCATAAAATTAAATTGAGAATATTCAGTAAATTTCTGAATTCTTGGGTCCGAATTTTGAATAGTAGAATCAATCCCATTGAATACTTCAACATATTCCGGTCGCAAATAATCAGAAAAACCTCTTTCTCCCATTTTTAAATTACCAAAATCATTACGTGAAACACTAGTTAAGAATGCCCATTTTTTAAATCCAACATTTATGTCAAAATGCCCCGTCTTTTCATTACTAGCAGAAGCCATTCTTAAATCTGAATTAATTAAAATTAAAGGGGCTTTAGAATCAGATAATATAGGTTTTTTAGTATAGAAATTCATAGCTCCTCCAATAGCATCGCTCCCATACATCGTAGAACTAGAGCCCATGATAACCTCTGTTTTTTCTATAGAAAAAGGGTCGATAGAAATTACATTATGGATATTGCCGCCCCTATATATAGCATTGTTTAATCTAACACCATCAATAGACATGATTAGTCTATTTGTAGAAAATCCTCTTATCATTGGACTTCCTCCTCCCAATTGACTTTTTTGAATATAAACATGGCCAGCCATATTTAATAAATCTGCACTGGTCTGAGGATTAACAAAGGCAATACCTTCTTTGTTAATTTGAAGTATTCTTTGTGGTATTTCTTTTATATTTTGAGAAAATCTTGATGCAGAAATAATAATTTCTTCTAGGGATTGGGCGTCCATATTTAATAATACTACATCCTTAATAAATTGTTTACTTATTGATTTTGTTTCATATGAAATATGATTAAAAAAAATAATATCTTCATTTTCAAAAGAATCAATAAGAATCTTTCCATCCAGATCTGAAAATACAGTGTTCTTCTCACTAGTATATACAACTACTCCAGCTATTGGGTCCATAGTTTCACTATCAAGAACATAAATCTCTTGAGCATAACTAATTATTCCGCATAATAAAAACAATATTATTGTAATTTTTTTCAAACCTAATTAAAGATGTTTCTAATAATTTTTAATGATTTTAAATTTTTAAAATTATTAATATGTAACTTATAATACACTAAAATAATATTCAAAATCTTCATAGTTTCACTAGAATTTAGTGTTGGTAAAGGATTACTATCAAATTTTGTGCCTAAAATTTGATTAAACAATTCTAAATCATCTTTAGTAATTGAATAATCACTTGACTTGGACGATTCATAAAAGCCTTCTTCTAGGTTAAAATATTTAAAATTATTATTTGATTCATCTGGATAAAAACCTAAAAATCTAGTCAATTGAACTAAAAATATAAGATGAAAACATGAATTTGTTTTATTTGAATCGTAAGTTATCAAAGACTCCTCAATATACTCATAGAGCTCTTCCTCTTTTTTTTGATGGCCAAGAATATTGGATAGAACTTCAGACAAAAACATTATTATTGAGCTCTTTTTTAAATCTGAATGACAAGAAGCATAATTATATTTTATATTAATCTCTTTAATATATTGTAATTCTCTTTTAGAATTATAATTAAATTGTATATCAAGAATTGTTAACTCTTGAAAATAAACAAGTTTAGCCTTGCTTTTTTTTAAATTTGACCCAGTTTTTACTATAAAACTAATGACACCATATTCCTTGGTAAACAATTTTACTATAATATCATTATCCTTATATCTAATTTTAGATAATACAATTGCTGATGCTGAAGCTACCATTATCTTATAATCATAATTTTTAAAACTTTAGTTTCATAAGTATCTAATTCTGACATCATAACTATATATACTCCAGAAGAAACTAATCTGCCTGCCAAATTTTTTCCATTCCAAAAAGCAGTTCCTCCATCTATCTCTAAATTAAAGTTATTATATCGTGAATTAATGTTTGATTGGGCTTCTGCAACTAAATTCCCCTCAATATCTGTTATTTTAATGTTTACATTATCTGTGATCCCCTTAATTTTAATTTTCTCGTTTTCTATATTAAAAGATGGTCTTACTGGATTAGGGAATACAAATGCATTCTGAAAGGTTGATTCCGTAGCAGAGCTTCCCGTGTTATAACTAACTAATCCTTTATCAGTTCCTATATATACTATGCCATTATATTGATCAATTGAAATATCATTAATATTATTTGATGGCAGTGGTGAATTGTTTTTTGTAAAATGATGTATTGTTTGTTGGCCATTTTGAGAAAAATAAAAAATCCCCGAACCTATTGTTCCAACCCACTTATTATTTGCTCCATCTACCTCTATATCAGAAATAAATTGTTGCTCTAAAAGTTCTTTTGGGATACCATCCTCCAAAATGACAATTGGCTGGGTAACAACATTTGAATCAAAAAAATTAGTTGTATTGTACAAAACTCTTAATCCCTCAATTGTACCTATCCAAAGATGATTATTATTATCAACTACTATACTCCTTACGTATTCTGAAGGCATATTTGACTGTTCATAATCAAATATTTTTTTTAATAATGGTGTTCCTGAATTTTCATTAAAACCTATTAATCCTGATTTTAATCCTCCTATCCATTTTGTTCCCAACTGCCCTATTTCAATATCACTAAACCCCAATTCATCATTAAATCCATCTGGGATAATTTCAGTAAAATCATATGACTTCCATTGTCCGGTATTGGGATCATATGATTTTAAAGGGCTATCTATTCTGGAATTCAAAATCCATAATACTCCCGAATCATCAAATTCTGTATCAGAAATTCTAATACTTGTATAATCTGAGCTTGAAATTTCTAATGATTCTAATGAACTATTTGAATTATCCCATAAATTCATTGTTTCATCATTTTCAATTTCTAAAAGGCCTCCATGAAATGAGCTAATAAAAATATTATTATTGTTAAATGGATTAATGGAAATAGTGTTAAGGTTTACAGAATTTTCAGGCAAACTATCATAAACAATATTATTCCAGCTAGTATTGTATCTACTTATCCCCTTATATTTTAATGGATGTGGATTATAATATAAGCTATACTCCCCAAAAGTAACCCATAGTTGTTCATTAAAATTTTCAATAGAAAAAATATTATTATCTAAAGGTCCTTCAGGATATATAGAGATATAATTATTTGGATTGGAAATATTTATTTCTATTACTCCAATATCCGATGTAGCTATATAAAGCCCTCCTGAATTAATTATTGTAGAATTAAAATTGGTTTGAAAATCATTACTTGCAATATTAGAAATAACATTAAAATCAACATCAAATATTAATGAATTATTATTTGTAGTCATCACAAAATTATCAGAAATTGAAATATATCTAAAGTCTTCAATTAAATCTACTGAATTGAAAATGACAGAAATGTCTTCTACATCAACATTATATATATTATTACTATCTGAAAAATATGTTGAATTGCCAATAGATAAAATAGAAGAAAATGATCCTGGTATTAATTCACTCCAATTGTTAAAGTCTATTAAACTAGAATTTAATAATGCCTTACGAATGCCACCAAAATCCTTACAAGCGGCATATATATATTCTTCAGTAATCGAAACTTCAGCTATCTTTAGATTTGAACCATTTGATCCTATAAAAAATGTATCCCCAAATTCTAAAGTGTCTAAATTAAAGACTGAAATTCCATAATCAGTTGAGATGTATATGTTTTGAGAATACTCATTAAAATTGTTAATTCTCTTTTCATCAGGAGATATGGTAGTTTTATCTATAATATCATAAATACTAAATATATTATTAGTATTGAAGTCTTTCACCTGTATCAATCCATTTTCAAAACCTATAACTAATTTATTTTTATTTTCACTAAAATAGATTGAAGAAATAAAGTCTCCTGACAAGCCTTCCTTTGTTGTAAGCTTAGTTAATTCATTTGTTTGATTATTATGTATAAAAATTGAATTTTTAGAAGAGGCATATATATATGCTCCACTTGTCTCTATATTATTTACATTATAAAATGAAAAATGGGTCTCCCAAAGTGGATTTAACTCCTGAGAAAATAATTGGAGTCCGTGTCCACATAATACTAAAAATAAATAAATGAAATATCTATTCATAAAATACTGTAAATATATCATGTACTAAACGAAAAATATTTCAATTTAATGTGTTTAAATTGAATTAAACTAGGCCTTGAGCTAGCATAGCATCTGCAACCTTAACAAATCCTGCAATATTAGCACCTTTAACATAATCAACATAACCATCTTCTTCCTTGCCATATTCAATACAAGCGTCATGAATATTAAGCATAATTTCTTGCAGTTTTTTATCTACCTCTTCTCTGGTCCAATGATATCTTAAAGAATTCTGAGTCATTTCTAATCCTGAAGTTGCTACACCTCCTGCATTAGAGGCCTTCCCTGGGGCAAATAAAATTTTTGCTTTATGAAAAACAGATATTGCATCCTTGGTTGATGGCATATTTGCTCCTTCGCTCACGCATTGGCAGCCATTTGAAATTAAA
>MDTE01026229.1_pt1 | contig 11867 bp, 11 predicted proteins | sample 811231 | NCBI WGS metagenome assembly MDTE01 (sample SAMN05326651, study PRJNA326480) | marine metagenome | isolation source: seawater | place: Indian Ocean: Red Sea | collected 2010
CAAGGCCGAAGTTATAAATCCTATCGAGGCATGGGTTCAGTTGGAGCTATGTCAGGAGAAACCAATTCAGGCGATAGATATTTTCAAGAAAATGTAACTAATACCGAAAAATTAGTACCGGAAGGAATTGAGGGCAGGGTTCCTTACAAAGGTCTTGTTGAAACAACAATCCATCAAATGTTAGGCGGAGTGCGTCAGAGCATGGGTTATACAGGAAATAAAGATATCGAATCCATGAGGACAAAAGCTAAATTTGTAAAAATTACTCCTGCAGGTATCAATGAGAGTCATGTTCATGACGTCAGTGTCACTAAAGAAGCACCAAATTATCGAATAACCTAAAAAGTGAAAAGCAACATAGATTCTGAAAAAATATTAATTTTAGATTTCGGATCTCAGTACACACAATTAATCGCTAGACGAATAAGAGAAATTGGTGTTTTTTCTGAAATTGTTTCTCACCGAATATCTTTGAAGGAGATACACAAGCTAAATCCTAAAGGGATAATTTTATCTGGTGGTCCTGAATCAGTGTATAAGAAAAATACTTTAAAAATTGATCCAAACATTTTAAATAGCAATATTCCAGTTTTAGGAATTTGCTATGGGATGCAGGTGATAGCACAACATTTCAAAGGAAAAGTGAAAACTTCAAATAAAAGTGAATTTGGTAACACTCAAATTAAGATATTTAAAGGAAAAATATTTAAAAAAATTACTCGCAAAGAACTCAATGTTTGGATGAGCCATGGCGATAAGGTAACCAAGTTACCGAAAGGTTTTAAAAGAATAGCATCAAGTAAAAACTGCGCGATCGCGGCAATAGAAAGCATAAAAGATAAAAAGTTTGGTTTGCAATTTCATCCAGAAGTTACACACACTGATAATGGTTCAAAAATTTTAGAGGCTTTTATCAAAGATATTTGCAAGTGCCAAGCAAAATGGCGAGCTAAAAATATTGTAAAAAAATTAGTTGAAGAAATTAGAATTAAGGTAGGCGATAAAAAAGTACTTTTAGGAATTTCTGGTGGGGTAGATTCATCAGTGGCGGCAGCGCTATTGCATAAAGCAATTGGTAAAAATCTAGAATGTATTTTTGTAGACAACGGATTACTTAGGAAAGATGAAGCAAAACAAGTAAAAAAGGATCTAAAAAGTGCTTTGGGCATAAAAATTAATTTTTCGAATTCAGAAAATCTTTTTTTAAAGAATCTGAAAGGAGAGAGCGATCCAGAAATAAAAAGGAAAATTATTGGCAAGACTTTTATTGATGTATTTTTAAAAGAGGCTGAAAAATTAAAAAAAATTGAGTTTTTAGCACAAGGCACTATCTATCCAGATGTGATTGAATCATCGGGAATAAAAGGGGGGAAAGCCCATGTCATAAAGTCTCATCACAACGTAGGAGGCTTGCCAGATTATTTAAAACTACCCCTTGTGGAACCATTGAACTCTTTGTTCAAAGATGAAGTGAGAAAAATTGGTTTCACTTTAGGTTTGCCAGAAACTCTGATTGGCAGACATCCTTTTCCAGGCCCCGGATTAGCTGTAAGGATGTTGGGAGAAATTTCTAAACCGAAATTGGACATCTTGAGAGAAGCAGATCATATATTTATTGATGAACTTATAAAAGCAAAGTTATACGATAGAGTTAGTCAAGCTTTTGCAGTCTTTCTTCCTGTAAAAAGCGTCGGTGTTGTTGGAGATGCTAGAAGGTATGAATATGTGATCGCTTTAAGAGCTGCCGAAACAATTGATTTCATGACTGCAAGAGCATCAAAACTGTCACACAATCTATTGAATAAGGTTTCCGATCGTATCATTAATGAAATTCCTAAAGTTTCCAGAGTGGTTTATGATATTTCCAGTAAACCGCCTGCAACTATTGAGTGGGAATAATATTTAGTTTAAGTTGTTTAAAATTAATTAAATTTTGGGAGAAATTATGGAAGAGATGGCGATGCAAAGTGGTATGCTGGAATTAGGGATATGGGAAGTTTTTGTACAATCAAGAGTATCAATTTCAATTATATTTTTAGCAAATGTCATTTCTGTCTTGATCGCAATTGGGCTATCTAGAGTATTAATACAACAAGGAGCTAACTTTTTTTTAAAACTTATCTTTACAGTATTTACTTTTGCAGTTTTTCTTAATGCTTTAAACAATGGTGAATGGGTCAATCTCTATTTGGAAGGAACCGCTTCATCCTTAGCTAACTTAGATGCAGTAAATGGCGCGGTTGATATTAGTGCTACCTCTAAAGACTTTATTGATTCTGTTAATTCAAAAGGAAATATTATTGGAAAGATTGGCATGTTTGTTTTTTTTGTTAGCGGACTATTAATTGCAGTTATTCCATTGTGGATCAACACAAGTTCCAAAAAAGAACATTCAGAGTGACAAACATCGAGGCAAATATATGAGTCAAAATTCAAATGGCATAGTTAGAGCAGAAAGAGAAGGAATGCAATCCTTTATTGAAAAGCGAGATCCAGAGTTTAAAGGTTCATAAATATTTGAATATTTTGTCATGATCATGCTCTGTTCAGTTCTCACTTATTTCTTGCAATAAGACTGTGCGTCTTTCCTCAATAAATCTTCTTATTGATGCTCTAGAAGGATCACAGAAACCTGCTTCATTACCCTCGATTTCTTCAGGATTGTATTGTTCATTACAGGAAATAGTAAGTCCTGTAGGATTGGACCCAGGGTCGGCCGCATCAGTTGTGATGATTGCTTGATGAAGTCTATTCTTTCTTTCTTGTAGTAAGGGCCCGATTATGGACCAATCAAAAAAACTATCCAGAATGCCTTGAATCTCTTCGTATAAACGAGCCTTATTATTCTCGTCGCTGAAGACTAAATTCCAAAGTATGGGCGGATCATTAGGATAAAATGGCTCTCCAGCCCAGTGTGGATGGTCTCCAGAAGGGAATGCACGAATTGCAATAGTATCTGCAAAAGTCCGAGGGTTAAAATAGCCATTGCAAACTTCTATTGTCGGATCTTCAGCGCAATTTGGCGCTGGACGATCAATGTGGGTATAGTCCAAATCGTTGGGCATATAAATCCATTTTTCTGTTGGCTCGTTGTAATAAAGGTAATAATTATTTGCAACACGAACATAATGATCAACTGCACCCACTACAATTTCTGCTGCCTGAGCTTTTATAAATCCTGGGATATCGAATTGCTCTCCTAACTGAGTTACAGAAGGGTTAGTCTGAACAAATTGAGCAAATTCTCTCAAAGCTTCTCTAGCTTCAGAAACTGATTTCTTTTTAGTCTTAAGGTCATAGTCAGGCTTATAAGGAAGAAATTGTGAAATATTCCCTTCCGACCCTTCTTGATTGATTGGAGTATTTACATAATCCTGATTCAAATAGTTCACAGTTCCTAACCATTCTTCTGCGCTTTCCGGATCGGATTTCTCAACGCCAATGACGCAGAAGTTTTCATTATAATAGATAACAGTATCTTCATAGGGATCACAGTTAGTGTCGACCACAGAAGATCCTGCCAAGTTACCAGGCGGTCCAACTTTAAAAAGGTAATCATTTTCATCGTAGTATCTTTTTAAAAAGGGTTTGTCTACCTGTTCTACCATTGTAAAGACACCCATGTTGTATGTTTGTGGAAGAGGTTGACCATACAGTGTCTGCCCGGTTCCCGTCACAATCAATTCTACTTGAGCGTGAGTAGCTCTAGCTACTGGCAGTCCTATTCTGTTCATCAATTCATGAGTAAGCACCTCTCTTTGATAACTTGGATCATGTTTATTGTAACGAAATCTTAATTTTTCAACTCCCATGAAAACTCTATCGTCTGCTTCGGGATAGTCAGGAATATTTTGACCAATAATCCCTAGACACGGCAGACCGGGACCAACTGAAGCAGGTACACCATTAATATCTACGCAAGAGTAAACGCTTTCATCTTCGTCAAACTTTTCATCAAACTTAATTGCGAAGCTAAAGCGACGCGGTTTAGCAGGATTGCTATCATAATCAACTGGATATCTTCGACTTGTATTGCCTTGCATCTTAAAACCAACATTTTCAACGGAAGCAATAACTCCTCCTTGATCGTCTAGATACTCAAAATCTGCCTGACGGTAGATTTCACTATGCGTCCAAGAAGTCCAGGAAAAAGCAGGACCGCTTGCATCATTTATACTGTAATTGGATCGTAAAGTATCGAGTTCTAAGGCTCGCCATTCTTCGACACTCATTGTAAGTCGAATTTTATGTAGACGATCGAGAGCAAACAAAGGAATTGTCTCGTCATCTGAACAAATGATTTCGACATTTGTCACGTCTATATTATTTATAACTCCAGTCTCATTTGTAATTTCACAATCTTGTCGTGCAGGTTCTCTTTCAATTTCTATTTCATATTCGACACCTTCTTCGAGCAGTTGTGTAAAAGAAAAATTTCCATTTTGTGAAATCGTTAAGTTTTCAGATCCTAAAGATAGATCTAAGCTACGAATGTTATCCATTCCACTTACAGTTCCGTTTATTGAATAATTAGGCGAGGGTGAGGACGGAGACTCACTGCCACCTCCGCAACCATAGATAAAAAATAAGATCGAAGAGCTTATTACAAAATATTTTTTTAGTGGTTTAATCAATTCAATTCTAAGCATTTACATTGATTTCAAAAACAAATTTTAAGAAAATTAAGCTATTAAAAGTTTATTTTAGTTTGTAAATTTAAAAAAAATTTTTTTTTTGATTATAATTGAGTAATTAATTATGGAGCATTTTATGAAAAAAATATTTTTTATCTCAATAGCTTTCTTAGCTTTGTCCGTTCAAGCTGTAGAAACTAAGTTTGGCATTGGTTATATAAATAGTGATTTAAAGGTTGATTTATTACCCGATATTAGTACTGGTAGCCTAGAGCTTTCTTATCTAGCCGGATACGATAATGGACTAGCGGCAGAGGTTGGTGTTGCTTTTGGAGTAGTGGATGACGATTTTTCTGCTGGAGCGGATACAGTAACTGTTGAGGCAAAAACGAGTTATTACCTAAGAGGAATATATAACTTTAATGATACTTTTTTTGTTAATGCAACATGGTTGGATACAGAAATTGGAGCAGAATGGACAGGTAACAATTTTGCTGCTTTAGAAGCAAAGGAAAGTGATTCAGATTTAGGTTATGGAATAGGAGCTAATATTGCTCTTCCAAATTCGGAAGCTGTTATAAGGATCTCATATAACTCTTTTGACTTTGGCCCTGCTGATTTGGATCAAATCTCTATAAAATATTTATTTTGATTTCTTAATAAAACCTAAAGCGTTATATGAAAAAAATAATAATAATTGCTATTTTTTTTGTAGCCTCATCTGTTCATGCAGTTGAATCAAGATTTGGTGTAGGCTTCATTAATAGCGCTTTAGGTCTTCCTCCTGGAGTCAATTCTTGCACTAGTTGCATAGATCTTGGGAGTTTAGATTTTTCTTATCTAATCGAATACGATAGCGGACTTGCAGCGGAGGTAGGGATCACTTATGGCGTAATGGAGGACGATTATGCAGAAGATCCAACAGACCGTGTAAATTTTAAAATAAAGACTGGATATTACCTAAGAGGAATTTACAATTTCAATAAAACTTTTTTTATTAATGCAACCTGGTTGGATACAGAAATTGGAGGAGAGGGTTTAGGTGCCAATAATCAGCTCGTCACAAATTATGTAAGAGAAGGTAATTTAGGCTATGGAATTGGAGCTAATATTGCTCTCCCAAATTCGGAAGCAGCTGTTAGAATCTCATATGAAATTTTTGATTTTGCGCCAGGAATTGATATCGACCAAATTTCAATAAAATATTTATTTTAAAACTCCCATCACATATTTAAGCTTGAGGCGCTAAGGTTTGTCTAAAGCTTTTTTTATTTCTTAAAATAATTATTAAAAGGCAACGCTTTCATAACGAAAATTATATTTCAATTATTTTGATTTTATAAAAGGATGATCAAACCACAAAATTCAATACCTGAGGGCAGACTTCAAAGAGGTAGTAATATACCGGATAGGTATATTTCTAAATTTCGCCAAGTAATTTCAAGACATGGTTTGACCATGACTTTGATAGCTATTATTTGTCTTTTTTTGCCATCCATTCAAACTGCCTTACTGTCTTCATTGAATAATTTATTTAGAAATCCTTCAGTATATTTTTTTTGGAGTTTGGCGCTTATTACTTTTATTGTAATATTCCTGAAACTTACAAATAGAAAAATTGATCTTCGTCAGTTATTTTGGATTGGGTATCTTTTTACGATTTCTATCATTGAAGAAATTGCATTCAGACTTTCTCTACCGCTTTTAATAACCTCTGATGTTACTGGTATCAGTTTTTTTTGGATTGGAGCTCTGATGAGTAACCTTTTTTTTGCAACGATCCACTATTTTACTTTACGTTGGAAACTTAATGCCTGTATTTTTACTTTTCTTGGAGGTATGGGTTTTAGCAGAATGTTAGAAACAACTGGAGATTTGACTGCAGTGATTCTTTTACATTGGGCAATAACATTTTTGAATACGCCTTCTGCACCGAAATATCTAGAAAACAAGTTTTCATGATTTATATAATTTACCTTTGATATAGAAAGAGAGAACTATCAAGACTGCTGCCAAGATCAAATAGTAATAGATCAATTTAGAAAATATTGGGGTCATGCTGTTCAAACCGGATTCAGTTGCTTCTCCGCCAAATAGTCCTGCGAGCACTCCTCCAAGAGAGGAAGCTAAAAACCATAAACCCATCATTTGTCCAAGATATTTCTTTGGAGAGTATCTCGAGAAGGCAGATAGTCCAACTGGAGATAAGGCTAATTCACCAAAGGTATGCAATAAATAGGTTAATAGTAACCACTGAACACTTACAGGTGCTTCAATCATGGCATATTGCACTGCAAAGAGCATCACTATAAAGCCGAGCCCCATGAAAATTAAACCAATTGCAAACTTAATGGGAGTATTAGGATTTAAATTTCTTTTCCCTAAAAAGATCCAAAGATAAGCAAAGAACGGAGCAAACATTACTACAAAAAGTGGGTTCAAAAATTGTGTCCAGCTAACCGGTGCCTGAAAGGAGCCAAAAGTAAGGTTTACATAATCTCTGGTAAAGATTGATAATGAGCCAGCAGACTGGTCAAAACCAGACCAGAAAGCTGCAGCACCAATAAATAAAAGTAAAAGCATTAAGACATTTTTCTTTTCAAAGCTTGTAAGTCCTGCGAAGAAAAACAAATAACTAAAATAAATAAATGAAATGACAACTAAAAAGTCACGAAATCGTTCTGCAAAAAATATCGGGTCAATACTCCAAAGCCCAAGAATTCCCGAGATTACTAATATTGCAAAAAATAAGATGGTGACGATGGTCCAAAGTCTCAAAGTGCTTCTTCGCTCTTTTGTCATACCAATTGGATTTAAGCCAGCAGCTCCAAGCTGACTTCTAAAATAAATAAATTGAATGACACCAAAAAGCATGCCAACACCTGCGGCGCCAAAGCCCCAGTGCCAACCGATACGCTCACCTAAATAGCCGCAGATCGCAAAACCTAGCATGCTACCAATATTGATCGACATGTAAAAAATGGTAAAACCAGAATCTCTGCGTTCGTCTTGATCTTTATAAAGTTGACCTACTATAGATGAGATGTTGGGTTTTAGAAGCCCAGTACCAATGGCAACAAAAGCTAATCCTAAAATAAAGGTCTGTTCCAAAGGTATAGCCAAAGTGAAGTGACCCAGCATGATAATTAGCGCACCGTATAGCACAGCTTTTTGATAACCCAATAAATTATCTGCTAACCAGCCACCGGGTAAAGCCAAGAAATAAACCATTCCAGCGTAAATTCCATAAATTGCGTTTGCTTCAACATTCGACCAACCCAAGCCTGGATTTCCTACCACACCTATTGTCATGTAAAGAACTAACAGACCACGCATACCGTAGTAAGACATTCGCTCCCAAAGCTCAGTAAAAAATAAAGTTCTCAAACCTATCGGATGGCCAAAAAAATTATTTTTAGAAATTTCTGAGTCTTTATCCAACATAAGAAAATTAGAAATAACTCTAAAAACTAAACATCAAATTCTTTAGAATTTTTTAACATGTGGGCGGGCCCATGGTTAAGATTAATGGCTGCATTTTCACCGTATAACATCTCCTTGTGAGCGCCAAAGTTTTTTCGATCTTGAGCTAAAGGAGCTAATTCTAAAGCTTTGTCCATTGCCATTGAATATAATTCTTCAACTGGTCCAACTGACTGAATTATCCCTGCATCAAGAGCCGCGGGACCCGTCCATCGTTTAGATAACTGCACTGTTTCGAAGAAAGAATTTGCAGGAATTTTATGGTGAAATAAAGCTAATTCTGGTCTTGGAATTTTCATGCCTAATTGTATCTCGTTGGCACAAATGAAACCTCTGTCTTCTCTCATGAATCTGACGTCATGAGATAGAGCCAACATAAATCCGGCTCCAAAAGCATGACCATTAATTGCACATATGGTTGGAATTGGCAGAGTAATCATTCGGCCTAACAAATACATAAATTCTTTACCAAATACTTCTCTATCACCGGCTTCTGGATATTTTTCTGGAGAGTTGACCCAATTTAAATCAAGACCATTAGAAAAAAATTTCGGATCCGTAGCGCATGTAATTAATGCTCCTGGACCGTCATCTTTTTCAATATCATCTATAGCTTTAGAGAATTCTCTAACAAAAGACGTATTCCAACGGTTTTCACCAGCATCCATTGTTAAAGTATAAATAGAATCTTCCTTCTTAAGATCGATCATAGTCATTAATATTAAACTTAGATTACTATACACAAAAAAATATTTTAATGGGTAGCTGAATGTTTTAAGATGAACCATGCGAATGAGGGTTTTTTAATTGTTACTGAATGAAGAAATAAAACTTGATTATTCAGATGTTCTCATAAGACCAAAAAGGTCAACTATGAGCTCTAGAGGTGAGGTCAAACTCGAGCGAACACATCGATTTCTTTGGAGTAAAAAAAAATGGACAGGTATCCCAATCATGTCGGCAAATATGGATACTGTTGGAACTCCCGCCATGCATAAAGTTTTATCAAAATATAAGTTAATTACTTGTCCAGCTAGGCATTATCTCAAGAAAAATATCAATAAATTTATTAAAGGAGAAACTAACATTTGTTGGTTCGGAGGCATTGAGGATATTGCAAATCTTGCTAAAACCTCGACTGGATTTATTGGTTTAGATGTCGCGAATGGTTATACAATTCGTTTTGTTGATGCGGTAAAAAAATTAAGAGATAAATGCCCCGACGCCACAATTGCTGCAGGCAATGTTGTAACCGCTGATATGACTCAAGAACTTATCTTAGCCGGTGCAGATATTGTAAAGGTGGGTATTGGCCCAGGATCGGTTTGTACGACTAGAATAAAAACTGGCATTGGATACCCGCAACTCAGTGCGGTTATAGAGTGTGCTGATGCTGCCCATGGACTTGGTGCTCACATTATTGCGGACGGTGGTTGCGTTAATTCTGGAGACATTGTCAAAGCATTTGCAGGTGGTGCCGATTTTGTAATGATCGGTGGCATGCTTGCAGGTCATGATGAATGTGAGGGCGAGGTAGAAAACGGAGTTATGAAATTTTATGGAATGGCTTCAGAATCTGCGATGGATAAACACAACAATCATAATGATTATAGAGGGGCAGAGGGCAAAACCGTGGAAGTAACTTATCGTGGCAAAGCCGACGACACCATAAAAGACATTTTAAGCGGCATTCGTTCAGCTTGTACTTATGTTGGAGCCAACCGTCTCAAAACTCTTTCAAAATGTACCACCTTTGTTAGAGTGAATAATACGCATAACACTATTTACGGAAACGAGTAAGTAATCTTAGAATATTTATAAGAGGTGATATGTCATTTTGGAATGATTTAAGTTGGGTTGAATCTATCAGGGCCCCATATTTATCCTTTTTCTTTGAAACAATTACTTTGATGGGATATCCCACCTTTTTAATTTTATTTATTTCTTTTGGTTATTTTTTCTGGTCACCATCTAGATTTTCCCGAGTTGCATTAATACTTTTCATTTCTGCAATGATAAATAGTTTTTTGAAAGATTTATTTCAAGATCCCAGACCGCCCGAAGAGTTAATGTTAGATGCCCAAATTGGATTATCTTATGGATGGCCAAGTGGACATACTCAAATTGCCGTAACTCTATGGGGCTTTCTTGCATATGAATTAAAAGATAAATGGTTTAGCATTTTCGCAAGCCTTTTAATTTTTTTAATTGCATTCAGCAGGTTGTATTTAGGAGTGCATGATATTGGAGATGTTTTTGCGGGATTGGTAATTGGTTTAATTATATTAGGTACCTGGCACGCGGCATTGGAATTAAATTTAGATCAAAACCTATCCTATAGAAATTCATTTTTACTTTTATTAGGATTTCAAGCTATCGTTTATCTTACGTACCCATCTCATCAAGATCACGAGCTGAGTATTTGGCTATTGGGAGTGATGACTGGTTGGTTATTAGGTTCTTCTCAAATCGAACTCCAGCTAAATAAAGTAAGCAGGTTTTTCGTTTCTAGCTTTAGTGTTTTTATAGTTTTTCTTAGTATGATTTTCATTACTCGATTGGAAGACAGTATTAATCTTGAAGGGCTGCTAGGTATTAGTTTTAGTTACGCCTTGGGCATCAGTTTTTCTCTAATAGTGACTTGGATTATCCCTCGCATTTGGAGATTACTTAACTTAGCTTCTTAAGAATAAGCAAAGAAAAAACAGTTTCTATTAGTTGAGAATCATTATCATTTAGACTATATTTTTGACCTTATGAAAAATACATTAATTTTAACTCTTTTATTTGCTCAAACCCTTAGCTTGTTAGCTAAGGAAGTAAATGTTTATACTTCAAGACACTACGACTCAGACGAACTTCTCTATCAGGAGTTCACAGAAGAGACTGGAATTAAAGTAAATATTATTTCAGGGAAAGGAGGGGCGCTCCTAGAAAGATTAAAATTTGAAGGTAAAAATTCACCGGCTGATATTTTCTTCACCGTTGATGCGGGGAATTTATGGAAGGTGCAAAAAGAGGGATTATTTCAGCCAATAACGTCTCAGTTAGCACTCTCTAAAGTTTCAAATAACTTAAGAGGGCCTAACAATGAATGGACTGCCATTGCAAAAAGATCAAGAGTGATTTTTTATAATCCTGACAATGTAAGCGACGATGAAATAAAAAATATATCTTACGAATCACTTGCCGATAATAAATGGAAAGGAAGAATAGTAATCCGAAGTTCAAGCAATATGTACAACCAATCCTTAGTAGCTTCCTTAATCGATAGGAATGGAGAGCAAAATACTGAAAGATGGGCTAAATCTTTAGTGGAAAATTTTGCTCGCAAACCTCAAGGAAATGACAGGGCGCAAATTATGGCTGTTGCCAATGGCGAAGCTGATCTAGCAATCGCGAATAGTTATTATATTGGAATTATGCTCTCTGGAGATGCAGGGGAAGAACAACTTAATGCAGCTAAAAAAGTGAAACTCGTCTTTCCAAATCAACTATCATCAGGCGCTCATGTAAATATTAGTGGTGCAGGTATTCTTAAATATGCTCCAAATGTTGAAAATGCGAACTTATTCATAGAATTCCTTCTATCTGATCGAGTCCAAGAGAGTATGGTAAAGAAATCTTATGAATATCCAATAGCTAAGGTATCCATCAGCGATGAGATGGCTAGTTTTGAAACTGATTTTAAAGAAGACAACGCCTCTGTAAAAAAGTTTGGAGAGTTAAACCCTGCTGCAATAAAATTAA
>MDTE01130306.1_pt1 | contig 11866 bp, 12 predicted proteins | sample 811231 | NCBI WGS metagenome assembly MDTE01 (sample SAMN05326651, study PRJNA326480) | marine metagenome | isolation source: seawater | place: Indian Ocean: Red Sea | collected 2010
AGGTCCACCAGCAGCAGGCCCTACAGGTCCACCAGCAGCAGGCCCTACAGGTCCACCAGCAGCAGGCCCTACAGGTCCACCAGCAGCAGGTCCCACAGGACCTCCATCTTCTAAGCCAAAGGGTCCACCCAAGCACTCGGCTTCCACCCCACTGTCATCTGGTGAACTTGATGAGGGTGCGTTCAGTAAGATGGCTGAACAGAACGAGCGCCGCCAGAAGGAGTTGACCCGGCGAAGAAGGGCTTCTTCTTTGAAGGATAATCGTTCATCTAAGAGAATCAATGTGGTACTCTTGCTTTTACTTACCATTATCATGGGAGGCGCCGCACTTTGGCCGATATACCACGGTGATCTAAGCCACAACCCACATGAGTTCGCAACTGAGAATGATATTCTCAACCGCAACGATGTGAACCATCCAGCGGCTTGGGGTGAGGAAGATCTGGAGTTGATGTCAAACAAGGTCTGGGATGGTAACGCGGAGTTCTCCGGTTCGATTCAATACGATTTGGTTCTCCCAGGAATTCCCGTAGCCATAGATGGAGTTACCACTGTGAAGGTGAAGGTAAAGTTGGTCTCATATCGATTGGATGGACACAGCAACGGATTCCGCGTAGCTTTGTTTCCAACTAGTTGTAATCTAATAGCCGGTGAGTCTATGCTTGGATTGGATGATAGATACCTGTATGTATCCGAGACACCGATGATGATTGGCATGGAGGAGGAGGTTGAGTTTGATGTCCCGGCAGGTCGCTACTGTGTTGTGTTCGAATACATCAACCCACCAGATGAACAGGGGTGGCGAGCAACCATCGATGCGGAGATTGAGCCACATTGGAAGGAACCAATATTCTTCCCGCTCGCTCTCGTAACACTTCTTCTCGCTATATTTGCTATGATTGGTGCTCAGAAGGCGGGTCAGGCATGGAAGGATGTTGCTCAGCCAGAGGCACCTGAGGAGAAGTCCGTTGAGGAAGAGGTTCTCGAAGAAGCCAACGAGGAGCGTGGTGATGCTTCTGAAGGAGATGAGGAATCCTCTGTTGAGGATGAACCAATCACGGTCGAGCCGACGGCTGAGAACGAATCCGTCGAGGAAGAGGTACTCGAGGAGGAACCTAAACAGTCAGAGTCAGCGGAGGAAGAGGCTGCTGAACAGACTCAACAGAGGGATTACACTGACGATGAACTACGAGCTTTGGGTTGGACTGACCAACAGATAGAGTGGCATCGTCAGAGTCAGCAACCGCAGCAACAGCAGACTGAGTACACTGATGAGCAATTAGCTGGATTCGGTTGGACGCCAGAGCAGATTGCTACATACAGACAGCAGCAGTAGTGACAATATTCAGTTCAATCACAACTGGACGCCTACGGCGTCCTAGATACGAAGGGGTTGAAAGCCCCAGCGCGTCCCATCACTGTTGGGATTGAGCATGAGCGAACCTTCTGATTGGACGAAGACGAGTCTCACCAAGCTCAAAGTCGCCGATCTAAAAGAGCTCTGTAAAGAGCACGGGTTGACTGTATCCGGAAAGAAAGCAGACCTCGTAGAGAGATTGCTTGTGTCGGCTTCACAAGCCATGGATGAGGAGGAGAACACGCTTCTGCTAACCGATGATGATGATGAGATATTCGATGCAGAAGTTCTGGAACCGGAGTCGATAGAAGATGACGAAGAGATTCTGGACGCGACCATTGAGGAGAATGAACCAGAATCAGCTATCCTTCTCGAAGATGATGATGAGGTGTTCGAAGCCGAAATCATGGATGATGAGCCACTACCTCATACCCCAACCAAGACGGTTCGTCTGGAACGTTCCAGCTTCTCAGAGTCTCTAACAAGACCAGCAACCATTGCAACGATACTTGCGATATTTGTTATGGCTGGTGGTGGCTATTGGTACTGGATGAACAACTTGGATCCATTCATTGCAGATCCAATCGAATATGGTGATAGTATGGAGTTCGCCATCAGTTCAGGTTCGTTCGATGTTGAAGGCGAGGAGATGATTCGAGAACTCGACGAGCGTCTCAACGGTGCCCTTGCGGATGTCTGTGATGAGTTCCATGTTGAGTTCTCAGGTACCGGTTCAATGGCTGTTTCCAGAGGAAAGACGGCGGATCTCCTCAATCCCAGTGACACACATCTAATTGGCGCAGTTCAAGCGAGAGACGCCTACGGCCTGAACTACCTAGGAGTACAGCAGACTTTGTCACATGACTTGACGGGTAGCATCACCTCAAAATCTTGGTTAGGTTCGGCACAGGATGGCCTCTGCTCGGTTCCTGTTGGCCCAATCTCTGGTTACGGAATCGCCCAATCATCGGTTACTTACACCGAACTGACTAGCAAGGCTCTCCTTAGCACAGAGACCTCGATGTCACTAGATAACCAAGGAGACATGACCACGCTCGAAGCGACCTCGTTTGGAATTCCAGAGGATACCTTGGCGGATCTCATGCCCGAACTTCTCTTGCCTCTCAAGCCTGTGGAACTCACACCTCTCCTTGGCAACGCGATGTTGGAAGAAGGGAGCAGTGGTACATCTGGTGGATGGAAGTGGATTGTCGCTGGGCGAATAACCACAAGTTCGGGTGAGGTGGGTCTCCAAGTCAACCTACAGCACATCGAGGTTCAAGATTGCATAGGTAGGGCAAACATGGTGCTTCATGTTCTCCCCAACTCTCCTTGGCCGGTGCATCAACAGGTAGACATTCATCTAGAGAAGAGCAGGTATGATTCACCTAACTGTGGTGCATGGACAGAGTTTGTAATAGATCAAACTCTTCCAGACGGATCAATAAGTCTCCAGTACACATTGGTTCGCTCCACTTCGACAACCGGAGAGGGGATGATAGATTGGGGAGCTGGATATGGTGGTAGACCGGGAACCAATGCAGGGGCTCTGTCTGCCAATGAGAACTGGGGTGGTAGTGGCCTTCACATGCCAGATCGTTCCGAAGCGCGCGACTGGCCATTAGAGGACGCTGTTAACTGCATACTCAACAATAGCATCGAAGCTGAGGAAGCGTCGTCTTCTCTAGCCACTGGCGGCTATGTGTTCCAAGCGGTAGACGACCGTTCCATGGGTACAACTTCGTGGAATGTTAGTTGGGTCGACGACGACGATGCTGGTTGGGTTTTGGTGGAGGAGCGTACAGAGAATTGCTCGGTCATCGATAAGGGGTCCATAGGAGATTCCGACAAACCTCCTCACCGCCGCGACAGCATCCCAGCGACGGCGTCACTCCAACAGTTGGAAGAGCGTCTCGTCGATCAGGCTCGCTATCCATCCTTAGTCGCAGACCTTGCACAATCAGGAGTAATCGCTGACGACGCCACTTTGGGCTATCTGCTCACAGTCCCACCCGAAGCAGGAGACATCCTAGAGTTGATTGAAGGATATCAGAGTGGCACTATAGGAGTCTATGGTCAAAGGGAGTGGTCGAGCGAAGGCATGGATCACAGGTTAGACTACGCTATCGACGCCACCACGGGAAGGATGGTTGGCTGGGCGAAGACATCCTCAAATTCGTGATTTGAGTTCAAACAGGAAGCGTCATCCTGAAGAGGTCTTGAGTAGCCCATGCAATCAGGTGGCGCTGATGGGAGAAGATGAGACACCATTCCCAGAGGCCTCTCCAGCCCCGATGATAATCGATGTAGAGTTCGAGGAGGTAGAGGTATCTTCGCCTGTCGAACGAGAGGTGGGGCAATCAGAGGTAAGAGAGCCGCTCGATCTTCCGCGCGCTGACCCCTCTCCATCAGGAAGGGCACGCGTCGTGACAGTCATCAACCAGAAAGGAGGTGTCGCGAAGACGACCACGGTGATTAATGTCGCAGCACATCTTGCTATTAATGGGCACAAGGTTTTGGTCGTCGATTGCGATTCACAAGGCAACTGTGGTACCGGTTTTGGTATCGACAAGTCGCGCGTCCGTTATGGAACGAGGTCTCTCATGGTAGAGCCAGAGATGGCCGTGAGAGCGAGGCACGCGACAGCCATCGAGAACCTCCATCTGATAGTCGCTGACAGAACATTAGTGGGGATAGAGGAAGAATTGATTGCAGAGCTTGGTAGAGAAAGGAGGTTGGCAGAGGGGCTCGAGCCGCTCCTACCGCATTATGACATCATCCTCATTGACACACCTCCATCTCTTGGTTTGGTTAGCATCAATGCCTTGGTCGCCTCCGATGCTGTCGTGATTCCCGTTCAGACGGAGTATTTTGCACTGGAGGGTTTGGCTCTTCTCGCCTCTACCATAAGAGAAGTCAGGCACCGATTGAATCCGCGCCTTGGCGTTGATGCAGTCATCATGACAATGCATGCTCCAACTCTTTTGAACAGCCAAGTAGCCGCACAACTCAAGGAGACATTCCCAGACCTTGTTGTGGAACCACCGGTTCGTAGGAACATAAGGCTAGCAGAAGCTCCATCTCATGGGGTTCCAATCCATATCCACGCTCCAAACTCACATGGCGGAAGAGATTACCGAAACCTCTCCGCTTCGTTAATCGAATTATGGGGACTCGGTGACAAGTGATGACAGAGGGATCCAAGCGCAAGGGTCTCGGTCGCGGCCTTGGAGATCTTCTCTCTGAGCACGACACTGATCTTCCGTTCCTCGGTGCTTACGGAGAAGCTTCCGGAGAGCACCAAGAAGGCTTGCCTCCGTCTGCAGGTTCCGACGATGGTGACCAGTTGCTGGCTGCAGTCGAGAGGCAACTCAAGTCGACACTTGGAGTTGAATCCGTGACGACTGCAGACGCACGAATTGAGGTTGTAGGATTCCTGAAGGCGACCCAAGTAGAAGGCGAAGGAATCGTAATTGAGGTTGAAGGCAATCACCTTCCACTTGTTCCTTCCGATCTTGCTGTGCCAGGATTCATAGGAGGAAGTCTAGAAGATGACAGATCAAGTGCTAAGGTCACCATGATTCAGTGGGGTATTGAATCGCGCAGACTATTCGACAGACTCGCTGAACACCATTTACTCACTCAATGAAGATCGCTACTTCCTCCAAGGCCTTCCTTTGAAGGTTGGGAACCATGGCATCTTCAGCCGGATAGCCAACAGGTAGCAGTAGCATCGCTCGTTCGTGTTCAGGTCGCTCCAGAAGCTGTTCTAGGAACCTCATAGGAGATGGTGTGTGGGTAAGGGTCACCAGTCCCATGTTGTGAATGGCGGTGATGAAGATACCAGCTGCGATACCACATGATTCCATTGAATAGTATGTTGGAGATGCCTCACTGTTTGGTCTGATTCTCTGGGTTTGACGGAATAGAACCACCACCCAAGGAGCGTCGGTGATATGTGTCTTGACGAAGTCAGTACCAAGTGGTTCCAAGACTTCGTTCCACTCCTCTGGAATTCTCTCTTCGTAGAACTTCCTCTCCTCGGATTCGGCGGCTTCCCTGATTCGCTGCTTCATGTCATTGTTTGAGATTGCTACGAATGTCCAAGGCTGAAGGTGCGCTCCAGAGGGAGCCGTACTTGCGGTTTGTATGGCGAGTTCGATCAAATCTCTCGAAACAGGTTTGTCACAGAAGTGTCGAGTCGTTCGCCTCCGCTCCATTGAATAGAGGAATTCTGAGGCGTTTTTTGTCATCTCTTCGGGAGTCAACTCATCGTACATCAGCGGCACGAATCCATCGCAATCTCCTTCCATAATGATTGACAGGTGCTTGGATGGTTCAACGGTTTCCCTCTTCTACCCCACAGTTGGAGCAAGCGAGAGAACCCATAGGATCCCATGCGGGAAGTACCACAGGCTCAGTCTTGAGAGCTTCTAGCATCTCATCATTGAGATAGGATTTGTGTGCGGCAATCTCGAACATGTACTCGTCATACCATGAGTCGTTCATGAGGTAGAATCCATCTTCTCCACTGTCCTTGGCGCCCCAGGAGTTCTCAACCCTCCACTTGCGCGCCACACCGTCTACTACATCGACACCAGTGAACAGCATAGCGTGAGTCATCAACGAGTGGTGGTAATCTAGTCTCTGTGCCTTGTCCAATCCGAACTCGACTCCGTATAATTTGTCGAGTTCGAACAGGTTTGCGTCCCAGAGCCCCCTCTTGCGGTGCATGTGCTTGCCGACATCGCACCCCATCCAAACAGTCTCTCCATCTTCGAGTATTCTTCTCGTGATGTCCTTCATGTCCTCAACCTCGACATTTAGGTAGGTTACCGGTGGACCACCCACTACATTTTGCAGAAAATCAACAGTGTAAGTCTGCATCCTCTGATTGCGTGGGTCGTGGACTATGCAGACATAGTCGTTGTATTCGATGGTGACGAACTCCTCTCTAAATTCATGAGGAGTCATCATACCGCGCCGGTGGAATTCACCATCTTTATCCCGCCACTGCCATTCAAATTCAGTTGGTGGCGTTCCAAGATGGATACACAACATCCTCCAGACATCTTCCATTCGCTTCTCTTTGTGTGTGCGCGCATCGTTACTAGAACCGCCGCCATCAAGGATAGCTCTGATTTCACAAGCAGCGGAGCGAAGTAGGAGCCGTAGGTTAGCGTTCATCCACCTAGTAGCCGACGAAGATTGCGATTCAGGGTAAGCGGACTTAGGCACCAAGCCGTGCTTGTTGATGACATTGATTGCCATGTTCCACTGACCTCCATCTTCTGTAGGGTGGTCGAGAATCCAACCGATGGTTCGGTCGTCCAAAGGTCGCTCAGCGGTCTTGATGATTGCTTCCAAGGTGTGGTTGGCGCGCTCGAACTTGTCCCAGAAGTGAACGAATGCCTGTGAGAACTCGAATTCCTTGACGTTCATTTTCTTCATTGTGCCGGGTCGCATTAGGTTAAGCACAGCAAACAGCCAACAGCGTCCTGATGCCCTCTGATTGGTTACCTTCCATTCATCCAACTTGGTCGAGAACGAGTAGTCCATGTTCTGAACAAGGTCACGTGAGAGAGCAACCTCCTGCACGGTCGTCGTTGTCACTGCATTCTGTGCAACGCGTGCAGCTGGATCGTCGTCGAACGCCTTTCTCATCTTCTTTAATTCAGCATCTGCTACTTCCCCTGGCAACTATGACACCCACTATCTACCGATGCGGACAGTGGCGGAACTAAGAGGTTCCTGATTCACTTTCTTCGAACCATTAGGGCGCCTATCGAAAGGGCGGCAGCCGAGAGAATTAGGGTGAATCCAGGAAGGTTACCTTCTCCATCACATCCAGAACCACCAGATTCATCTCCAGAAACCCAGCAATCAGACCAGATCTTAGCGCCAAAACCGCTCTCAGGGTATGTCGTCTCGTTACCATCTTGCCAGTTTAAGATGACGCGGTAGTTGACATATGAGTGGTCGTCTACGGGAACCATCGAAGCCCTCCAGCTACCATCGGGTAGGTAATCAGCGGTCTCCGGTGTTGGTTGTAGGCAGACTCCAGAATTGAGACAAACTTGCCATACCCAAGTGACTGTGGTTCCGTTTTCGCTCGCTTCTTCGTCGAGGAAGATTGCGACCTCAAATTCCTTGCCGTCAGAAGTAACACTAGGAGATTGTATTTCGGAAATTGGGGTGCCAGAGAGATCCATCTCCTCGTTGACTCCACCTTCACCAGCGCTGGCGGTTGGTGCTAATAGAAGCATAATGGCTGCGATGGCTGCCATGGTGCGCATATACCACCCGTGCGACGACTCATACATCATGGTTCACCTTGTTTTGCTCTCTTCAGAGTTCAAGTTCCCACAATTCGTCACCCACATTGTGAATAGTTTTGACCGCCTTTCCACCGGTTGCCGTAATCATCTCGTCGGATGACATCGAAGCCCAACCTATCGCCAATGGTTTGCCATGTTCTTGGTCTCTAATCCAAACTAGGTCTCCCTCTTCGACCGAATTACAACATGCGTGAATTCCTGCCGCCATGCAGTCTGCTCCGTTGAGAAGGAACGGTATCGCCCCATGATCAACTTCGCACCACTTCTTCGAAGGGTTCCATGCCAGCAGTCCTCTTAGGGTTGGGAAAGCTACTCTATCGCTTCCTTCCTCAATGGAGACCTCCATTGCCAGTGGCGAGCGGTTCACAATCAATAGGGACCAGGGGCCATACTCCGCTTGTTCAAGGAAAGCAGTCGTGAGGTCAAGTTCAAGCCCAATTGGCTCGGTCAGTCGAGAGAAGAGATTCTTGAGTTTTTTATGACGCACGGGTTTGCGTTGCTTCAACTTCCAATCCTTCGCCACAATTGCACCCTGTTGCCTGCACCCCTTGAATCCTCGGCTCTCTTAGACATGGCAAACATACTGAAGCACTCACCCTTCGCAGTATCATGAACGGAGCTTGGTCAGTATTCCGAAACTACGCTGCACATGCAGTTGAGATGGGAGCGGAAGTCACCGATTACCCTCGTTTTTTCCTTCAACCTCCTTCCGCGATAGTCGAGTCTGATGGTGATGGTAACGCGCCTCTTGCATTGGGTGATCCAAATGATTATGTGGAACACGAGGTTGAATTGGTGATTCGCCTTGGAGAATCCCTCACACCGGAGTCATTGTGTGTTGGATGCGACACTACTAACCGTACGAGGCAAGGACTTGCGAAAAAGAAGGGTTGGCCTTGGCTTGAAGGAAAGGGTTTCCGTGGTTCCGCAGTTTGTGGTACATGGGCACCCTACACGGGTGAGGCGTTTGAGATAGGCCTCTCTGTCAACGGAGAGGTGAAGCAGGATTCGACGACTGAACTGATGGTACATTCAGTGGAATTACTCATAGAGACATTACATGGTTGGTATGATCTTTCACCGGGAGATATGATCTTCACCGGTACGCCATCAGGTGTTTCGAGATTGCGACCGGGAGATGTGGTCGACGCGTGGTTGAAAGATGACGAAGGCAACATCGTCAGCGAGCTACACAGCGTTTGTGAATAATGTGAATCAGGGCGGCACAGACTCGTGTAGGTTTAGGGTCTGCCGCGCTTTGTCGACATCGTCGACGCTGAATACCAACTCCGCATCTCCTCGATACTTAGAGAGGATGTAGATTGATTGGATGTTGACTCCAGCCTCGCCTAGGCGTCGAGAGAAGCTAGCTAGAGATCCAGGCTGGTCAGGCATCACCATCTTGATTAGTTCTGCAACCGTGTATTCGATATTCAAATTGTCTAGCACCGCACAAGTCTGTGGCACCTGTTCGACGACCATCGCTACATTAGGAGCGACACGACCAATCGCACAGATCGTCTCGATGTTGATGTTAGCCTCGGCCAAAGCCTCAGTTACCATAGCTAAAGTTCCGGGTTCGTCAGGCAGAGCCATGCTGATTTCCATCATTGTTAATCACCTTGTTTCGATGCAGTGTTGTTCGCTATTTGAACCCAGTTGCCCCTTCTCATGGTCTATCGCCGCTTTCAAATAAGGGAAGTAGGTCCGCTGCATCCCAGAGGGATGAAGATGGCACACTGGCATGGTATATCACGTCGCAAGCCAACTGGCGGTCGCTTGAAGCGTCCAAACCGATACCGCGGTAAGCGCCGAACCGAGATTGCATCCGAGAAGCAATTCTCATCAGTTGGCGAGCCAAACCGCAAGTACTACCGCAAGCGATCTGGCATGCAGACCGTCCGCATCCTCTACGACAACATAGTCAATGTAAACAACCCGAAGAAGGGTACAACCACCAAGGCTAATCTCCTCACAGTGGTCGAGAGTCCAGCTGATGTAAACTATGTCAGAAGGAACATCCTGACCAAGGGTGCAGTGGTTGACACTGACAAAGGCAAGGTTCGATTGACTTCTCGTCCGGGCAAAGATGGCGTTCTCAACGGCGTTCTAGTCGATGAGTGAGCGTTGCATTTCCCTAACTGGTTGTCTTTCCAAGACCCGCAGGGCTGAAAGCAGAGGACACCTCGGACTCTTTGGAGGACTCGACTTGGCAGACCACAATCCAGACCGCATCGTTCTCTGGCCTGGATACTTCAACACCAAGGCGTCTCGTAGTCAAGGTCGTCGAGTCGCAAAGAGTGCAGCCGTCAGCGATCCGACACTGGATACTCTGGCACTCGCTGCGAGGGGTTCGGGTCTTTCTAAGATGAAGCGAGAGTCTGGGATATCTCATCCCAAGCGCCCGCACCAGAAGGAAGGTCGCTTGTGGCTATCTAAGAAAGAGGCTGATTCTGTTCTTGGCACGACTTCAAAGGAGGAAATCATGCAGCGCATCGGTTCTGGTTGGAATTCGAAGCAGCGAGAGGTTAGAGAGCAAGAGGCTGCGGCTAAGGAGGCTGGCCCCAAGACTGGTGACAAGCGAGCCCGCTCGCAGCGACGCCAAGTCAAGGCGAAGGGTCAGAAGCGTGGCGGTAATAAGCGTCAGAAGTGGAAGATATGAATCTACTTCATTCATCCCTGTTTACCTTGAAAGTCACTGCACGGACCCAACCAAACTCGTCCGGAATCGCTTGTGTCTGGATTCCGGTCAATGCATCGTAAAGCTCCTGTGTCACAGGTCCTACCAAGTTGTTGCAGTAGGTGGTACAGGTGTCTCCGTGGCATATTGCACCAATTGGACTGATTACGGCAGCGGTACCGGCGCAGAACGCTTCGTCTGCGGTTAGTGCAAAATCGACATCCACCTTTTCCTCAATTACTTCGTAACCGCGGGCGCGGGCGAGTTCAACTATTGAAGCGCGCGTAATCCCAGGAAGAATAGTTCCTGTCAACTCAGGGGTGTAGATGACACTGTCCTTAACACAGAAGAAGTTGGCAGCACCGACTTCCTCGATATAGCGATGGTCAACAGCGTCGAGATAGATTATTTCGGCGAAGCCGTCTTTCTTGGCTCCCTTGCTTGGCATCATACCAGGGGCGTAGTTGCCAATGGCCTTGACACCGCCAGAGCCACCGGGTGCAGCACGATGGAACTCATCGCTAACCTTGAGAGCGATGGGGTGCATTCCTCCCTTGAAGTAGGGTCCAACTGGGCAGACATAGATGATGAATGTGTATTCAGGAGCGGGTGCGACTCCGAGAATAGGTCCTGATCCCCAAAGTACAGGCCTGACATAGAGGGCTCCCTTTCCAGTTGGTGGAATCCAGCGAGCGTTGGCGGCAACCGTTTTTTCAATTGCATCGATGAACATCTCTTCGGGCACCGGTGGCATGCCTAGTCTTCTAGCACCGTCGGCCAACCTTGCGGCGTTGCGCTCGGGACGGAACAGCACGATACCACCGTTCACACCTCTTTGAGCCTTCATTCCCTCGAACAATCCTTGGCCGTAGTTTAGGACTCCAGCGGCGGGTGATATGGTGATATCACCATATGGCTCAAGTTCACCAGGTTTCCACTCTTCACCGAGTTTGCATGTGGCTCGATACATCATATCAGTAGGAGTGAAACTGAATGTCAGAGAATCCCAATCGATTGCGACCTCATCACTCATCGAACCACTTCCTCGACACATAGGGTGGAACCCTATCATCTATTGAGAGGTGGGTGAGGTTCTCAACGGTTACGCAGACCAAGCCTGCGAGGGGTCTTTGTCCCGCGGCGTATCCCCTCAAATCGATGGGCTCTGTCAACCTCGATGCTTGCGTCATCCAAGGTTCCTATCTTGGGAGGGACACCACTGATGGTCCCGAGACAGTTGTTGAACTCTGGTGCCGAGCAAAGCAGGGGCACTCTCTCCTAGTTTTGGTCAAGGGGATGCGCCCATTTCTGGAGATATCTGTACCAGGGCGTCCTGATAATTCCAAAGGTAGCCCTTCGTTAGATCAAGTAAGCGCAATCAAGGGTGTAACCAAGGTGCACGAACCTGTAGACAAGTGGACTGAGTTAGGTGTCAAGCCACACTGGCGAGTTGAGGTAAAGCAGCCACATGAGGTTCCAAGAATCAGAGAG
>MDTE01188711.1_pt1 | contig 11865 bp, 8 predicted proteins | sample 811231 | NCBI WGS metagenome assembly MDTE01 (sample SAMN05326651, study PRJNA326480) | marine metagenome | isolation source: seawater | place: Indian Ocean: Red Sea | collected 2010
GACCAAGAATCTTTTAGTACAACTATTTTTTTTATTTTTTCATGATGTTCTAGCTGGTCATTAATTGAAACAATTAACTCTTCAAAGCTACTCTTTATTTCAGATTCAATTTTTTTGCCTTCACTTAAAATAACAAGAGCTATTGGTTGAGTTAGATTATCACCAACAACACAAACTTGTTCTATAAAGCTATTTTTACTTAATTTAAGCTCTATTGGATTTGGTGCAACATATTTCCCTTTTGATGTTTTGAAAATGTCTTTTATTCTTCCTGTAATGGTAAGATAACCATCCTTATCAATTACACCTTTATCACCGGTATGTAAATATCCATTTTTGATTGTTTCATTAGTTAGTTTGTCTTCTTTAAAATAACCCTGCATAATACAATCATTTTTCATAGTTATTTCTCCTTCTTCTGTAATTACTATATCAGTTTCAGGCATTGCTTTTCCAACTGTTCCAAATTTGATATTACCTGGATAATTTCCGTGAGAGCATGCAGAATTTTCTGACATTCCGTATGCTTCATATATTTTTATTTTAAATCTGTCAAACCACTCTAAAGTTGAAATAGGTATTGATGCCGCTCCAGTAATACATATTCTAGATTTATTTAAACCTAAAGATTTACGAATTATAAATGAGAATATATTATTAAGTAAAGGTGTCGCCATAATAAAGTTTATTACTGACTGAGGGAAAATAGATAATATTTTTGTCATGAATTTTGTATAAATTCTTGGCACTCCAAAAAATATTGTGGGTTTACAGTCTTTTAAATTATTCACAAATGTATCAAGGCTTTCAACAAAAAATATTTTACCACCAGACAGTATACCGCCATGCTCAACTAATGCTCTTTCAGCAATATGAGAAAGAGGGAGATAAGAAATAAACCTATCATTTTCATTTAATGGGAAAAGTAAATGTAAATTTTTTGTAGCAGTGGCTGCTGCTTTATAGTTTAAAACTACTCCTTTTGGGATTCCAGTTGTACCAGATGTATAAATAATGGTGATTATATCATCCAAATTAATATTATGAATTTTATCGATAGGATCATGTTTTGAAATAATTTCATCCCATTTTGTAAAATCACATTTCAGATCATATTGACCAAAGTCAACTTTAACAATTTCTTTTGGGATATGATTTTTAATTTGATCCCAATCAGATTCTTCGAGCTTTCCTATAAATAACATTTTAGATTCACTATGTTCTAAAATATACTTTGCCGTTTTACCATTAACATTAGCATAAATAGGAACTGAGATATTTCCACTCATCATTATAGCTAAGTCAGTAATTATCCAATGTGCACAATTTTTAGATATAATCGCAATTTTTGAATTTTTAGGAAAATTGAAACTCTTAATATAACTACAAATTTTTCTTGCTTCAATTCCAACTCTTTCCCATGAAAATTCATGATTTTTACCATTAATTGGTTGGATTAAAAATGTTTTATTTCCTTTATTGGTCTCCCAGTTTATAAAATTTTCAACAGGTGATTTTAATTCAGAACTCATAATATCTTTAATTTATATTGCCCAGGTTTTACCAACCTCTTCAAAAGGTATACACCCTTTATAATCACCAAGTACAACTGATGGCCCATTATATCTTAGGACTTGTGTAGCTCCAACTTCACTTCTAAAATAAGATGTTGCTACTGAGGATTTAATTTTTAAATAAATATTTTTATAAGGTTTTTTATTACTTTCCTGAAGCTTATTAAGAATGTCTACTTTTTCTTTAAGAGATGATTCATAAAAAGTTTTCTCTCTATCTGAATTGTTTAAATAGTCATTAAGTTGATTTAATTCATTCCTGAAATTTTTAATTTTATCATTTTCAAATACATTAAATACATAATCTTCAATCTCTTTCGGAACACCAACTACTAATGCCCCGGGAAATTCTGTATTAGGTATTATAGTATTTGATATTTCATTTAAAAAAAATGCTTCATCTTCATTTAAATATTTTGGATTCCAGTCTACTTTTTTTGAAGATGGGCTACAAGAATTCAATAGTGAGGATGCAGGAATAGTTAATGATCCATAAACAAATAATGATAAATTCTTAAATGCATCTCTTCTTTTCATAACTATAAGTTTCTTTTTTTAAGTTCACTTATTGCATAATTGGCTGCTCTTGCTGTTAATGCCATATACGTAATAGATGGATTAACACAACTTGATGAGGTCATACATGCTCCATCGGTTACAAAAACGTTTTTTGCTGCATGAACTTGATTCCATTTATTTAGTACAGAGGTTTTTGGGTCTTTACCCATTCTTGCTGTTCCCATTTCATGAATTCCATTTCCCATACTATAAAAATTATCATAAGGCTCAACATCTTTAAACCCACATGCATCTAACATTTCAGCAGCAGAATTTTTCATGTCTTCTCTCATTTTTAATTCGTTTTCTTTGATTTCAGTTTCAAAAACTACTGTTGGCATTCCCCATTTATCTTTTTTATTATAATCTAAATACATTTTGTTATCATGGTATGGAAGAACTTCTCCAAAAGCATTTAACCCCATTCTCCATCCACCAGGAGTAGAAGCTGTATCAAGTAAATCATTCCCAACTAGTCCTTCTTCAGCAGCTCTATACCAACCAGTTCTACTTGCACCTCCTTGATAACCATATCCCCTTAAAAAATCCATATCGTTATCCTTTAAGTTTCTAAATCTTGCCAAGTATCCACTATTTGGTCTATTACCATAATAATAACTATCCTCATAACCATCAAATTTTGCTCTTGCCCCAGCCTTAAAATGATGATCCATCATGTTATGCCCTAATTCTCCAGAATCATTACCAAAACCATTTTCAAATCTATTAGACTTGGAGTTAAGCATTATTAAAGTTGAATTTACAGTAGATGCATTAAGAAATATTATTTTAGAATAGTATTCTGTCATTTCTAATGTCTCAGAATCAAGTACTCTTACTCCAGTAGCTTTTCCTTTATTATCATCATATATTATAGAATGAACTATTGAATTTGGTCTTAAAGTCATATTTTCTGTAGCTTCAGCTGCAGGTAAAGTAGAAGAATTTGAACTGAAATATGCTCCATATGGACATCCCCTAATACATAAATTTCTACTTTGACATGGCCCTCTTCCATTATGAGATTTAGTGACATGTGCTACTCTGCCAATAGTGTATGTCCTTCCAAATTTTTCAAATAAATTTTTTCTAAAATCTTTTTCAACACAATTCATTTCCATTGGTGGAAGAAATTGTGCATCTGGTAATTGTGATAAATTTTCTTTCATACCACTAACACCAATAAAATTTTCTACATGATCATACCATTTTTTGATATCATTATATCTAATTGGCCAATCTATACTAACTCCATCCTTGGCATTAGCTTCAAAATCTTGTTTACTCCATCTATAAACTTGTCTGCCCCACAAAAGTGATCTTCCTCCTACATGATAACCTCTAATCCAATCAAATGCTCCTTTTTTTTCTGTATATGGTTGTTCAGTATCCTTTACCCACCAATGTTTAGTAGATTGTTTGACAGTATATCCAGTTCTGAGTTGGACAGGGTAGTCTTTTCTTTCTTTTGCAGTCAATTGATCTCTGTAAGGCAATTCCCATGAATGTTTATTCATTGTTGGATAATCTCTTACATGTCTAACATCTCTTCCTCTTTCTAAAACTAATGTTTTTAGACCACCTTCTGTTAATTCTTTAGCCGCCCATCCTCCACTGACTCCAGTTCCTACTACAATAGCATCATAGGTGTTTTCTTTTTCAGATTTATTATTAATATTCATTTTTAGTCTAGTTAATTCAATATTAGTAAAATATTTTTCTTATTAAAAATTTGTATTACATTAATTAAATTGAATTTATGTTTCATTTAATTTATGGCTTACTACTATTAATTCATCCAATATACATTAGTTCAACAAATATGACTATTGATGAAAATAAAATAGATATAAAAGTTAAGTTATTTAGGGATGATCTTGAGGACGGGTTAAGAAATTTTCATGGTTTTTCAATATCAATAGATTCCTATATTAAACTTGAAAAAAATAAAAAATTTGTAAATGAGTATATAAATGATAAGTTAAGTGTAGTTATTAATAACAAAAAACTTAATTTTTCAATTAAAGAGTTTTCATTAATAAATGATGTTTTAGAAATATCTTTTTTTGAAAGTTTTTCTAAAAATACTAATTCTATTAAAGTAATTAATAAGTTATTAATAGAAGTATATAATGTACAGAGCAATATCTTCTTTTTAGAAGTAAATAGTAAAAAGTATTATAATCAATTTACTGCCTCGAATATAGAAAAAGATCTACTTGTTAAATAGTTCAATTAATGATTCAGTACTAACTAAAACTCCAGTTCTAATAGAATTTTCAATATCTGGATAATAGTAAGGTGAATGGAGTGCAGGAAGAGCATAATTTCCAGCATTATATTTTTCCATTCTTTCTTTAGGCACAGTTCCTAACCAGTACATAACTGTAGGAATATCTTCTTTTGTACTTCCATATCTTGCAAAGTCTTCCCCAACCATTTGAGGCTCTGAACTTATAACATTTTCTTTTCCAATAAGTGATTCTGAAACATTAACCATAATATCTACTAAATTTTCGTCATTGTAATTTGCGGGAGTATATTGCTCTGGTAAAATTACTTGAGGCCACCTTGATTCATCAAGCCCCATAGAAGAAGCAATACCATTACAAATTTCTTTAATCCTTTTATGGATTAATTTTCTTACCTCGTCCTTATATGTTCTAACTGTAAGTTGTAAATTAACTTCATCTGGAATAATATTATGTTTAGTACCACCTTTTATTGAACCTACTGTTATTACAGCATCGTCAATTGGATTAATATTTCTGCTTACAATTGTTTGTAACTCCATAACAATTAGTGATGCGGTTACAACTGGATCAATTGACATGTGTGGCGAAGCTCCATGTGCTCCTTGCCCAAAAATTTTAATATCTATGGATTCTGTATTTGCCATAGTATAACCTTTCCCAAAACCAACTTGTCCTGTAGGAATAGTAGGAGAAGAATGTAAAGCAATCCCATAATCTGGTATAGGAAATTTTTCATATAATCCTTCATTTAACATCATTGCAGCACCTGCTCCAATTTCTTCTGCAGGTTGACCTATCATAATGATAGTACCATTCCATTCATTTTTTCTTTTTGCTAATGCTCTAGCTGTTCCTGTCCATACCGTCATGTGCATATCATGCCCACATGAATGCATTGTTCCTACTTCATTTCCATCAAAGTTTTTTGTCCTTATTTTACTAGCATAGGAAAGTCCAGTTTTTTCTTCCATAGGTAATGCATCAAGATCTGTCCTATATAAAATGGTTGGTCCTTCACCATTCTCCAATATGCCTACAACACCATATCCACCAAAGTTTTCAGTAACACTAAAACCTATTTTTTTTAATTCACTAGCTAATCTTTCAGAGGTTTGTTTTTCCATTAGTGAAATTTCTGGATTCTGATGTATATCAATGTAAAGATTTTTTAAGTAAGAAATATCTTTCTCTAATTCTGTAATAAATTTATTTTTTTTATTAGATCCAGATAAGATAATTAATAAAATAACTCCTAGAATTTTCGTTATCATAATTCTTTAATTTTAATATTTCTATAATATACTTTAGTTCCATGATCTTGAAATGCAATTGGGCCTGTTTTGGTCTTTGCAAAACCTTTCCAGTCTCTAAATTTAGAATTATTTATTAAAGCATCCCATTCAGGCCCCTCTAATGGAAAACTAATTGCTCTATTACCATTTAGATCAACATTACCAACATTTTCATTGTAGTTTATCTCAATTAAGTAATGATTCCATTCTCCAGTGGGGTTAGCAAATAATTGACTTGGAGCTACCATATCATATAGAGCACCATTCATATGATTGAAATTAGTAGTATCATTTTTACCATAAATATCATCATCTAAAACTTGAATTTCAGCAGCTGTTAGGTAGGGAACTGAATAATCATTAGTTTCATTTACACCCCAAAATATTCCGCTATTTCCTCCTTTTTCAACTTTCCACTCTAGAGATAAAATAAAACTAGTATAGCTCTTATTAGATACAAGTCCATTATTACTATTACCTTCTCCTGGGTAGTAGACAAATGCTCCTTCCTCAATTTTCCATCCAACTACTTTATCTGAGAGGTAAGTGTGCCAGTTATTAAATGTTTTTCCATCTGATAATTCTGTCCAATCTGATTCGGTATTATTTTTTTTTGATGAACATGATATAATTATTATTGATATTATTAGACTGACTAAATATTTGGTTTTCATATGCTTAATGTTTTTTATAAATATAGATAAATTATTGTTTAATAAAATCAATCATTTGCTTATAAACTATTTTCTTTTCAATGTCGTTATGAGGTTCATGATAAATATTTTTATATAATATAAACTTATTATCAGGAATTAATTTAGCAACCTTTTCTGTCCCTTTGTGAGATATTATTTTATCATTTTTTCCATGATATATTAATGTTTTAATCTTAATTCTTGATGATCTATCAATTACATTATTAATTGTTTTTGTGATTTCTGAAAAAAGATTCAAAGAAATTTTATCATGAACAAGTATATCATTTTCATATTTTTCAACAATTTTCTTGTCTTTAGACAAATGAGAGGTAATTAAATTATTACTTAGTTGCAAACCAGGAATTATTTTTTGAAAAATTTTATGGATAAAAAGTAAATGTTTTGGAATTTCTAATGCAGTTTCTATCCACGGAGACGAAATAATAGACCTTTCTATTTCTTTACTTTCTCTATCTATCAAAAATTTTAAGGTAATCAGACCTCCTAAGCTATGTCCAAATAAAATAATTGGAGTATCTAAAAATTTTTTTCTAACGTAGATAACTCCAGTTTCAACAGCATTTATAAAGTCTTCAAAAGATTTAATATGTCCTTTTTTACCACTACTTTTTCCATGGCCTATCAAGTCAATTGAAAAAACTCCTATGCCTTCTTTAATTAAAATTTTTGCTAGATCTTGGTAACGACCAGAATGTTCACCTAGCCCATGTATAATAAATAAGTTTTTTTTAACTTTTTCCTTGGGTATCCACTCTCTTATATAGATTCTATATTTAGAATCTACTTGAAGATAATTTTCTGAAAATTTCATATTAAGAAAATGCTTGAATTCCTGTTATTTCATGTCCAAGAATTAATAAATGAATGTCATGAGTTCCTTCATAAGTAATTACTGATTCTAAATTCATCATATGCCTCATCATCGGATAGTCACTAGTTATTCCCATTCCACCATGAATTTGTCTTGCTTCTCGAGCAATTTTTAAAGCAATCTCAACATTATTTCTTTTTGCTAAAGAAATTTGAGCAGTAGTTGCTTTTCCTTGATCCATTAATTTTCCTAATTTCCAACATAATAATTGAGCTTTTGTGATTTCGGTAAGCATTTCTGCCAATTTTTTCTGAATTAATTGAAATGAACCTATTGGTTTATCAAATTGTTTTCTTTCCAATGAATATTTTTTTGCTGCATCGTAACAGTCCATTGCTACTCCAATTGCACCCCATGCTATTCCATATCTTGCTTTATCTAAACAGCCTAGAGGAGCTCCAAGTCCATCTTTATTTGGAAGTATATTTTCTTTTGGGATCTTTACATTATCAAAAACAAGCTCACCAGTTAAGCTTGATCTTAGAGAAAGTTTACCGTCTGTTTTAGGGGCGGAAAATCCTTTCATTTCTTTTTCAACAATAACCCCTTTAATTCTTTTATTTTCATCTTTAGCCCAAACAACTGCAATATCAGCTTTTGGTGAGTTTGAAATCCACATTTTTGAACCATTTAATAAATAATGATCACCTTTATCTTCTAGTTTTGATATCATACCACCAGGGTTTGATCCATAATCCGGTTCTGTTAAACCAAAACACCCTAGAATTTCTCCAGATGCAAGCTTTGGGAGATATTTATTTTTTTGTTCTTCTGACCCGTATGCTTCAATTGGAAACATAACAAGAGAACTTTGAACTGATGCGGTTGATCTCATACCAGAATCACCTCTTTCTAGTTCTTGCATTATAAGTCCATATGATATAAAATCTAAACCTCCTCCTCCATATTTTTCAGCAACATTTGGACCAAAAATTCCAGTTTCTCCCATTTTCTTGACAATTTCTAGAGGGAAATGATTTTCTTCAAACCATTTTTCGATATTTGGTGAAATTTCTTTTGAAACAAAATCCCTTATGGAGTTTCTTATAAGTTTTTGTTCTTCAGTTAATAAGTCATCGACGTTATAAAAATCGACTGGTTCAAATTCTCTGATGTTGCTCATAATTTTTTTTATAAAAGTAACATTTTAATATGAAAATATTAAAAATACAGTCAATTTATCTGTGATTTAATTCCATTAGAAATATGCATTTATTCTATTAAAAATGCTAATTTTTGATTATTTTTATGGTAGTTAAACCAATCTATATTATGCCAAAAAATTCTGAAGAAAAAAAACAATATTCCGCCGGTAATATTCAAGTTCTTGAAGGCTTAGAAGCTGTAAGAAAAAGACCTGCAATGTACATTGGAGATGTAGGTAATAAAGGTCTTCATCATTTAATATGGGAAGTTGTTGATAATTCAATTGACGAGGCTTTGGCTGGACATTGTGATTTAATAACAGTTGAGATTAATGAAGATAACTCAATTACTGTAAGAGATAATGGGAGAGGAATTCCAACAGGAATGCATCCAAAAGAAAAAAAATCTGCATTAGAAGTAGTAATGACAGTTTTACATGCTGGAGGAAAGTTTGATAAGGATACATATAAAGTTTCTGGAGGGCTTCACGGAGTGGGTGTTTCTTGTGTAAATGCTTTATCTGAAAGTTTAACAGCAACGGTGCATAGAGAGGGGAAGGTGTTTGAGCAGACTTATAAGAGAGGGATTCCAGTTCATGATGTCAAAGAAGTTGGAAAAACAACTGATCGAGGTACTATAGTTACATTCTCACCTGATAAAGAAATTTTTACCACTTATGAGTATAAGTATGATACTGTTGCTTCTAGATTGAGAGAGTTATCATTCTTGAATGCAGGAATTAAAATTGAATTAAAAGATAAGAGAGATTTAGATGATAATAATGAACCTAAATCAGAAGTTTTTTACTCTGAAGGTGGTTTAACGGAATTTGTTAATTATTTGGAGGGATCAAGAGAAAAATTAATTCCTAATCCAATATACATGGAAGGTAAAAAAGAAAATTTTCCTGTTCAGGTCGCATTATCTTATAATATGTCTTACTCTGAAAATGTAGTTTCATATGTTAATAACATTAATACAATTGAAGGGGGAACTCATGTCGCTGGTTTTAGAAGAGGGTTAACAAGAACTTTAAAATCATATGCTGAAAAGTCCGGACAGCTTGATAAAGTTAAAGTAGATATATCTGGTGATGACTTTAGAGAAGGATTGACTGCAGTAATTTCAATTAAAGTAGCAGAACCTCAATTTGAAGGACAGACAAAAACAAAATTAGGTAATTCTGAAGCGATGGGTGCTGTTGATGTATGCGTTGGAGAGATGTTAGGGGACTTCTTAGAGGAAAATCCAAAAGAAGCTAAACAAATTATTTCTAAAGTTATTTTAGCGGCTCAAGCAAGACATGCTGCAAGAAAAGCCAGAGAAATGGTTCAAAGAAAAAATGTTCTTACTGGAACTGGCCTTCCTGGAAAACTTGCTGATTGTTCTGAAAAAGATCCATCATTATGTGAGTTATATGTTGTTGAGGGCGATTCAGCTGGTGGTTCTGCAAAACAAGGAAGGGATAGAACTTTTCAGGCTATTTTACCATTAAAGGGTAAAATTTTAAATGTAGAAAAAGCTCAGGAGCATAAAATTTATGATAATGATGAAATAAAGAATATAATTACAGCTTTAGGAGTAAAGTTTGGTACTGAAGAAGATGAAAAAGAACTTAATTTAGAAAAATTAAGATATCATAAAGTCATTATAATGACAGATGCAGATATTGATGGTAGTCATATTAGAACATTGGTATTAACTTTCTTTTTTAGGTATATGCGTCCGCTTATTGATAATGGGTATTTATACATTGCTCTTCCACCACTTTATCAAATTTCTAAAGGAAAAAGAGTAGAGTATGTATGGTCTGAAGACCAAAAGGATAAAATGGTAAAAGAGTTAGCAAAAGATGGAAAGGAATCTTCTGTTAATCTTCAAAGATATAAGGGTCTTGGTGAAATGAATCCTGAGCAATTATGGTCTACTACTATGGATCCATCTGAAAGACTTTTAAATAAAGTAACTATTGAATCAGCAGCAGAGGCAGATGTTTTATTTTCTAAATTGATGGGTGATGAAGTTGCTCCTCGAAGAGAGTTTATTGAGAAGAATGCTAAATATGCAAATGTTGATGTATAAGATTTCTTTTTTTCTAATTTCATTTTTAATTTCATTTAATTCGTACTCATATTGGCAGCAAAGAGTTGAATACAAAATCAGTATTAATTTTGATAATAAGAATCACCAGTTTGAAGGCAAGCAAAATTTGAAATACTTTAATAATTCAAACGACACTATCAATAAGGTTTTTTTTCATCTTTATTTTAATGCTTTTCAGCCTGGAAGTATGATGGATGTTAGGAGCAGATCTTTACCTGATCCGGATAGAAGAGTTATGGACAGAATTTCAAAGTTAAATACAAATGAAATTGGTTTTCATCAAATAAAAAAAATAGAACAGGGTGGTAAAAGTTTAAAGCACCATGTTCAAGGAACCATACTTGAGGTAGAATTAGCTAATCCATTAATGCCTAATACATCAACAGAGTTTTATTTAGAATATTTTAGTCAAGTTCCTGTTCAAATTAGAAGAAGTGGTAGAAATAATAAAGAAGGAATTGATTACTCAATGGCTCAATGGTTTCCTAAGATCGCAGAATATGATCAAAATGGATGGCATGCTAATCCCTATATAGCAAGAGAGTTTTATGCTCCATGGGGTGACTTTGATGTTTCTATTTCTATCAATAAAGATTATATAGTAGCAGCAACTGGAATTCTAGAAAGTAAAACAAAAGAAAAAAACAAAAATATATGGAATTTTAAAGCTGAAAATGTGCATGATTTTGTTTGGGCAGCTGATCCGGACTATGTACATGATATCTTAACAGTAGATTCTGAGAATCTAGAGCTTCATTTTTATTACCAAAAAACTAATGATGAAATGGTAAGTAATTGGAAAAGATTACAAGATGATACTGCAGATGCTTTTAGATATATTAATAGAAAATTTGGTAAATATCCTTATAGAAAATATTCAGTTATTCAGGGAGGAGATGGAGGTATGGAGTATCCAATGGCAACTTTGATTACTGGAGAAAGGTCTTATCCAAGTTTGTTATCTGTTACGATACATGAGGTTTTACATTCATGGTATCAAATGCTTCTCGGTACAAATGAAAGTTATTTAGCTTGGATGGATGAAGGTTTTACATCTTTTGCTCAGAATATAACATTTAATAATGAATTTAACGATATATATAATTTAGACTTTAAAAATCCTTTGGAAAGGTCTTATAATAGATACTATAATTTTATTAAAACAGGTCTAGAAGAACCACTTTCGACTCATTCTGATCATTTTTCTACCAATCAAGCATATGGTGTTGGTTCATATACTAAGGGTGCTATATTTTTAATGCAACTAGGGTATATTATTGGTGAGGATAAGTTATTTACGGGCCTTAGAAGATATTATAATGAGTGGAAGTTTAAACATCCTGATGA
>MDTE01018023.1_pt1 | contig 11863 bp, 11 predicted proteins | sample 811231 | NCBI WGS metagenome assembly MDTE01 (sample SAMN05326651, study PRJNA326480) | marine metagenome | isolation source: seawater | place: Indian Ocean: Red Sea | collected 2010
AATAATACTGGTTTTAGTATAGGCGGAGTTAGTCCAATTAGTATATTAGAAAAAAAAATACCTATTATAATAGATAGCAGTTTAAAAAGATTTGAAACTTTATGGGCTTCTGCAGGACATACACACTGGGTTTTTTCAATTTCATTTGAAGATTTAGTAAGAATAACAAATGGAAAAGTTTTAGAAAATATTTCTATTTAACTATCTTAGAGAATTAATATTAAATTTATAATTTTTCAAGTCACCATCTCCAAAAACAGCACTTCCTGCCACTAAAATATTTGCTCCAGCTTTAACAACAAGTTTTGCAGTTTCTTGATTAATTCCTCCATCGACCTCAATATCAATTTTATTTGAACCAATTATAGATTTAACAATAGTAATTTTTTTCAACATTTCACTAATAAATTCTTGCCCTCCAAACCCAGGATTGACTGTCATAACCAATATTAAATCAATCTTATCTAACAAGCTTTTTAAAAAGAAAGGGTCCGTTTTTGGCTTCAGGGCAATGCCAGTCTTACATCCCAAAGATTGAATTCTATCCAAAGTTTTTTCTATGTTCTTACATGCCTCAACATGGACAGTAATTAAGTCTGAACCTGCATTAGCATACTCTTCCAACAGATCATCAGGATTTTGAACCATTAAATGTGTATCAAAAGTTAATTTACTGTATTTCCTTAAAGATTTAATTATTGGAGGACCAAAAGTAAGATTTGGAACAAAATGACCATCCATAATATCTAAATGTATTAAATCAGCTCCTGCTTTTTCTAAGGCTACAATTTCAGTTGATAGTTTTGAAAAGTCAGATGCTAATATTGAAGGTGCAATTTTAATATTGTTTTTCATTTCAATGTTAATACATATATAAGTTTATTAAATTTACCATTGTATCTAAAATAATAAATTATTATATAAAATTATGCGCTGGCGTCATTTAATTTTTTTAATTTTTCTAATTCCTTTTCTGATACTTTACATTACGATTTCTATTACAATTGTAGAGTGGATGCCCTACCGGCATTGGCTCTTAGATATTTTTTCTTATTCAGTGTTAGGTTTTTTATGGGTAGGTCTTTTGATTCCTATGATTAATTGGTTAGCTAGAAACGAAAACTAAATAATTTTTTTTATTTCTTTATTTTTTGGAACAGTTGGCAAAAAACCTCCTGATTGAAGTGACCAAAGTTTAGCGTAATGACCAGATAAAGCTAACAATTGCTTGTGTGTTCCAATTTCAATAATTTTACCTTCGTCCATAACTATAAGCCTATCAAGTTTATTAATTGTTGATAGTCTATGTGCAATTACTAATGATGTTCTATTATGCAAAATATTATTTAACTGTGCTTGAATTGCAAGCTCAACTTCACTATCAAGAGCACTTGTCGCTTCATCCAAAACTAAAATAGGTGCATTTTTTAATATCACTCTGGCGATAGCTACTCTTTGTCTTTGTCCTCCAGATAGTCTTACACCTCTTTCACCAACCAATGCATCAAAGCCTTTCCTTCCATCGAGATCTTCAAGCTCTTGAATAAATTCATAAGCCTCAGCTTTTATTGCTGAGTTAATCATTTCCTTTTCACTTGCCTCAGGCTTTCCATACATAATATTTTCACGAATGGATCGATGAAGTAAAGCAGTGTCTTGGGTTACAACAGCTATTTGAGATCTAAGAGAATCTTGTGTGACAAGAGAAATATTTTGACCGTCTATACTTATTTTGCCTTCATCCAGGTCATAAAGTCTCAAAAGCAAATTTACAATTGAACTTTTCCCTGAACCAGACCTTCCAACCAAACCAATTTTTTCTCCAGGTTTTATAGCAAAAGATAATGCTTCAAATAATCCTCCTGGCATTCCATAATTAAATTTAACACGTTCAAACTCAATTTTACCTTTTTCAACAATTAATTCTTTGGCTCCTTTGCAATCAACTACTTTAGCTTTTCTTGAAATGGTTTGCCTTCCTTCATCTATCGTCCCAATATTTTCAAACAGGTAACTTACTTCCCACATAATCCACCAAGACATCTCTGAAATTCGAAATGTCATAGGCAATGCTGCGGCTACAATTGCAGCCCCAACAAGATTTACGCTCATTAGCCATAACCCAAAACCAAGTGTTCCAACCACTAGAATACCATTAGTAATCGACATCATAATATCCATTACATAAGTAAGTCTCATGACCCTTGCCCAACCAAAATTGAAGTCGTCAATTGCTTCAGCTGCTCCATACAATTCAAAATTTTTTCTAGCAAATAATTTTACTATTCCGATATTTGCATAGGCATCTACAATCTTGCCTGTCATTTTACTTCTAAGCAAAGAATGTTGGTGACTTAAGTGCCTTATCTTTGGCATTAAAAAAAAGATTATAAACAAAAACACAGACAACCAAATCATACTTGGAATTGTCATAATTAGGCTAGAATTTGCTAGTAAGATTATTGTGCCCCCAAAATAAAGAGAAATATAGAGTATAGCTTCCAAAAACTTCATCGCTACACCTCTCACAGCCTGCCCAGTTTCAATCACACGATTTGCTAATCTTCCAGCCAACTCATTCGTAAAATATCCTATATCTAAACCCAAAACATTAAGGTGGCTTTGCCAACGAACAATATTAGCAAATCCAGTCATAATAGACATATCTACAAATGCTTGAGATAATGATTGAACTAATGGCCTTACTATCAAACACAACAAACCAAAACCAATTAGAAATTTATAATCTTCTGAAAGCATTAATGAAACATCTCCTGTTTCAATAATTCTGCTTATAATGTATCCAAAAACAACAGGAACAGAGAGGTCAATAATGACCTCAAAAAATTTCAAAATAAATACTACAACTATCACAGCCTTTGTTTGACGCGTAAAATGCCAGATAAATTTAATAATATCGTTAGGTGGCGTTTCAGACTTTGAAAAACGCATTGGGTCTGTTAAACGTTCAAAAAAATTCAGTTTGTGTTTAGAAAATGTTTTCATAACAATAGTATTTACTAATTTAACTAGTTATATAAATCTATTAATTTTTTATTACTTAACCTAAAAGAAGTTAATGAATAATTATAAGAAAAATATTTTAATTACTGGTTGCTCTTCAGGAATTGGTTTTGCAACTGCAAAACTATTAAGTAATAATGGTTGGCAAGTTTTTGCAACCTGTAGGAAAAAAAGCGATGTAAGAAAACTCATAAATCTTGGCTATAGTTCATTTTTACTAGATTACAGAGATGAAAAGTCTATTGAGAAATCATTGAAAGAAATTTTATCTCAAACCAATGGAAACTTGACCGCCCTTTTTAATAATGGTGCTTATGCTCTTCCCGGAGCTTTAGAAGATGTTCCTGTTGAAGCAATGAGACAAATTTTTGAGACAAATGTTTTTGGCTGGCATCATCTAACTAGGCGGGTGATTCCAATAATGAAAAAACAAGGGTATGGTCGCATAATTCAATGTTCATCAATATTAGGCTTTATTACGCTTGCCTATAGAGGACCATATAATTCAACAAAGTGGGCATTAGAGGCACTTTCTGATACACTGAGAATTGAATTAGATAAAACAAATATTCATGTAATTTCTATTAGGCCAGGCCCCATTAATACAAAAATTAAATCAAACTCAACACATCATTTTGAAAGATGGATTAATTGGCAAAAAAGTCATATATCTAAAAAATATGAAGATTTTTTAATTCCAAGATTATATGAAAAAGGACATCATAGATTTGAATTAGAAGCCGAAGAAGTGGCAAAAAAAGTATTAACTGCTCTAGAATCTAAAAACCCTAAGTTGGTTTATAATGTTACAATACCAACATATTTTATGAGCTACTTAATTAGATTGTTACCTAAAAGTCTTTTTCACAAAGTTCTTAAATTTTTCTCTGATCCTGTTTAAATTCCAAGATATCCATATGACTCAGCAATTCTCTCAATTGCTATAATCATGGCGGCCATTCTTAAACCAGAAATTCTTTTATCTGAATGCCATCTTTTACTAATGGAAATGTAACCTGTTCTCATGGTATCATCCAAACCAGAACGAACCAATGACAATTCTGTTGGCCCTTGCATGACAGAGTTTCTTAAATTGTCAGGAAAAGATTTGCCTGTCATATGTTCCATAGCTGAGATCAAAGACAAGTTTTGCCTTTCCACTTCTCTTCTTTGCATTCGACCAAATCGAATATGGGTTAAATTTTTTACCCATTCAAAATAAGAAACTGTAACTCCTCCAGCGTTAGCATATAGGTCGGGAATTATTATAACGCCTCTTTCAGTTAATAATTGATCTGCTTCAGATGTAATAGGTCCGTTTGCCGCTTCAATAATTAACTTTGCCTTTATATCTTTAGCATTGTCCTCCGTTATTACACTCTCCATTGCTGCTGGAATTAAAATGTCACAATCATGTGTCAAAAACTCGGCACCTCCACTTCTATAACCTTTAAATCCTTTAGTACCACCAGTTTCATTTATATGTTTTTTGAGTTGATCTATGTCTATACCTTTTTCATCAACTATCACACCATCTCTCTCAATAACTACATTAATTATTGCATCATCCTCAGTAGACAAGAAGTGTGCAGCGTGATACCCAACGTTCCCCAAACCTTGTACAATAATTTTTTTACCCGCTAATGTCCCAGACATTTTGGCTATTTTGACATCTTCAGGATGTCTAAAAAACTCCCTTAATGCATACTGAACACCTCTTCCCGTAGCTTCCACCCTTCCAGCAATCCCTCCTTTAGTAACTGGTTTTCCTGTTACACAAGCCCATGAATTCAATTCAGTAGGATTTAAACGACGGTATTCATCTGCTATCCAAGCCATTTCTTTTTCACCACTACCCATATCAGGTGCAGGGACATTTTGGGAAGGGTTTATGAGATCTCTCTTAGCCAACTCTTGGGTAAAACGTCTTGTAATTCTTTCTAACTCAGTGTTTTCCCAGTCTCTTGGTTCAATAACTAAAGCCCCCTTTGAACCTCCAAAAGGTATTTCCATCAAAGCACATTTATAAGTCATTAATGCTGCAAGAGCTTCTACTTCATCTTGATCAGCATATGAAGCAAATCTTAATCCTCCTTTGACTGGTTCTCTGTGATCTGAGTGTACCGATCTATATCCTGTAAATGTAAAAAGCCTTCCTCTCAAACGCACTCCAAACCTTACTGTATAAGTGGCATTTGCAGACTTAATTTGATTTGCCATACCTTCTGGAAGGTCTAATAATTCAGCGGCATTATCAAAAATTTTATCAACAGACTGCAAGAAACTGCTAGATGACATTAATTCCCCCTATATTTTAATCTTATAAGATTGGCATTGAAACTCTCAGATTACAAGAAGATATATTTTTTCTTAATCAGAAAGTTTCCACCCAAGGTCTTAATTCTATCTCCCATGCCCAAGAACTTCTATGTTGTCTATGAAAATCTAAATAAGATTTTGCAATTTCATCTGGGTCCAAACCATCATCTAAAGAATTTTCTTTTTTTCCATAAAAATTTGACTTAGAAATTCCTCCATCTATAACAAAATGTCCTATATGAATATTTTTTGGATGCAATTCCCTAGCTAATGCTTGTGCCAATCCTCTTAATGCAAACTTACCCATCGCAAAAACTGACGAGTTAGCAAAACCTTTCACCCCAGCTGATGCGCCAGTAAAAAAAATACTCCCGCTACCCCTTTTAAGCATTCTTTTAGCTGCTTGTTGAGCAACTAGGAAAGCTCCGAAACTAGTAACATTAATTGCATTTTGAACATTGTCTGGATCAAGCTCCGTTATCGACCCACGTACTCTAGCTGAAGGATTATAAATCACTAAATTTGGAATTCCAATGATCTGATCTGTTGATTTAAATAACTTGGCTACTTCATTAATTTTGCTAACATCACAATTAATTAGTTCCCAATCAAATTGATTCGATAAATCAATTAATTTATCTGTATTTCTTGAGACTAAAATTACCTTCATACCTTCACTTGAACAAAGTCTAGCAATTGATGCACTTAATCCCAATCCTGCCCCGATAATTAATGCTGTCTCTTTCATTTAATTTCCTTAAAATTTTAAGATTAAAATTTTGTTATGAACTATCTAGTCTAATTATTATTTTTATTTGTAAATATCTCTATACTAATCTAATAATATTTATTTAATTAAGTAAAAAATTAAATTAAAAAAACATAATTTAATTCATAGGAGGAAGAAATATTATGTCAAAATTGTTAAAAATATTTATAGCGACCTTTTTCAGTTTAGGTTTGGCTATTCAATCTTATGCTGCAGAGTGTATTGCTCCAGCTAACCCAGGCGGTGGATGGGATTTTACTTGCCGCGCCATTACAAAAATAATGCATGATATAGGTGCGGTGGACTCACCTATTCAAGTAACAAATATGGCTGGAGGTGGCGGAGGTCTTGCTTATACTCATGTTGTCAATGAACGCAATACTGACGATGAATTAATTGTAGCTGCTTCTTCAGCCACTGCCACTCGATTAGCCCAAAACAAATACTCAGGCATGACATCAGACCAAGTTCGATTTCTTGGAGCTATTGGTGCTGACCCTGGAGTTATTGTTGTAGCTAAAGACTCTCCCTACCAAAACCTTAATGAACTGCTTGATGCAGTTATTGCAGATCCTTCAAAACATGCTTTTGCAGGTGGTTCTGCTGCAGGTGGATTTGATCATTTGAAAGTTCTTATGGCTCTGGGAAGAAAAGGCTACAAAGACATCAAAAAAGTAAAATATATTGGCGTTGATGGTGATGCAGATGCTATTGCGCAAACTGTAGGAGGATTCACAGCTGCCATGACTGGAGACATCTCAGGTGTTGTTGGTTTTATTAAGTCAGGTGACGTAAGAGTTCTTGCATCATTTACAGATGAAAGAATTCCTGGATTTGAAGATATACCAACTGCAAAAGAACAAGGAATTGATGTCGTAGCTGTTAACTGGCGCGGACTCTATACTCCTAAAGGAGCATCTGAAGCTTCCTATAAAAAATGGACCGAAGCATTAAGAAAAGTTGGTGATTCTCCAGAATGGGATAAAACCATGAAAGAAAGAGGATTAGCACCATTTAATAAAGTAGGTGGTAACTTCCAATCATATGTAGACCAAGTTATTGGTGAAGTAAGAGCATTATCTAAAGAAATTGGCGTTATTAAGTAACGAATTTCACCTACGGTTAAAAATATGTCAGACCGGATACTTGGAATTTTTATAGCTATGATGGCACTTGCATTTTTTGCAAGTGCCACTCAATTAGAGACTCCTTTTTTCTCAGATCCTGTCGGGCCAAAACTTTTCCCGTATATTATTTCAACAATAGCTTTCTTAGCTTCATTTAAAATGATTATAACCCCTGATAAAAACCCAGTATGGCCTAAAATATCTACTTTCATCAGCTTAATTGTAGCCATAATAGTTTTAGTTTTTTATGCATACAGTTTAAGACCACTAGGGTTTTTAGTTCCGACAGCTATTTGCGCAAGCTTGTTATCCTATCAAATTAAACCAAACATAAAAACTTCAACAATTGCTGGAATTTTACTTTCAATAGGTTTATTCGTGATCTTTAAATTTGTATTAGGACTAGGTCTTTTTGCATTTCCTAGATGGATTTGGAATTAATCATGGAATTGTTCTCAAACCTTGCATTAGGATTTTCCATTGCTCTGACAACTACTACTTTAATGCTTGCGATAATTGGATGTGTTTTAGGAACAATGATAGGCGCTTTACCTGGATTGGGACCAACAAATGGCGTTGCGATACTAATTCCAATTTCATTTACTTTAGGATTGGATGCAACCCAAGCACTAGTTTTAATGACAAGTGTTTATTACGGTGCAATGTATGGTGGAAGAATTTCCTCAATTTTGTTGAACATACCTGGCGATGAGCCAGCTGTAATGACTACACTCGATGGTTATCCAATGGCAAAAAATGGAAGAGCTGGTGATGCACTCGTATTATCAGGATTTGCATCATTTGTAGGTGCCTTTTTAGCAACTATTGGCTTAATGCTTCTTGCCCCAATGTTGGCTCAAGTTGCATTCATGTTTGGACCTGCAGAATATTTTGCCCTTTATCTATTAGCCTTCTGTACTTTAGGCGGCTTAGGTTCCAACAACCAATCAAAAGCAGCCATATCAGTTTGTTTGGGTCTTGGAATTGCAATGATTGGTGTTGACAGTTCTAGTGGGTTAACAAGATTTACAGGTGGTAACTTACATCTTTTTGATGGAATAGATTTTTTAGTTGCAATAGTGGGTTTATTTGCAATAACTGAAGTTTTTGTTTTTATTGAGAGCCATGGCAAAGAAACCGCCATTGGGGTTAAGTTAGAAAAAATATCAATACCAGTTAAAGAAATTATTTATACACGTTGGACAGTTTTACGAGGAACAGCAATAGGATTTGTTGCTGGGTTACTCCCAGGAGCTGGAGCTTCAATTGGAAGTTTCCTAGCATATATGTCTGAAAAAGCTTTTGTAAAAGATAATTCAAATTTTGGTAAGGGAGACCCTAGGGGAGTTGCAGCCCCAGAAGCTGGGAATAATGCTGCTGCTGGGGGAGCTTTAATTCCTATGTTAACATTAGGTATACCAGGATCAGGAACTACTGCAGTCCTCCTAGCATTGCTTATGACACTTAATATCACACCAGGTCCTCTTTTATTTAATGAAAGACCCGAAGTGGTTTGGGGATTAATTGCTACACTTTTAATTGCAAATATTATGTTGCTAATCTTAAATATTCCTCTAGTTAAATTTTTTACAAGAATCCTTCAAGTTCCTGCTTCTATATTACTTCCAGGAGTAACGATGATTTCATTTGTTGGGATATATTCTCTTACTGGCAGCCATTTTGATTTATTATTGATGATTGGATTTGGAGTATTAGGATATTTCCTGAGAAAATTTGATATACCTTCTGTTCCTGTGATTTTGGGCATCCTTCTGGGTGGACATATGGAAGTAAGTCTGAGAAGAGCAATGGTATTGTCAGATGGTGACTGGACATACTTGCTTTCATCTCCGATTGCTATTGGTCTTTGGGTGGCTGCTTTTTTAGGATTTATAGCTCCGATTTTTCTCAGGTCTTTATTGAAAAAACCAAATTTAAATGATTAATTTAAATTCTAAAAACTTTATATAAGATTATTTAAAATTAATAATTTAAAATATTACTATGACCCAGAAATATAATGACCTTGATTGTCTTAAAAAAGAGTGGTTGAAAATCAAACCAAAAATTGAATCTCTTTTTGTAGAGCAATGGAATGATCCGGAACTTCCCGGCATGGAAACAAAATCATATGCAAGATTAGCCAACTGGATGGAAGACAATGACTTTCAAGTCACTCATTCTCCCTATAACATACCAACAGCTTTTATTGCCAGCTCTGAGACAAAAATTAAAAGTCCGACTATCTGTATACTGGCTGAATATGATGCTCTACCAGGCTTAAATATAAAAAATCAAACAAAAAAATACTATAAAAATGCAGGACATGGTTGTGGACACAACCACATAGGACCTGCCAATGTCGGAGCAGCTATTGCAGCTGCCAAAGCTATTAAAATACTTAAAGTTCCTGGAAACATTAAAGTAATTGGTTGCCCGGCTGAAGAAATTTTGTGGGGCAAAATAGCTTTGTTTAATAATGGAGCATTTTCAGACATTGACTGTATTTTAACATCACATGGTGATTATCAGAATGGTTCAATTTCTAGACCATGCCAATCTGTTGTTTCAGGAGAACTTATATTTGAAGGTGAATCTGGCCATGGGGGAAGTTTGTATGAGAATAATGCCCTGAATGCGGCAGAAAAAACAATTTTCAAAGTTGAAACAGAATTAAAAAAACAGTTTCCAAATATTTTATTCAGACATGTCATTCGGCAAGCTGGACTAATACCAACAATCACTCCTGAAGAAAGCAGAATTTGGTATTCAACTAGAGGATTTGATTTTATAGAAACTCAACAAGCCTATCAAAATATTGTTAATACTGGGAAACAAATTTCTTCAGATTTAAAAATTAAATTCCATAACCAATTTATTTCAGAAACAAAAGGATATTTTCCCAATGCAACAATTGGAAAAGAGTTATTTAAATCACTAAAATTAGTTGGACCGCCAAAATGGACATCAGATGATTTAGATTTTATGGATAAATTAGTAAAAAAAGTTTCTAATGGAAAAAAAATGACTCTTCATAAAGATATTGGATACTTCGACCAGAATGAAGACTATTTTGGACAAGATGATGGCGAGGTTAGCTGGAGAATACCCTTAGGAAGAGTTAATTGGGCATATCCAATGGAAATCCCTATTCATAATAGGGCTTGGACAGAACTTTCAGGCAATAAAGCTAGTTATCCAGGCCCATTAATGGCCTCAGAAGCATTAGCTTTAACGTCAATAAACTTACTCAAAAATCCAGAAATTTTGAAAGAAGCTAAAGAAGAGTTAAAAAAGAAAACTCAAAATATAAAAATAACAAAACCTAGGTTAGGTGCTTTTAAAACCATGACCCAAAACCCAAAATCATTTTGGGATGGGACTTGGAGAGAGTAGGTTAACATTAATGTTTCTAATGGAAAGTGTTTTCAAAATAGATGATTTTTAATAATTAATGCAAACCATTGCATAAATTTTATTGACAGACATTTTAGAAAATGCGTGAATACTTGTTATATTGATATATCATATATATTTTGATTAATGTTAATCTTAATTAAAATATGTATAGTTGTTATTAAAACCATAAAATTTAATTGGAGGAATTATGTTTTTACATATTTTTAAAAATATTTGTTTGTTTTTATTCGCAGGCATTATGGTTATTTCTAGTGCTATTGCTGGTGTTGAAGCTCCTGCAAATATAAAGAGTAAAGGGAAAATTGTATTTTGCACAGAGTTAGCATACCCGCCATGGGAAATGATTAATGCTGAAACTCAAAAACCGGAAGGTTTTGATATAGATATAGCTGCAGCTATATCCAACAGCATGGGAGTGAGCGCAGAGCACAATGATATAGCCTTTGACGGTCTTATCCCTGCCCTTCAAGCAGGGCAATGCGATGCTATTATATCAGGTTTAGCTAATAGACCTAAGAGAAGAGAAGTGGTTGATTTTGTTGATTATGCAATTGCAGGAAACTCTCTACTAACAAAAGCTGGCAGTTCTGCTTACTACAATACTCTCGAAGATCTATCAGGACTAAAAGTTTCAGTTGCAGTAGGCTCTTATTTAGAAGAAGAATTACAAACTGCCAATAAAGCGATTGCTTCAGCAGGAAAAGAAGAAATGACTATTGTTTCTTTAACAAGTGGAACTGACGCTTTTCAACAATTGGTTGCAGGATTAGCAGATGTATATCTTGGCTCAACCGATCAGGCTGGTTATTTTAATAAGCAAAAACCTGGATTAGTAAGATTAGCTAGCCCTCAATTACTAACTTTGACAGTAGGCATTGCAACACTTCACAAAGACAAGGACTTACATAACGCCATTAAAGCAGCATTCAAAGGGATGATTGACTCTGGTGAGTATCAAAAAATTCTTGATGATTGGGGTTTTGATGCCATGACTATAGAATAAAGAATAGTTTAATTTTGATAATTTTTGGGGCGAGTGTTTTCGCCCCAAAAAAATTATAATATCTAAAAAATTTTTTAAAGCCTATAAAAAGACACATGGGAAACCTTAATTTAGATATACCATTTTTTATTGAATACTTATTTAATCCGCCTGAAATTCTTTTATATGGTGTTTGGTTAACTATTTCTATTGCATTTGTAG
>MDTE01160367.1_pt1 | contig 11863 bp, 13 predicted proteins | sample 811231 | NCBI WGS metagenome assembly MDTE01 (sample SAMN05326651, study PRJNA326480) | marine metagenome | isolation source: seawater | place: Indian Ocean: Red Sea | collected 2010
GAAGAATATATCCTGGATTGGGAGATACGTGACCTTGGTAAAAATGGCGACGGCAAGGGTCCAATATGTGAACCTTGGGAAACTCCAGTTGAGTTCTACTATCACAAAGATGAAGAGATAGCAAACACTGGTTGGAGATGTCGTACCCATCACACTCCCAGTCCTGAATATAGTCACTGGAGGTCTGCTATTATCAGCAAGGCTGAACAATGGACACCTTTAGTAGAAGGCAATAGAAAGGACTATAAGTGTCAGTTCAAAACTAAAAATGGTTGGTTTGAAGGTAACAGTCCAGAATTTAGAAAAGAGATGGAGGCGGCATAATGAATGTACGAATCAAAAAATCTACATCACGAAAGTTTTTTGAGGACGATTATAATCTTCAAGACTTGCTCACTCTTTCATGTGCTGTCACTCGTGCTAACAAAGGCTACATCAAAAAAGATGCTGTCATTGAGAAAGACAAAGACGAAGTGTCTAAAAAATTGCCTAACTTGTTTGTAATGGCAAACTATATGAATATTGAAAAATATTCTACTAAAACTTATGACAACACTATCAAAAAATATTACAAAAATTTTGAAGTGTTAGAAGAAGACAGTAACGAAGTAGATAGAATGATTAGGTACTTCAAGGGTCTTAGCATGAAGGCAATCAAAAGAAACATCAGTGACTTTGAATCTAGTATCTTAGCAATGATTGGTAAAGAGTATGTTTCATACAAAGACATCGGTATTATTGCTAGTTTGCCTAATGTGTATGCTAACGGCCAAAAGCAAAAAGAATTTAACAAACTTGAAAAGCAATTAGGCAAAACAAGTGAACACATGGGTACACTTAGAGAACGTGGAGAATTTGATTTAGAAGTTATCTATGTAAAATATATTTGGCGTAGTAACAGTTACCTTTGTGTAGCAAAAGACTCTAACAATAATATTGCTAAATTCTTCAAAGATACTAAATTACAAGTAGGTGACAATATCAAAGTTACTGCTTTTGTTAAAGATCACACAACAGGCAAAATGTCTGGTGGTGCTGAAACATATCTTAATAGAGTTAAGATTGTAGAGTAGCAATCATATAGACCATTGTTCTTTTCATATGGTCTGCTTCGATAGTTAAATCAGGACACGAATGCCATGCTCTACTACCACGTGGTAGAATGTATGCTCGATTAGGTACATATGGCATTTGATGTCCTAACTTTACTTCTGTACTATCTTCCCCAAATGTAGGATCATATCCTTCATCTATTGCTTTGTTATAATCACATTTGACTTCCCAAAATTTAGTGCCAGTGTGTGCGAACTCATCGTCTGTAGCAAGGCAATGTTGGTATGTATAGTAATAATTAGGACTATCCACATGTACATCATTAATGCTGTTAATGTTATTATCTTGCCACATCAACGGTTCGTTAAGATTTACATTGTGTGATAAATTTAGTTTTTCAGCAATAGCATCGCACACTTCTAAGTTTTTCCAAACATCGTCTCTTGCTATTTGTAAATATTGTGGGTGCTGTTCTGGTCCTAAGTGATATGGTTTCCTGCCGTCTATTTCACTATCGCCCCAACCTTGAAAAGTAGATATTTCTTCTAGTACATTAGAATATAATTCTGGATGCATAAATTCTTCAATGTCCATTAAAAACAACCATTGAGTATCAATGACATCAGTGTTTAATATCTTGTCAATAGTCCATTGAGTAAAATTTGAACGCATACATATATTTAGTAAAATGATAAATATAGTTAAGTCCATATGGACTTGACTGTGCTTAGGCACAGACTAGCGAATGCTAGACAGGTATATATTGGAGAGTAACTAATGGCAGTAATTCTGAATGCCAAAGGAACCTCGCAAAGTAATTTTAGAATCGGAAAACGCGGTTCTAGAATATATGGGACATCTGACGTTCCAGATAACGTCAGTGAAATCTCTACAGGCGACCTTTGGTTTGATTCATCTAACACATTAATAAAAATTGCTACAGTAAGTGGAAGTGATGTAACATGGAATAAACTTACAGTTGGTGATGCTGACACCTTAGATGGATTAAATAGCACAATTTTTGCTAGAGTTGACGCAGATGCTACATTTAATCAGAATGTTGTCATCACAGGAAACTTATCAGTAAGTGGTACAACGACTACCATAAACACTCAAGAACTCAATATAGCCGATAACGAAATAGTTTTAAACAGCGATCTTGCCAGTAACCAACCCGCAACTGCTAACGCAGGTATTCTAGTAAACAGAGGAAACGAAAGTAACGTACACATTCGTTGGGACGAAGGTGAAGGTGAGTGGACAGTAAATGGAGAAACATTTAGTGCCGGTAGTTTTGTTGGAAACCTTAGTGGTAATGTAACAGGAAGTATAGCACCAAATGGTTCACCAAATGTTGTAAGAGCAAACACTTTTATTGTAACAGGTGCTACAGCAACAGCACAATTTGGCGATAATGCTAAAATAAATTTAGGTGCTGGTAACGATTTACAGATATATCACAATGGTAACAACAGTTACATAGATGATGCCGGAACAGGTTCTTTATTCATAAGATCAGGTACAACGTACTTTCAAAATTTAGCAGGAACCAAAACTAGCATACAAACAAATTCAGGTGGTGCTCAACAATTTTATCACAATAATAGTGTAAAGTTAGCAACAAGTTCTACAGGTATATCAGTTACAGGCACAATTAATATTAATAGTGCGTATAGTTTTCCAACAGCAGATGGAACATCAGGACAAGTTTTAAAAACAGATGGTAGTGGTGCTATTACATTTGGTGGTATTCCAGCAGGTGGTAGTAATACTCATATACAGTTTAATGACGAAGGAAGTTTAAATGGTGAATCAAGTTTAACATATAACAAAACAGATGATAAACTTACTGTTAAAAATTTACACATAACTGGTGTATTAAGTAGAGTACAAGATTACGGAGCAATTACACAATCAGCGGGTACAGATGAAACATTTGACTACGGTTCTGTAACAGGTGATGATAGAAGACCTACATCACATGACAGTTATACAGTAGCAGAAGCAAATGCTTTATCAGGGTTACAAGCAGGAGATATGATATTTGTTAGCAACGAAACAGGCGGAGCAACAATGGCTTTTTATGATGGGTCCGACTGGAGAAGAACGCAAGACAGAGCAGTCATAAGTTAGTAGGAGAATTAAATGGCAGACATAGAGAAGAAAGTAGTACAATTAGAACTAGAAGTCGACACAAAAACAGTAGACAGCAGTAAGAATCCTTATCAGAAATGGATTTTTTTAGCACAGGCAGTTGATGCCTGGAGGATATTCCCAAGAGCATTTTTAAGTGTTTATATATTCTTGCTATACTACTCAACAATTTGGTTTATGGGACTCGAAGAACCTAGTCTTGAACAATCAGGTTTGATAAGTATTATTGTTGGAGCAGGTGCGGCCTGGTTTGGTTTGTACGCAGGAACTAGTAAAAAATCTAAAGAATAATTATGGTAGATAAAGTAAGAAAACATTTTGTAAGAATTGTAACTGATAAAGAAATTTCACGTGACGATATTGTGGATTTTTTTGATGTGGTACAAAGTGTAGTACCAACGAAAGTGTTTTCTTCTTTTGACGGTAGCGGTAATAGAGTCAAAGCAGAAGTTGTACATTATGAATCAGACGATGTACAAGTTTACGAAGTCTTAACAGAAGAAGATATTTCAGCAGAAGAAGGTACTCAGATTGCTGATATATTAGCAGAAGAATTAAAAGTTAAGAATTGGGATTTTGAAGCCAGCACCGAATACTAATGATTGAAATCAACATAGGCGTATTCTCGCCTGTTACTCACTTAGGTAAAGATATCACAATGTCTCCTTTCTATGGTGGCATGGAAGTTAGGACTATTGAAGAAGAGCCAAATTTGGAATTATCAGGCTATCATTACAGTAGGCACAACATAAGTTATTCCCCCAAAAGCACATTTTTATTAGAAAAGTTTTTACCTTTTTTAAATAGATATCATCGAGTATCAGTAAAAAATATTTTATTAGAGCATGTTAAAAATTGTGATATTGTTGTTATAGAATACACCCAATTAAAGTATCTAACTTTAGAACAATGTAAACATTTACAGGATACTATTGTATTGTTTGATGATGTCGACGAAGCATATGACGAGGATATATTGTTAAGCGAATTTAAAAGTTTGTTGGAAAGTAATAATATAAATTCAAATAACTTTGGTACCATTACCAATAAGAATTTAAACTTTTGGTATCTGAATCGTGTAATGGCAAGTAGCAATATCGCATACTTGGGTACTGATGATTACACTAAAATTTATAGTGATAAGCATATTACAAAGCAATTCAATCAAGATAAAGATAAAAATTTTATAGCATGTTTGGGTACACCTCACAGAAAGTATCGTGTAGACTTTCTAAACTTTTGTATTGAAAACAATATCGACGACAACTATATATCAATTGGCGATGCTCCTATGCTACCCAAAAATGATGTAGAGTTTATTAAGGAATTAGCAGAAAAGTACACACTAGAAGAATACAGTAAAGAGTATTTTTATATGCCAAACAAATGGAAAACAACCGTATATAAGAATAGTTACTTTACAGTGGTACCTGAAACAGCATTCGGCGGCAAAGAAGATTGTACGATTGATTACCTTACAACCGAAAAAACATACACTCCTATGATTTATGGACACCCATTTATCAGTTTTGATCTCCCTGGTACACCTAACTACTTGAAAGGTTTGGGTTTTGAATTGTTTGAAGAGATACATGATCCTTATGACAATGACTTTGACAGTTATTGTGAGAGTGTTTTAAGTTTCAATAGTAGTAATATTACTAATTACACATTAGAAAAATGTATTCATAACAGTCAAAATTTATACAATGAAGACTTAATTTTATCTACATGGGAAGAGTTTTTATCTAAATACTTGACCTAGCCACGAACTGGTGCTATAATGTGTAGTTCCAGTTAAATATATGTAGGAAATAAAGTATGGCATTTAATAAAACATTTAATCAAGAAGAAGTAGCAAGACTCAAAAAATTAATCCAAGAAGGTGACCAAGTTCTTTACGAAGTAGATTCTCTACAAGTAGGATTAAGAGAAACAGTAAAAGCAATAGCAGAAGAAATGGACATTAAACCTGCTATCCTTATGAAAGCAGTTAAGGTGGCTCATAAGGCATCATTTACCGATGAACTTGATAAGTTCGACGCATTAGAAACAATTCTAGCCGCGGTAGGTAAAGACCAATTATAATAAACAGGACCTAATAAAAACAGGTTGACATTGAGTGTCTATCTGTTATACTACTATTATGAATCTGACTACAGAAAAAGTACATCTATTTGACATGACGTGGACTGACGATGGTGACTATGAATACATCTTCGATCAAAGACTACATGATGATATGATGCCTTTCTTTTCTTTTGAACAAGCAACATTTACAAAAGAACTAGATTACACAAATGGTTATAAACCTGTAGCAAAAATTTATGCTCACTTTATGAATGAGGCAAGTAAATACAATTTCATGTTAAAATATTCGGATAAATTAAATGAGTTACGTTGACGCAGTATTTGAACAAAGCAAAGGCATTGTAAAAGTCGTAGAACGTACTAAGAGTGGCGAAAGAAAGATTGTTAATCACCCTATGCGATATTATTTTTATATCGATGATCCTAAAGGCAAAGAAAGAAGTGTATATGGTGATCCAGTAAGTAAGATCACTGCTAATAATTGGAAAGACTTTAAACGTAATGTTGCTCTATATCAAAACAAACAAACATATGAAAGTGACATAAAGCCTGTAAACAGAGTATTGGCAGAACAATACTTAGGTGAAGATGCTCCAGATCTACACAAATGCTTTTTTGATATCGAGGTTGACTTTGATCCTGAAAGAGGATATTCAGATCCTGCTGACGCATTTATGCCTATCACTAGTATTGCTGTATGCTTAGATTGGATGGATCAAAACGTATGTTTAGCAGTTCCGCCAAGAACACTTAACTGGACTCAAGCACAAGAAATTGCTAAAAAAGTAGGTAGTGTTATTCTGTTCAAAGATGAAGCAAGTCTACTGGATGCTTTCTTATCTCTTATTGAAGATGCTGATGTATTGAGCGGTTGGAACAGTGAAGGTTATGATATTCCTTATACTGTAAACAGAATTATCAAAGTATTAGGCAAAAGTGAAACAAGACGTCTGTGTTTACTAGATAAGAATGTTGTTAAAAGAGAATACGTTAAGTATGGCAAGGATACACAAACATATGACTTAGTAGGTCGTGTACACTTAGACTATTTAGAATTATATAGGAAATACAACTATGAAGAAAGACATAGTTACAGACTAGACTACATTGGCGAGATGGAAGTAGGTGAAAAGAAAGTACCCTATGATGGTAGTTTAGATAGATTATATAATCATGACTTTGAAATGTTCTTGGAATATAACATACAAGATACAGCACTTCTTAAAAAGATTGACGATAAGTTACAGTTCATCAGCCTAGCAAGTGAGATTGCCCACCAGAATACAGTATTGCTACCAGTAACAATGGGTGCTGTACAAACAATTGACTCTGCTATTATTAATGAAGCACATAGAAGGGGGATGGTTATCCCAGATCGAAAGCGAAGTAAAGATTCGGATAACCCATGGGGACATACAGTAGCAGGTGCCTATGTGGCATTTCCAAAGAAAGGTTTACATGATTGGGTAGGCAGTATGGACTTGAATAGTCTATATCCTAGTGTAATTAGAGCATTGAACATGGCTCCTGAAACTGTAGTTGGACAACTAAGACAAGAGTTTACTAATTCTGAGATTAAACAAAAGATGACTTTAGAGAAGAAGTCTTTTGCTGATGCTTGGGCAGGCAAGTTTGGAAGTAATGAGTATGAACTTGTTATGGAAAAAGATGTCAATAGACAAATGATACTTGACTTAGAAGATGGTACAGAAGTAAATGTTACTGGTGCTGATGTTTACAATATGTTATTCAACAGCAAAGAGCCTTGGTGTATAAGTGCTAATGGTACTATATTTAGAACTGATGTACAAGGTGTAGTTCCTGGACTATTAGAAAAATGGTATAAAGAAAGACAGGAGTTACAAGCAAACAAAAAGAAAGCAACTGACCCTGAAGAGATAGCCTTTTGGGATAAAAGGCAGTTGGTAAGAAAGATTCTACTTAACAGTACATATGGTGCTATTTGTAATCCAGGCAGTAGATTCTTTGATCACAGAATAGGTCAAAGCACAACACTAACGGGTCGTGCTATTACTAAGCACATGGGAGCAGAAACAAACAAAATGCTTACTGGTGATTACAATCACACAGGCGAAACTATTGTTTATGGTGATACTGACTCTGTGTATTTTACTGCTGATAGTGTAAGCAAAAAACAAAACATAAATTTAGATATGGATAGTGCTATAACATTGTATGATAATATCTCTAATACAGTAAGTGATACATTCCCCTCATATGCCAAGCAGGCATTTAATGTCGGAACATCATCTGGCAAAATACTTAAAGCAGGTAGAGAAGTAGTTGGTAGAGCAGGCTTGTTTATTACTAAGAAAAGATATGCCATTAATGTATTAGACTTGGAAGGTTATCAACCAGAAGGCGGCAAACTTAAAGTTATGGGTCTTGATATCAAAAGAAGTGACACACCAGAGTTTGTACAAGACTTCTTGAGTGAGGTGTTGCTTAAGACACTAAATGGTGAAAGCGAAAGTAAAGTTCTAGAGTCAGTTAGAGACTTTAAGAAAGAGTTTAAAGATATGGACCCTTGGTTAAAAGGTATGCCTAAACGTGTTAATAATTTGACATATTATACAGAATCATATAACAAAGCATTCAGTATGAATAAAAGTGCTAGTCTATATAAATTAGAAAAATTAAAAGAAGAGAACACTAAGGTTATGATACCTGGACATGTTAGAGCAAGTATAAATTGGAATAACATGTTGTTAGCGAACAGTGATGCCTATAGTATGAAAATTACTGATGGCATGAAAGTAATTGTTTGTAGATTAAAAAGCAATAATATGGGATATACTAGTATTGCTTATCCTACAGATGAAATGCAACTGCCGGATTGGTTCAAAGAACTACCCTTTGATGACGCATCAATGGAGACAGCAGTGGTAGATAAGAAAGTGGAAAACTTACTAGGCGTGTTAAAATGGGATTTGTCAGCAACAGATACTACTAATACATTCCATAGTTTGTTTGAATTTGATGAATAATATGGTCGTTAGGTATCAAACGGCCAGGATTTTTAAACTATTTAGGTGTAAAGGCCTAAATAATAACTTTAAATAGAGGTGACAAAATATGATAAAAGATATTTTTAAAGATGTTCTAAGGCACACTCACGCCTTAGGATTTATCGAAATGGTGAAGATTAGTGGTGATGAATCATCTACTACTATCGAGGCCATGGACGCAGATAAAACTGTTATTCTAAAAGGCAAACTACATAATCCTGTAGCAGACTTTATTAATCAAACAGTTGGTCTTAGCAGAATGAGTGTGTTAGACGGATACTTGAAGTTTCCTGGGTTTGGTGATGAAAATGCCAAAGTCAATATTGAAACACAAAGTAGGAATGGCGAGGATATTCCTGTAGAAATTTCATTTGAAAGTGCTGAAGGGCATAGCGGTAGTTATAGATTTATGTTAGCAGATGTAATTAATCAGCAACTAAAGTCTGTAAAGATGAAAGATATTCCTTGGGACGTAACCATTGTGCCTACGCAAAAGAATCTAAAAGACTTAGGTTACTTTAATGGCGTGTTAGGTGGGTTTGAACCTGTGTTCTCCCCAACAACAGAAGATGGTGCTCTATACTTTAACATTGGCGAGGGTGCTGGTGATAAAGGTAAACTGCCTATAAACAATAACGTAGATGGAGAACTTTCAGGTAATTGGAAGTGGGAAATTGATAAAGCATTAAGCATATTAAGACTTAGTGATAGTGCTAATTGTACTGTTAGTTTTGCTAATGCTGGAGCAATGCAGATTGTTATTGATAGTGGTTTAGGAGAATACACATACATTTTACCTGCTAAGAGTTAGTCATGACAGTTGATCTAGGAAAGAAGCACCAGGACTGGGCAGTTTACTTACCTGCTATTAGTGGCTTTTATGTAACACAATTACAAAAAATGCACGCCAATCCTAGCGAATGGCGAACGCCTGAAGGCTTTGAAAAAGGTAATGAAGGTTTGAACTTTCTAGATCCTGAACATAGTTATTTCTTTTATCCATGGGGATTATACTCAGGTGGTCATGCTCATCTAGATCCTGTTAAAAGTGATGAACGTGAGCCAATGGTACAAGGTAGAGATCGTAGTAAAACAATGATACTTGGAGACTCAGGTGGTTTCCAAATTGCTACAGGTGTACTTAAAATGGATTGGGCAAACGCAAAAGATCCTAATGACCCTGCTAGGCAAGAACTATGTAATAAAATACTTAAATGGCTAGAGCATACAGCAGACTGGAGTATGACGTTAGATGTTCCGGCATTTGCGGCTGTAGGCAAACTAAGTGAAAAGACAGGATTAACAGAATTTCAAGACACACTTGATGTTAGTTTATTAAATTTAGACTACTTCATGAGAAACAGAACTCCAGGTGCCACAAAGTTTTTAAATGTGTTAAGTGGCAGTAATGAAGAAAATAGCAGAACATGGTATAATGCTGTAAAGCATTTTTCCAATAAAAGTTTTGTGCAAGAAGCATACGGTGATGTGAACAGAACCCTTGAAGGGTACGCATTTGCTGGTATCAATATGAAACACATGTATAGTGTGTTAAGTTTATTATTAGATCTCAGAGAAGATAATTTACTTGAAGGAAAGGATTGGATACACTTCTTGGGTACTGGCCGCCTTAATTGGGCATGTCACCTTACCAGTATTCAAAGACAGTTGAGAAAACATGATAATCCTAATATATCACTCTCATTTGATGCGGCATCGCCTTTTGTTAATACCGCTTATGGTCAAACCTACACCCATAATGAGTTTAGAGCAAAGCGATTCGGATACTTTATGGATAGAGCATTCGATAACAAAGATCTCAAAGGATCAAAGATGCCTATGCCTTTTGCACATTCTCCTATAATGGATAGACTTACAGTTGGTGACATTTGTGCCTTAGGTCACGGAGACCTTAATAGAAATGGTAAAGAGAGTAAAACAAGTTGGGACACATTAAGTTATGCTCTTTACATGGGCCATAGTGTTTACAACCATATCACAGCAGTACAAGAAGCAAATAGACTTGCTGATATGGAAAAGTACAGAACTCCAACACATTGGAAGAACTGGAAAAAAGTAAAAGGTTCTAGCACTAGCAACGAAACATCGCCTTATGTACCTGGAACAATATTAATGTTTGATAGTTTTGCTGAAGAAGTATTAGATCCAAACAACAAAAACGCAAGACAGATGTTAGAAGATAACAAAGAGTTTTTGAAAGAAATTAGTTTTTCAGATGGTACTGCGGAACAATCAACATTTGGTTCATTGTTTGAAACAGATGAGTATGAAGCAGGTGACAGTGAAGCAGATATGCAAGAAGATATTATGAGAGCAGATTTTGACGGAGAATAATATGTGTGGTGGATATACAGGAGAGCATGAAGTAGAAGGATATTCTGGTACTTACACTTATGAAGGTCATAGTGTCATGTTTACAGTATTAGAAAATGGAATGTCAATGGTAATACAAGAAAGCAAAGACGGAACTTTAATGCCAAAGAAGATAGTAGATCTAGTCGAAGGTGTGGATTATCAAGACCAATTAGTTAAATGGGGTTATACAAGTTACTAATGAATAGAGAAGGACACGATGACATAAAGTTTTTTGTAGGTACAGAGGTAGAGAAATCTCCTGCGTATGGACAAAAAACATTGTTTGTAGTAGGTTATCAACCTAAGGAAGAAATCCTTGCTAGGGCACTAAACAACGGGTGTCCACATATCTATTTAGGTGCTAATATGAGTTTCAATCCTCCAACTGAAAATGATTGGCAGGGTTGGGACGAACTTATTACTGGACTATTAAAAGATGATATATGGGTTACATTAGACTTTGATGTTAGCATAGTTGAAGATGTTTTGGAATGTGGCTTTACAGAATATAAAAACTTTATTCCAATGATAAGTGTGAAGTTGCCTTATATAAATCAACTGGGTTATAATGCTACACTTAAACTAGATGACAAAGATTTTAAGGCAACTAATCCAGGTGTTTGGTGTCATAGTTTACATGAACTCCAAGATAGAAAGGTATTTACAGACTGGACAAAATATACCCAGGATGAGGTAATAGACTAATGAGAAATTGGTTCGCAATGAGTATGACAAAGTTTTTTCGCTTTATGGCTGATACTTTCTTTGCTAAAAGATATGGGCACAGAGCAGTTGTATTAGAAACTGTAGCAGGTGTTCCTGGTATGGTAGCCGGCATGATATTACACATGAAAAGTTTACGCAAAATGAAAACAGGTTATGGTCCAGATATTAGAGAAATGTTAGCAGAAGCAGAGAATGAAAGAATGCACTTAATGTTCTTTATAGAAATAGCACAACCTAACATTGTGGAAAGACTATTAGTATTATTTGCCCAATTAATTTTTATGGTATTCTATGCTATTTTATATGTAATTGATTATAAAACAGCACACAGAATGATAGGATACTTTGAAGAAGAGGCAGTAAAGAGTTATACAGAGTATTTGGCTATGGTTGAAAGTGGTGAAGTAGAAAATGTACCAGCACCAGAGTTAGCA
>MDTE01108927.1_pt1 | contig 11862 bp, 14 predicted proteins | sample 811231 | NCBI WGS metagenome assembly MDTE01 (sample SAMN05326651, study PRJNA326480) | marine metagenome | isolation source: seawater | place: Indian Ocean: Red Sea | collected 2010
TAGAAATGTGGAGTGAGTCTGATGGCGAGGAAATAAAAAAAATATTTGAAAAAATTTATTCCCAAAATTTATCTAATGATGCTTTAGATATTCTTGAAACAGTTTTATTAACAAATTCAAATACACCAATTAAAAATATAAATGAGCAAGAATTCTATGAAATCCAAAAAAAATTTTTGTTAAAAAAAAAAGATTTGAGCTTAATTAAATTATTTGTAGAAAAAAATCCTGATTTTTTGTTTAAAGATGAATTAATTAATTATTATGCAAATCACTATCTTTCAGAGGCAAATATTGAAAAAAGCTGTGAGATATTTGACTTAATTTCTGAGGTAACCTTAATAAATGATTATACATCGAAACTTAAAATTTATTGTTTAATTAATTCAGATAAAATAGATCAGGCATTGCTAATTTATGATTTGAAAAAAGAAATGGGGTTCAATGATAATTTTTTTGAACAGAAAATATTTCAATTAATCGGGTTCGAGGATGAAAGTAATGAGGTTTCAGATAAAAATTTGTTAGAGTTGCATCTGTCACATAGAGTAGTTAAAAACTTTAAGTATGTTCCTGATGAAAACACTTCTAAAGATGTTTGGAAATATTTAGCTTCTGCCAATCTTCTAGAAAAAGTAGAAAATATCGATTTAGAGGATTTTGAAAAAATAAACCTAATTGAAAAAGCAGTACATGATGGAAATTATAATGAGGAAGATTTGTTTAATTTGTACACCAGATATCAATTTAATTTTAATCAACTACTTTCAGCTAAAGAAAATTATAAAACTTTAGATAAATCTAGTCAAAGAGCATTGATATATCAAAAGATGCTTCTGACAATAGATGCAAGTGAAAAATTATATTTAGCAAGATTATTAAAAAATTTATTCGAAAACGATAATTTAGGAAACGCTTTTTATATTCAACTTTCTAAGATTTTGTTATCTGTAGATAAGTCTAAAATAACATCAGATTTAATTTCATTTTACGATAACAATATAATTAATGAGGAAACAGTCATAAAAAATATAAAATTTAACAACAAAATTATTCACCAATCAAAACTATTAAATTATTTTGTGGAAAAGAAAGAGATATCTAAAATAGAAAAAGAAACAAACGATTTATTGAAAAGCATTTTGAAAGATAAAAAATATATTGTGACCACAAATGATGAAATATTATTGGAGTCACTAAAATATGATGGCGTAAAGATTTTAAAAAAATACTCTGATAGATATTCTTCTACTGCAAATATACCACCTGATATACAAGCTAAAATTAACAATAGAGATTTAGGTCTTATTTTACTCAGAATAGTTGAAATTATTGGTGAAGATAAATTAGAAGATCTTGGGTCAGAAACTTTGAATTTTATATTAATTACACTAAATCAATTAGACCTTGATACAATTCGAGATAAAATTATTTTAAAAACTTTACCAATCAGGGTATAAATCTAGATAGTTATGGCTGTAAAACAAATATTAACTGAACCAAATAAAGTTTTGAGACAAATATCTAAACCGGTTGACAAAGTAACAAAGCAGGATCAGATATTAATGGATGATATGTTGGATACAATGTATCATGCAAATGGAATTGGATTAGCTGCAATTCAAATTGGAATACCAAAAAGAATAATAGTAATGGATATTGCAAAAAAAAATGAAAAGAAAAATCCAATGTATTTCGTTAATCCAATAATTAAAAATAAAAATAATGACTTATCTACATATGAAGAAGGGTGTCTGTCAGTGCCTGATCAATTCGCAGAGATAGATAGACCAGCAACATGTGAAGTTGAGTATTTAGATTACAATGGAGAAAAAAAGATTTTAAAAGCCACAGGATTGTTAGCGACATGCATACAACATGAAATGGATCATTTAGAAGGAATATTATTTATTGATCATTTATCTAAATTAAAAAAATCAATGATAATAAAAAAACTTTCTAAACAGAAAAAAAGCTCTGAAGCAGTAATAATTTAATTAATGCAAAAAAAAATTGCTTTTATGGGAACACCAATTTTTGCTGTTCCAATATTAAAAAATATTTACCAAAATGGTTATGAAGTATCCGTTGTATATACACAACCACCTAGAAAATCAAATAGAGGACAAAAGTTTGAAAAATCGCCGATACATTCATTTGCAGAAACAATCAGCTTTGATGTAAGAACCCCTGATAAATTAAATGATAATAATTCTGAATATGAATATTTCAAAAGTTTAAATTTGGATTTGGTTATTGTGGTTGCTTATGGAATAATTATTCCAAAAAATTTCTTATCATTAAGCAAACAAGGTTTTATTAATTTGCATGCATCTTTACTTCCAAAATGGAGAGGTGCTGCACCAATTCAAAGATCAATAATGAGTCAAGATAAAGAAACTGGCATCAGCGTTATGAAAATAAACGAAAAACTAGATGAAGGAGATATTTCGCATATTTTTAAAATTAATATTGAGGAAAACGAAAATGCCCAAACTTTATCTGATAGACTTTCTGCTTTAGCTTCAGATAAAATTTCAGAGGTAATCGATAGCATTATCGATAAAGAGGTTAACTTTAAACAGCAAGATCATTCTCAAGCTACGTATGCAAAAAAAATAAAAAAAATAGAAGGTTTAATTGATTGGAATGATAGAGCTGAAAATATTATTGGAAAAATAAATGGATTATATCCCTTTCCAGGAGGGTATTTTATTTTTAAGGGTGAAAGATATAAAATTTTAAAAGCACAACTATCTTTCAATAAAGATAAAGCAGGCAAAGTACTATCTAATGATCTAGAAATTAGTTGTGGTGAAAACTCAATTAAAATATTGGAAATTCAACGAGAAGGAAAAAAACCACAAAAAATAAATGAATTTTTGCTTGGTTCTCAAATACAAAAGGGAACCAATTTATTAAATGTTTAGATATCAAATTATAATCGAGTATGACGGAACCAATCATTCTGGATGGCAATCTCAAAAAAATGCAAAATCAATTCAAAACGAAATTGAAACAACTTTGTCAAAAATAATTAAGAAAAAAATTAAAATCATAGGCTCAGGAAGGACAGATGCTGGTGTTCATTCCAAAAATCAATCTGCTCACTTTGATTGTAAAAATTTATTATCTGACAAACGTAAATTAATTCTCTCAGTAAATCATTTTTTAAATAAAAAAAATATATCAATAAAGAAAATTATAAAAAAAAACATAAATTTTCATGCAAGATATTCTGCTAAAGAAAGAGAATATGAATATATTATTCTTAATAGAGATTCACCTCCTATATTAGATAAAAACAAAGTTTGGTATTTAAGATCTAAGTTAGATATAAAACAAATGAAAAAAGCGGCAAAGAAATTAATTGGAACTCATAACTTTAATACATTCAGATCTTCTAATTGCCAGGCTAAATCTCCAATAAGAACTCTTAAAAAGATAAAAATTACAAGGAAAGATGAAAAAATAATCTTTATTTTAAGATCAAAGTCATTTCTTAGAAATCAAGTAAGATCAATTATTGGTTGTTTAAAATATGTTGGTGATAATAAGTGGACGATCAAAGAGTTTGAAAAAGTTCTAAATTCCAAAAATAGAAATCGGTGTGCTCCACCAGCACCTGCTCAAGGATTATATTTGTCAAAAATTATTTACTAAGTCTTAGTGATTTTTTTATTCTCCAACGTGAGGCTTGTTTAACAATATATCCACAACAATTATTTGAATTACACCTACAGGGATAATCTTTAAAGTCTGCATCAAAACTAAAACCATAATCATATGAAAGTTCCTCACCTTTTTTAATGTTTTTAATAGACTCTATCCATAATTTTAAACCTTTACCAACTACTTCACAATTAGGGTTACATGAATGATTTATAAGTCGGGCAGTATTAAAATTGTATGCCCCATCTAAGTCCCACTTTTTATTAATTTCAAAAAGATAAATCCTTTTTGAGTTATCAAATTTAGGATTTATTTCACTTTCTTTTTTAGATATTAATTTTCCTTTATACTCAATTATCTTTATACCTTTTTTAATATCTTTAGCTGCAACTAATCCTTTGTTATCAATATTTGATTTTTTTATTTTATATAATGCCATGAGGTTTATTTATGTTAATTTTTCAGAATCTCAATTGAATTCTAAAAGTGCGTTAACATGTTCATCTGCACTTTCAGCAAGAGCTCTAAGATCATAGCCACCTTCAAGTATAGATACGACTTTTCCATTACAAAAATGTTTAGTAGTTTCTAAAACTCTCTTGGTTATTTCGTAGTAATCTCTAGACTCTAAATTTAATTGACATAAAGGATCATCTTTGTGAGCATCAAATCCTGCAGACATTAATATAAATTCAGGGCGAAATTCTTTTAATCTTTTAAGCATATGCTCATAAGCATCAAAATATTGTCTAGAACTTGTACCTGCGGATAATGGAATATTCAAAGCATTATTATAATCTCCCTTTTCATGCTCCGTTCCACCCCCTGGATAGTATGGATATTGATGTAAGCTTGAAAAAAAAACATTCTGATTAGACTTAAGAATATCATAGGTTCCATTTCCAAAGTGACAGTCCCAATCTATCACTGCAATTTTCTTATATTTGTATTTAGAAATTAAATAATTTGCAGCAACACCAATATTATTTATTACACAAAAACCCATAGCTTTATTTTTTTTAGCATGATGGCCCGGTGGTCTTGTAACACAATGAGCAGCTTCAAATTCTTTATTTTCAATACCATCGATTGCAGCTAATATTGAACCAACCGCATCAAATGTTGCATCTTTGCTACCTGGAGAAACAACCGTATCACCATCTAAAAATACTAATCCTTTTTCAGGAAAGGCATTTTCAATTGTATCCACATAACTCCAGGAATGTGTTTGTCTTATAATATCTTTGTCAAAACTAGCTGGGTTTTTCCAAATCAACTTTTTATTTTTTTTCAATTTTTCTATTATTGAAGTTACCCTTGAAATACTTTCAGGATGTCCCGAACCAGTATTATGATTTAATGAGGATTTTGATGTAACTATTGCTGTTTTCATTAAAAATAATTTTCTAAAATTTTATAGTATATTTTAGTTAATTTTTTTAAATCAGAAATTGGAGATCTTTCATCAACCATGTGAATAGTTGTATTTCTTAGACCTAACTCTAATCTAGGTATCGAGCCTAAAAATCTACTATCGCTTGTACCCCCTCTACAATTTAACTTTGCAGAATTACCTGTAACCTTTTTGACAATTTTTTTAACCATATAAATCTCTTTATTAGGTTTTGTATAGAAGGCTTCACCACTAACTCTATATTCTATCTTAGTTTTACACTTCTCTTTTTTTGCAACACTATTAATTATTTTACTCAACTTTTTTTTAAGAGACGATGATTTATGTTTTGAGTTAAATCTAACATTAAATTTTGCACTTGCAGATTGAGGCACCACATTTTCAGATAAATTATCCACATTTATTTTAGTAAACTCCAAGTTAGATGGAGGCATAAATTTAGTACCATTGTCTAAAGATACACTTTTTAATTTTGATATTACTTTTGCTAAGGCTGTACAAGGATTGATATAAGTTCCAGCAAACGCAGAGTGCCCACTTTTTCCATATATACTTACAACTCCATTCATAGAACCGCGCCTTCCAATTCGTATTTCGTCACCAACCGATCTATTTGATGATGGCTCTCCAACAACAGTAAAATCTATTCTTTCGTCTTTCTTTCTTAGGTATTTCATAACTGCGGGACATCCATGACCCGTAGTTTCTTCATCAGCTGAAATAATAATTGAAATAGATCCTTGAAATTTTTTATTTTTAATAAAATTACTAACCGCACTTATCCAACAAGCTACACCACCTTTCATATCTTGAGATCCTCTACCGTTTAAGTATCCTTTTTTCACAACAGCTTTAAATGGTGGGATTTTCCAATTTTTAAGATTAGCAACTACGTCAGTATGCCCTAGAAAATTTATATGAGGTTTTGATTTACCAAATCTTGCATACAAATTTAAAGCTGGTTTTGAACCAGTTCCTTTTGATTTAATAATTTTACATCTAAAACCAATGGCAGTGAGTTTTTTTGATAAGAATCTCATTATACCTTTATCTTCAGTTTTTACAGTTGGAAATCTGATTAGCTCTTGAGCTAACTTTATTTCATTATACGTTTTCATTAATTTATTCTCTTAAAAGATCATTAATTGAAGTTTTTGATCTCGTTTTTTCGTCAACTTGTTTAATTATAACAGCACAGCTTAGTGATGGTCCAGATGGATTTTTCTTATCTGGCAAAGTGCCTGGTACAACAACAGAATATGGTGGAATTTTTCCATAAATTATTTTACCAGTTGATCTATTTACAATTTTTGTCGATTGACCAATAAACATTCCCATGCTCAATACAGAACCTTCTCCAACAATCACGCCCTCCACAACCTCTGACATAGCTCCTAAAAAAACATTATCTTCAATAATTGTTGGTAGTGCCTGAGCTGGCTCAAGTACTCCACCTACACCGCTACCAGCTGATATATGACAATTTTTTCCAATTTGACTGCAGCTACCAGCTCTTGCAAAAGTATCGATCATTGTACCTGAATCTATGTAAGCTCCAATGTTAACATAGCATGGCATTAAAACTGCGTTTTTCCCAATAAAAGATCCTTTTCTAACTGGTGAATTGGGAACCATTCTAAAACCAGCTTTCTCATGATCTTCTCTTGTCCATCCTGCTGTTTTTCCTTTTAGTAAATGAGCTTTATCATACCAACTGCTGTAAGGGCCATTTAAATTTTCCATTGGATAAATCCTAAAGCTAAGCATTATTGCTTTTTTTAAATGTTGGTGCGTTACCCACTCGCCGTTTATTTTCTCAGCCACTCTGGATTTGCCACTATCTAAATCTTCAATAACTTGATTAATAGCGTCCTTTATAGATTTATTAGAATCTTGATTAATTTGATCTCTATCTTCCCAGGCATCATTTATAATTTTTTCTAAATTACTCATAATTTTATTGTTCTTTTAATAACCTTATTTTTTTTAAAAATAAAGCAAGATTATCAATTTTATAATCTACCACATCTTTATATTTATCAATGTTATTTATTGGCTCATCATTTTTAAACCAAACTTTGATCATATTTTTTGCTGTTTCAGAAGTAAGGTTTTTACAAATATCCTCCACGTAAACAGTTTCATCATTATCAGGTATTTGAAATTTATCACATAACAATCTAAGAGATTCAGGATTTGGTTTTGGTTTAAATTTAAAGTCTACAATATCCATGACTTTACCTTCAAACAAATCATCTATACCTATTCTTTTCATACAATTTATAGCATGTTCCCTACTTCCATTGGTTGCGCAATATGCTTTTACATCTAGTTTTAATAATTCTTCTCTAAGCTCAACGTCTTTATCAAGACAATCATAGTTAATTGAATGGACAAATTTTAAAAATTCATGAGCATCAATTTTATCAGGGTGGTTAATAAGAAGTCCATTTAATGAAGTGTCATGCTTGTAAAAATATTCTGATTGGATTTTTTTTGCCTCAATTTTATCAATATCAAGTTTTAGTGATATAAATTCTGTCATTCTGGCGGATACTTGACCAAATAACGTTTTTAAATATTTAGGATGATATACACAACCATCCATATCAAGAATTAGATATTTAACTTTTTTTAAATCCCTCATTTTCTGATCAATGTACCCGCACCCTTATCAGAAAATATTTCAAATAAAATTGAGTGAGGCTTTCTTCCATCAACAATGACCACACCTGTAACTCCATTATTCACAGCATCAAGACATGTATTAATTTTTGGGATCATGCCTTCAGTTATAGTTTCATCTTTAATCATTTGGAGAATTTCAGTCGATGTAATTTCTTCTATTAAATTTTTTTGTTTGTTTAGAACACCCTCTATATTTGTCATTAAAATCAATCTTCTTGCTTTTAAAGATTTAGCTATTGCTCCTGCGGCCGTATCTCCATTTATATTATAGGTTTGATTATCTTTTAACCCTAAAGGAGAAATTATTGGGACCATTTTTTTTTCTAAAACATTTTTAATAATATCTTTATTAATTTCATTAGGCTTTCCAACAAATCCAAGCTCTTCAGACTCTGGAATTATTTTTATAACATTATTATTTTTAGTGTTAATTGGGATTGCATCTGTACCTCTTTTTTTTAAAGACTCAACAATATCATTATTAAAATCAATTAACACGTTTTCGACTATATTTATTATTTTTTCATCTGTTACTCTTAGACCTCTAATAAATTTGGATTGAATATTTGATTTATCTAATTCTCTTTTAATTCTTGGTCCACCACCATGAATAACAACAATCGAAAGACCCAATTTATTTAGTACGCTTATATCCTCAACAAAGTTATTAAATATATTTCTATCTATAAAAACATTGCCTCCATACTTAATAACAATTAAATCATTTTTATATTTATCAATATATTTTTTGACTTCATTGATGGATGGTCCATCTATGGGAAGCAAATCTTCTATTTTCATTTCTATACTTGAGTTTTTACAGTTGTCTTCTTCATGATAACAACTTGCTGCATCATCGTGAAAATATTATTAAAAGTCCAATAAATAACTAATCCACTAGGGAAGGGAGCTAATATTACCGTTAAAAATAGTGGGAAAAACATAAATATTTTAGCCTGAATTGGATCTGGCGGTGCTGGATTTAATTTTTGTTGTAGATACATAGTAAGACCCATTAAACACGGCCACGCTCCAATAATTAAAAAATTTGGAACATCAAATGGAATTAATCCAAAAGCATTAAATATACTTGTAGGATCTCTTTCGCTTAAGTCGTTTATCCATCCAAAAAATGGCTGGTGTCTCATTTCAATTGTAACAAATAACATTTTATAAATTGCAAAGAAGAAAGGTATTTGTAGCAAGATTGGAAAACATCCACTTAAAGGGTTTACTTTTTCTCTACGATATAAAGCCATCATTTCTTGTTGAAGTTTAACTTTATCCTCTTTATGTAATTCCTTTAGTCTTGCCATTTCTGGCTGAAGAAGTTTCATACGGGCCATTGATTTAAACGACATATTTGCAAGTGGAAAGAATGCAATACGTATACAAATTGTAATTAAAATTATTGCTACACCAAAATTTCCTGAAAAATTAAAGAAGTAATCAATTGCAAAGAACAACGGTTTTACTAACCAATAAAACCAACCCCAATCAATAACTAAGTCAAATTTACTTATTTGCTGGTCTTGTGCATAACCATCAATAATATCAACTTCTTTTGCAGCAACTATAACTCTAAAAGAATTTGATCTAGTTTCGTTTGCACCAACAGTTGTTGGTTTATTTTCTATAAAGCTTGCTTTAAATTTATTCTTATAATCAAAATCCGCTCTGAAAGATTTGTTTTGCTCAGGAATGATGCTTGCTACCCAGTATTTATCAACTATAGAAACATATCCTTCTTCAGCATTTTTTGAATATGATTTATCCTCAATATCATCATAATCCTCTTCAACTAGTTCACCATCAAACACACCAAGCAAACCTTCATGAAGTATATAAAAGTTAGTTACTTCAGGAGCTGTATTTCTTACAACCTGTCCATAAGGATAAAAACTATAAGTTTTTTCAGAATTATTAATTATTTTTTGCTCAATGTTGAACAAAAATTTGTCATCTATTGTAATTATCTTTTCAAAGGTAATATTATTATTATTTGTCCATACTAATTTTACGGGATTATTAGGAGTAAGTTGATTGTTTCCCTCAACTTTCCAAACCGTCTTATTATTTGGAGTTTCAATTTCATTATTATTTATGGCCCATCCCGAGTCAATATAATATCCAGTCTTAATTTCTTTTGGATTCAATAAGGTTACTTTTTCATTGCCATCAACTGTAGTTGTATAATTTTTAAAAGTAAGGTCATCAATTATTCCTCCACTTAAAGATATTGAGCCAATAACATTTTCATTTTCAAAATTAACTCTTTCACTTTCTTCAAGTGCATTTTCTCTTGTGATTATTTTTATTTCTTCATTTTCAATTAATTTGGGAGCATCCTCATTATTTGTAAGTTCACCTATATCTTTTTCTAATTGTCCCTCTTTTACTTGTCGAGGTTCTGGTGCAAAAAATAAACCCCATAGCACAATTATTGCAGCACTTAAGGAAACAGCAGCTAAAGTGTTTTTTAAATCCATTAATTTTTACCTTTCTTAACAGGATCATATCCGTGTCCACCAAGTGGATGACAGGACAAAATTCTTTTGAAACCTTTTGCAGTCCCTCTAAAAATTCCATATTCATTTAGACAATCAATAAAATAATCAGAACAGGTTGGAAGATATCTGCAGCTTGGTCCAAAAATAGGGGATAGAATTAATTTATATAGTCTAATAATAAATATAAATAATTTTTTAATCATCTTACTTTTGTTAAATCTTTTAATATAGACTCTTTTATCATTTTATAATTTCCATTATAAAGGTTTTTCTTTGCAATAAACAAATAAGAATAATTAAGGTCCATATTTATTGTCTTAACTGCATCATTAATAATATTTCTTAATCTTCTTTTTATTTTGTTTCTTTTTACTGCATTGCCAATTTTTTTTTTGGTAACAAAACTTACATTTAAATATTTATTGTTTTTTGAAGAAATCTTTTTGAAGAAGATTGTTGAATATTGATTAGCTATTTTTCTGCCACTCAACAAATTCTTAAAATCCTCATTCTTTGAGAGACTTGAGATCCTGCTCTTCATTAAACTGAAAGTTTTTTTCTACCTTTTTTTCTTCTATTTTTTAGAACTTTTTGTCTTTTTTTTGTAGACATTCTAGATCTAAAACCGTGTTTTCTTTTTCTTTTTACTTTACTTGGATGCCAGGTTCTTTTCATAGATTATTAAAATATTGTTAAAATTTCGTTCTTATAGAAAATAAAACTATATAAGTACAGGTATTTTTAATAAATTATACCCATGAACAAGATAAAAAATATCAAAATAGTTCTAGGAATTTCATACATATTGGTAATTTCGATTTTTTTATGGTTTTTTTTTCAAAATTTTTCAATCCAAGATTTTACAAGTTACGAATTAATTAAAGCTAATAGGGAGACTCTTGAGGCAATTAAAAGCAACAATATATTCTTATCTAGTCTTTTATTTTTTCTGGGTACAATAATTTGGGTCTTACTTTTAGGTTTTGGATCACCAATATTTTTAGTTGGAGGTTTTATTTTTGGTAAATGGCTAGGAACTTTATTGGTAGTTTTTGGATTATCTACTGGCGCTACTCTTCTTTATATAATCGCAAATTTTTTTTTCAAAGATGTTATCAAAGAAAAATTTTCAATTAGATTTAATAATTTAACTGAGAGGTTTAAAAAAAATGAATTTGTGTTTTTTTTAATCTACAGGTTTGTAGGAGGTATTCCTTTTTTTATATCAAATATTTTACCAACTTTGTTTAATATTAAAATTAAAAATTTCTTTTTTGGATCAATATTAGGTATGACACCGCAACTTTTCGTTGGAGTATCTTTGGGCGCAGGATTAAGTAAAATTTTGGATGAAAATAAAGAACCTCCAAATTTTTTTGAGCTAATTTCAACACCAGATATTTATTTACCAATTATTGGAATAATGATTCTAGTATTAATTGCTATTTACCTAAGAAAATATTTTTTCAAATAACTGGTGCCCCGACCCAGAATTGAACTGGAAACTGATCCTTACCATGGATCTGTTATACCATTTAACTATCGGGGCATTTTATCAACAATATTGTATAAAACTGA
>MDTE01159794.1_pt1 | contig 11862 bp, 11 predicted proteins | sample 811231 | NCBI WGS metagenome assembly MDTE01 (sample SAMN05326651, study PRJNA326480) | marine metagenome | isolation source: seawater | place: Indian Ocean: Red Sea | collected 2010
AAAGGAGAAGGAATGTTAATTGGAAGTAGAGCAAATTTCATGTTTTTAGTCCACAACGAATCAGTCGGTTCATCATTCACATCACCAAGACCATTCAGAGTTAATGCAGGAGCAGTTCACTGTTACACATTATCACCAGATGGTAATACAAAGTATCTTTCAGAATTAGAGACTGGTAGTGAAGTATTAATCTTAAATTCAAAAGGAAAGGCAAGAAGAGCTGCAATTGGGAGATGTAAGATTGAGAAACGACCAATGCTTTTGATAAAAGCCAAAGTTGGTAAGGAGATTGGAGGGATAATTGCGCAAGATGCAGAAACAATTCGATTTGTAAAATCAAATGGACAACTAGTATCAGTTACACATCTCAAAAAAGGCGACTCAGTACTAGCATTTTCAAAAGAAGCAACTGGAAGACACTTTGGAATGGAAGTATCTGATGAATACATTCTGGAAAAATAATGAAGTATAAGACATGTGTCTCAATTGGTGAAAAAAATCCAAGAAAACTCAAAATTATTCTAAAAAAGGCGTTAGTAAAATCCGATTTTGCAGAGATTCGATTTGATTATCTAAAAAAATCCGATATTCCTAAAGTTTTAGAAGAAAATAAGAAAAATCTTTCAAAGTGTGTTTGTACGTTAAGACCAAAAAATGAGGGAGGGTTATTTTCAGGAAGTGAAAATGAGAGAAAAGCAATCTTGCGATTAATTGCAGAGTACAATCCATTTTTGCTAGATGTGGAATTTAATACAATTCAAAAAGATAGAAAACTAGCATCATATCTAAAAAAAACTAAATGTAGATTATTAATTTCCTGGCACGACTTTAAGAAGACCCCTAATGAAGCACAACTAAAATCAAGATTTCATAAAATGAACCGATTTGCAGACGTAGTAAAAATTGTGACTGTTGCAAAGAATGTCTCAGATGCATCAAGATTGTTATCACTTTACTCAATCAAATCAAACAAAAAGACGATAGCATTCTGTATGGGTGAACAAGGAAGATTTTCTAGAATTTTGTGTTTGCATTTGGGAAGTCCATTTACTTATGTTTCACTTGGAAAACCAATTGCGCCAGGTCAATTCAGTGTTAACGAGATTAAATCATTAAACTCATGACATCAAGGTAAGAAACAAGACTAAATAATTACAGAATTCATCTCATTTCAAATGGGAAAAGAGATTGGAATTACAGTAAAAAAATCAGAGGATTTTAGTGAATGGTATACACAAACTGTGATAAAATCAGAATTGGTTGATTATGCGCCAGTAAAAGGTTTGATTGTGCTGAGACCAGATGGTTATTCTATTTGGGAGTCACTAAAATCATCATTAGATGCAAAGTTTGCTGCTACAGGACACAGAAATGGATTTTTGCCAATTTTAATTCCAGAGTCACTTCTAGGAAAAGAGAAAGATCATTTTGCAGGATTTAATCCAGAAGTGTTTTGGGTTACAAAGTCAGGGGATAGCGAAATTGGGGATAGATTAGCATTAAGACCAACCTCTGAAACTTTGGCATATACATTATTTTCAAAATGGATTCGAAGTTGGAGAGATTTACCATTAAAGATTAATTTTTGGAATACAGCACTCAGAGCAGAGATTAAAGCAACAAAGCCTTTCTTGAGAACTTCGGAATTTTTGTGGCAAGAAGGACATACAGTCCACATGGAAAAAGAAGAAGCAGAAAAAGAAGTTACAGATATTTTGGAATTGTATAAAAAAACAGTTGAAGAGGAGTTAGCCATTCCAGTAATTACAGGAAAAAAATCTGAAAAAGAAAAGTTCGTTGGAGCAGTATATACGCTAACTATGGAATCATTGATGCCAGATGGTAAAGCACTACAGATGGGTACATCACATTTTCTTGGGCAAAATTTCTCAAAGCCATTTGATGTAAAGTATGCTGACAAAGAGAATGTAGAAAGTTATGCATGGCAAACATCATGGGGCGTTTCATGGAGACTTATTGGAGGAATGATAATGGTTCATGGAGATGATAAGGGATTAGTTTTGCCACCAAGAGTTGCCCCCATCCAGGTAATCATAATCCCAATCTATTATTCAGATGAAGACAAAGAAAACATACAGAAAGTCTCAAAGCAGATAGAAGATGAATTAAGAGAAGTAAACATCAGGGTGCAGGTAGACAATAGAGAACAGCTAACACCGGGATTCAAGTTCAATGATTGGGAGATGAAAGGAATTCCGTTAAGAATAGAAATTGGTCCAAAGGATTTAGAAAATAACAAAGTTACATTTGCCAGAAGACATAATCGTCAAAAAGATGATCAGGACATAGCAGGACTTGTGCAAAGAGTGGTTTCAGAATTAGATAAAATACATAATGATATGTTTGCAGATGCAAGTAAAATTTTAGAAGAGAGAACGGTGGAAGTTGACAATTATAATGAATTTAAAACACAATTAGAAAAAGGGCGATTGATAAAGGCGCCAATTTGTGAAAATCCAGATTGCGAAGAGAAAATAAAAGAAGAGACAGGCGCAGATGTTAGAGTAATTACAAAAGATGCAGCAGATACAAGTTCAAAGTGCATAAAATGCTCAGATCAGAGCGTGATAAGACCACTCTTTGCAAGAGGATACTAAATTTTATTAGTTTTCAGGGAAGAATAGCTGTATGATGCTAAAACTGACAGTCAAAGACATTTTGAAGCAGAAGACGTATGGGCTAATTGCAGTAATATCTGGAATAGTCCTTGGAACACTTTATTATTTTCTAACATTAGAGATGGCTCTAACACATATGACAGCAGAGATAGAATTGTTGCCAGTTTACATGGCAGCGTCAATTTCACTTACAGCTGTCGTGGCAGTTTTGGCAGGAATCAACATCGCATTGGTTGCATATAACATAAAGACACAAAGAGCAAGAAATATGAAAAAAAATGGTACAAGTGCAATATTGGGTGGTGCATTAACTGCATTTACTCCCGGATGTCCAGCATGTACCACATCATTATCAGCTGTTTTAGGAATTGTCGGAGGATTAGCAATCTTTCCACTTCAAGGATTAGAATTGAAATTGGTATCAGTTGCAGCGCTAACATTTTCAATTTGGTGGGCTATGCGAAATATCAACAATGCCACATGCTGTGTAATGAAAGAATAATCACAAAAAGCCACATATATTGAGAGAATTTCATTTTATTCATGACACTAGAACAACAATCACATAACACACTTTTAGAGTCATTCAATGAGACAAGAGAGACTACATTAGGGTTGATAAAAAATTTACAAAAAGACGATTTTGGAGTTCAGACTGCAGTCTTTATGAGCCCACCAAAATGGCATATAGGTCACGTTAGCTGGTTAAATGAGATTGTTCTAAGCAAGACACAAAAGGATTATAAGTTTTATTCAGATGAATTTTCCGGATATTTGAATTCCTATTACAATCAGTTTGGAAAACCACATGATAAATCAAAGAGAGGTATAATGTCAAGGCCTACAGTGGATGAGATCCTGGAATATTTTGATGCCATTACAGATAGAGTAAGAAAAGTCATCAGCAAACCGCTTGACAAAGATATCGCATACTTATTTACAATGGCAATTCATCACGAGTGTCAGCATCAAGAGCTATTGGTATATGATTTACAACATCTTTTAGGAGAACAGTATAGACCACCACAAAGAAAACAGCCTGAAACTCCTACAAACATAGAAAAGAACAGTATCAAGATTGATGGAGGATTATACAACATGGGATATTCTGGAAATGATTATTGTTATGATATTGAGCTTCCAGAACACAAGACCTACCTAAATGACTTTAAAATTGATAATTTTTTGGTAAGTAACAGAGAATTTTTAGATTTTATGAATGATGGAGGATACGAGGATTATTCATTTTGGTTATCAGATGGATGGGATGCTGTAAAAGAAAATAACTGGATAGCACCAATGTACTGGGAAAAAGAAGAAGATGTTTGGTTTACAAGAGACTTTGCTGGAAAACGCAAAATTAATCCAGATGAAGCGGTATGTCATGTAAGCTTCTATGAGGCTGCAGCATATTGCAAATGGGCTGGCAAAAGATTGCCAACAGAAGCAGAATGGGAAAAGGCTGCACTTTGGAACGAAGAAAAACAAACAAAGACAGACTTTCCATGGGGAAACGAACGACCAACAGCAGAACTCGCGAATCTTCTAGAATCAAATGTTTGGAATTGCAGCACTGTCGGAGCTTATGAAAAAGGCAAGAGTAGTTATGGATGCTACCAGATGATAGGGGATGTATGGGAGTGGACATCATCAGAGTTTGTAGGATATCCAGGATTCAAGAGTGGTTTTGACGAGTATAATGACAAGTGGTTTACAAACCAGAAGGTTTTACGCGGAGGTTCATTTGGAACACCTGAAAAATCAATTAGAGGATCTTACAGGAATTTTTTCAGATTGAATGAGAGATGGCTAATATCTGGATTCAGATGTGCTGAAGATATTTAGTGTTTTTTGGCAAGAACAAGTGAAAAATATTTTCTAGAATCAAACCAGATTTCAAGTTTTTCAAGATTAGAATCTTTGAGGATGGATTCAATTTGAGATGTGGAAAATTTATGAGAATTTTCAGTGTGTATTAATTCATCTTTGAAAAATGACACAGAGATGTCTGCCTTTGGTATCTCTACTTTCTGATTACATAATGAGCGAAGATACATTTCAATTCTACCGTTTTGTTCATCATAGATTGCATGGTGTTCAAAATCATCCAGACTGAAATTTCCATCCAGTTCAGTGTTTATTCGCTGAAGGATGTTAAGATTGAATTTTGCAGTGACATTTTGAGAATCATTGTAAGCATCATGCAATATTTGTGAGTTCTTTTTCAGATCCAAGCCAATTAGAAAAAGATCATTGGGCTTCATCAAATTGCTAATTTTTTTAAGAAATTGCATTCCATCTGTTCTATTAAAATTACCAAAGCTAGAGCCAAGAAATGTTATCAGGTTAGGTTTATCATCATAATGTTCTATGAAATCAAGACCATTCTCAAATGTATCAACAATTCCAGTAATCTTCAGATTTGTATAATCCACGCATAGATTTTTGGCACTTTGATCTAAAATTTCAGATATGTCAATTGGAAAATATTCTAGACTGTTTTGTGATTTTAGTAAAATGTCAATCAAGAGTCTTGTTTTAACAGAAGAGCCGCTTCCAAGCTCAACAAGATGAAATTCATCTGACAGATATGGAAGAATGTGTTCTTCTAAGGATTTTAAAATTTCAGTTTCAGAATTGTATGGATAATATTCTGGAAGAGAGCAGATTTCATCGAAAATTTTTGAGCCTTTTTCGTCGTAGAAAAATTTTGGATTAATTGATTTTTTAGATTGTAAAAGACTATTGCGAAGTTCTTCGGCAAATGTTGCAGTTGTACTAGTCTTCGTAGGTTTGAAATAGGTCAGATTTTCTTGTATGATGTGTGATTGATAGCCAAGCAGTTCCTGTTTTGTTTTATTATTCATATTTTGCCGATTTTTGTTTTGCATAAATTTCTTATCACAGCTGAATATAATACCAATGATGACTAAAATTCTAAGAATCGAGAATTTGACAAAAAAATTCAAGAAGGCAAATTTGTTTTCATCAGATACACAACAAGTTGTGGCAGCAGATGCTGTAAGTTTTTCATTAAATCATGGGGAAATTTTGGCCATAGTTGGACAGTCAGGTTCTGGAAAATCAACGATTGCAAAATTAATCTTAAGATCATTGCAGCCAGATTCAGGGAAAATTTTCTATAATGAAAAAGAGATTAAAGATAATTCAAATGAATTAAAAAAATTTAGAATGAAATGCCAGATGGTATATCAGGATCCATACGATTCTATAAATCCAAGAATGACTATTTTGGATATAATTAATGAGCCATTAGAGATTCATGAGATTGGCACAAAAGAAGAGCGTAAGAAAAAAGTCATCGAGACATTACAGATGGTAAAGCTTGAACCAGCTGAAGAGATTGCAAAAAAACATCCACACATGCTTTCAGGCGGACAGAGACAGAGAGTCGTTATTGCAAGGGCAATAGTAGTTCAGCCTGAGATAATAATTGCAGATGAGCCCGTATCAATGCTAGACGTTTCTATTCGCGCCGAGATTTTAGAATTATTAAAAGAAATTCAGATAAAAAATAAGATTTCCATGATATACATAACTCATGATTTGGCTACTGCAAAGCACTTTGCAGATAAAATTGTGATTTTAAATTCCGGAAAGATAATTGAAAAAGGCTCCATAGACGAAGTGTTGTCAAATCCACAAAATGAATATACAAAGTCGCTAATTGCAGCAGTTTCAGAACCAGACCCAAAAAATCTCTACAAGATGAAAGAGATCTCACTGTAAAGAATTTGTCTTAAAGACAGTTTTTGCAAGTAATTGGGATATACGAAGTGGTTCTGGAATCATTCCTTGTAAAATGATTTTTTTAAATAAAATCTCACATTCTTTTAATGTACAGCCTTTCATTCTAAGGAATAATTTATAATTTTTAAGTTCAAGTGTTTGACGTGATCCAAGACTTTGATATTGTGATAGTTTTTTTTCAAAATTTTCTGGAAAATGATTTTTTATCGTTTCATCTAAGCCAGAGGAGTCTTGCGAGTTTACGGCAATAACTGGGATTTCTAATATATGGTGAATTTTATCAATATCTACAATGTTGTACAGCGAAAGTATTGTCCCAGGTAAAAGAATGTATGAAATATCATCGCGATTAAATTTTTCATACATTTTGATAATTTCATCGGTAATGTCGTCACCTTTTATTGTAGCACGACCAAGAACAAATCCGTCAATTTGAAATTCATTTGACATTACAACTCCTGCCAGGACAGAATGTTTGCTTTCTTTTGTAAAGCTTTCAGAAATTGCTAGACCTCTAATTCCATTTTTTTCAAGATGTAGAGTTTTCATTAGATTTCTTCCTCTGATAACTTTTGTAGACTAATCCTGTGATTATCATTAAAACAGCAGTTATTCCTGACCACATTCCAAATGCAAACAGATCAGTTTCTGCCATAAATTGATTTGATTACACATGAAGATAAACGTGATTAGTGAATTGTTAGATTCTAATATTCAGAGAGCAAATCAATGTTTGTTGGAGAAGTTAGCTTTTGACGTAATTGTAGTAGGAGGAGGTCCAGCAGGCTCATCTGCTGCACGTATGGCTGCAGAAAATGGATGTAGTGTTGCATTAATTGAGAAAGAAAATGTAATTGCTGAGACGGTTAGAACTAGCGGCGTTACATGGATTTCAAATATTGAAAAATTTGGAATTCCAAAGGATTGCTACCATCCAATACAGAAATTTTCTTTTTGTTCTCCAAACAATACAGTAAAGATTTCAGATGATATTGCAAAAGCAGCAGTGCTAGATGTAAGAAAAACGTACAGATTTCTGGCAGACAGAGCAAAAGATGCAGGAGCAGAAGTTTTTGTTGATACAAATGTAAATCAGATGATAAAAGATTCAGAGGGTAAGTGCTCAGGAGTCATTGCAAAGTGTAAAGAAAAACAAATTCAGTTTGATGGGAGAGTGATAATTGATGCAAGTGGATTTGGATCAATTGTTGCAAAAGAGATGGGATTTGTAAATCAATGGAAAAAATTTGGAGCGGGGGCAGAGTTTGAAGTAAAAGTTGAAAGATTAGAGCATGATAATTGGTGGTTAATGGTAGGACAAGAATATTCTCCTGCAGGATATGCATGGATATTTCCCACATCAAAAAATACTGCAAGAATCGGGGTAGGAATTGGCAAGCCCGACTCAGATGTAGATCCGACAGTAAGATTGAATGAATTAATTGAGAAAAGATTAGGACCAATCAAAGATTTAGGAGAGATAGAAAAGATAGAATTTCATTATGGATTAATTCCAAATGATGGATTATCAAGAAAGACAGTTTATGATAATGTCATTCTTGTTGGTGATTCTGCAGGACAGGCAAATCCTCTAGTTTTGGAAGGAATTAGATATGCGATAAGGTTTGGCGAGGTTGCAGGAAGAGTTGCAGCAGAAGCTGTAAAAAATGATGATACAACGGAAGAAAAGTTATCCAAGTATGAGAAAGAATGGAAGAAAGCAATTCTTTCAAATATCAATTCTGCAGGAAAGGTCCAAAACAGATGGGTTGGCTTGACAGACAAAGAATGGGATGAAGAGTTGAATATCATTAATGAATTAACTGCAGATGAATTTTTAGATTTCATCCGTGCTGACTTTGGGGTATCAAATATGGTAAAGCTTGCAACACATCATCCAAAGATGATTGTAAGGCAGTTATTCAACATGGTAAAAGGTACGTAATCTATAAACAAATTTAAGATAAGCCTTTATTCATCCAGATTTTGTCGTGTGAGTATGGAATTTGAGAAATCAGATACAGGACTGGTACGTAGTTTATCTCTAAAGGATTCAGTCATGATTGGAGTGGCATCCATGATTGGTGGAGCCATTTTTGTATTAGTTGGGCCAGGAATGGCAGAAGCCGGTGCTGCTTTAATGGTGGCATTTTTGTTAAATGGGATAATCACACTGTTTACAGCGTTAACATATGCAGAATTAGGTTCTGCATTTCCTGCAACAGGAGGAGGTTACAAATGGGTTAGAGAAGGATTACCAAGACCAAATGCATATCTTAGTGGTTGGATGGCATGGTTTGGTCATACAATTGCAGGAAGTTTGTATGCTGTTGCATTCGGTTCTTTTTTTGCACATCTATTAAGGACATCAGGAGTTATTGGAGAAGATGTTGGTATTCCAGTAGATAAAATTCTAGCAGTCATTGCGATAATAATTTTCACGTTTGTAAATGTCAGAGGCTCATCGGATACGGGTAAAGTTGGAAATGCAATTACATTTACACAATTAGCAATTATTGGAGTACTAATCACTGCCGCAATTATTGCAATGATGTTCGCAAATCCAAATTGGTCAGATAATTATACAGACTTTTTGCCAAGTGGCGTAGCAGGATTGGCATTAGCAATGGGATTAACGTTTATTGCGTTTGAAGGGTATGAAATTATTTCACAGGCAGGAGATGAAATTAGAAATCCAAAAAAGAACATACCACGAGCAATTTTAATTTCGTTAGGAATAGTAGTCTCAGTTTACATCTTGTTTACATTTGTTTTCATTGGAGGATTAAATGAGACAGTGATTGGAATGCCCGCATGGGAATTCATCGGTAGTTTTGGAGAACTTGGAATTATAGAAGCAGCAGATGAATTTCTTCCCTTTGGTGCACTGATTGTTCTTGCTGGCGGATTAGTTTCTACACTTTCTGCATTAAATGCCACTACATTTGCTGCAAGCAGAGTAAGTTTTGCGATGGGCACACAGTATAATCTACCACACGTATTCAGTAAAATTCATCCAAAGTATAGAACGCCATTTGTCTCAACAATTGTTTCAGGAATAATCATGTTAATTCTTGCAGTATCAATGGATTTGACTGCAATTGCATTTGCCGCAAGCGTGATGTTTTTGTTTTTGTTTACACAGGTAAATCTTGCATCAATTACAATCAGGAGACTTTACGCATCAACTGTGGAATATGGATTCAAGACGCCATTATTCCCATTAATTCCAATTATAGGAATTATCACTGCCATGGGGCTCTCAATTTACCTATTGTTTACACATCCAGAGAGCTGGCTAATTGCAATAATTTGGATAGCAATAGGTTTTGTAATTTACAAATTTTACACGTCAAAAAAAGAATTAGAACACAATGCACCACTTGTATTTACACAAGGACCAAAACTTCGAAAGAAATACAGAGTTCTAATGGTATTTAACAAACGTTCTGCAGAAAGAATGTATCAGATGGCAAAAGCAATTGCCAACGATAAGAATGGAGAAGTTACAATTTTGGATGTTGTGAATGTTCCACGTCAGACACCATTGTCGCTAACACATGGATTTGGCGACAAGGGATTAAAGTCAATTGAAGAATTCAAAAGAGAGATTACAGGTTCATTAAGGAACAGATATCTTGTAAGATTAGCACATGACCCAACAGAAGCAATATTGCAGACTACAGAAGAACAAGATATCAATACATTACTGATTGACTTTGACTTTTTGAAGAATAATAGAAAATTACTATCTCTTACAACATGCGATATTATTGGTGTACGATTAAGAAAGACATTTGAAGAAGACATTAAAAACATCATTGTATCGTATGATAAAGGTAGACATAGTGATCTTGGATTAGAGATAGCAAATTCTTTTCAAAAAGAAAAAAAATCAAAGATTCGTATTATAAGAGGAGTTATAGAAAAACCAAAGGAAGAAACAGAGATTGTAAATAGAATTAATGAAAAGATGTTCGAGTTAAAGTTACCAAAGATACAGTTTGAGAAAGTGTATTCAGATTCTAACATAATAAAAGAATTGTTGAGTAATTTCAAAAAAGAAAAGTATGCAATGTTAATTCTTGGTGCAGGTAATCAAACTGAAACAGCATTTAGTCCAAAGACACTTAGTATTTTAGACAAGTCAGGTAAGTCAGCTTTAATTGTTAGAAATCATAGATTCTCAGAAGTTCATGCAAGATCACTTGCAAATTTCATACTGCCAAAGATTATTCATGTAAAGTTCATCTATCAGGTTTATGTGAATATAATGCAAAAAATTTATGCTGCAAGAGTAAGATCACATAAACAGAGAGATGATGATGATTATTTCAATGACTAATTTTTCATGATTCTTTAAATCATACCAAGTCAAAAAGTAACCGTGAGTGGGAAATCTAGAGAAGAGATACTTGCAGAATATGAAAAAGACTATCTAGAAAGATTATCTAAAAAAGGAGAAGATTCTCAAGACGTAGAATCAATCAATGAAGAAGAAAGGGCACAGAAAGTGAAAGAAGCAGAAAGATTACAAAATGAATCTGCTGCACAAATACAAGCTGCACAAAAAAAGAAAGAAGAGTTTGATAAAGAAGTTTCAGCCTTGAGTGCAGAATTACGATTACTTAAAGAAATGGCAACATTAACCGGAGAATTAGAATCACTAAAAAAACAAATCAAAAGTTCTCCTAAAAGAAAGGTAACTAGGAAGAAAGCTGTTCCTAAAAGAAAGGTAACTAGGAAGAAAGCTGTTCCTAAAAGAAAGGCCGTAAAAAGAAAGGTATCTAAGAAGAAGACTAGAAAACGATAAATTATTTTTAAACCATTTTATGTTGCTTGAATCTGCATAGAACATGCAGAAATTAAGTGAGGATTTTTTACAGGCATGTAAAGAGATTTGTGCAAGATTATCGGAAATTCAAAATTCAGATAAAAATGACATAAAAAATATAACAAAAGAAATTTGTGCAAAATATTCATTAGAAAGACTGCCAAGAAATTCAGAGATATTATCATCTGCAACAGAAGAACAATTTCCAATTCTTCAAAAGATTTTATTAAAAAAACCAGTCAAAACAGCGTCAGGAGTTGCTGTAATTGCAATAATGCCAAAGCCATTTGCATGCCCACATGGAAGATGTACATTTTGCCCAGGAGGGATTGATGTGAATACACCAAATAGCTATACAGGAAAAGAACCCGTAACACTCAGTGCTATTGAAGATGAGTATGAACCAGAACTTCAGATAAAGAAAAGAATTGAACAATTAATTGCGTTTGGACATGATCCAACAAAATTAGAATTAGTTATTGTAGGAGGAACTTTTCTATTTATGCCAGACGATTATCAAAGAAACTTCATCAAATCATGTTATGATGCAATTAATGGATTTAAATCAAAAACGCTTGAAGATTCAAAAATTGCTAATGAAAAAGCAAAGATGAGAAA
>MDTE01007616.1_pt1 | contig 11861 bp, 11 predicted proteins | sample 811231 | NCBI WGS metagenome assembly MDTE01 (sample SAMN05326651, study PRJNA326480) | marine metagenome | isolation source: seawater | place: Indian Ocean: Red Sea | collected 2010
CAAGGGAAAATCCCCGTGAGATGGTTGAATCCACCGATTCGTTCCACTGGTCCTGGTGTTTCCCTCACGTCTCGGAAGAATCTCACGGACTTCCTGGAGTTGAGCGTTGTTTTTGGGGAAAAGATGTCCAGCAGCACCAATGGTAGGCATTGTAAATGCATTGTTTAAGCGGTGTATTGTGGCTGGTGGCGGTTGATGAAGATGCTGCCCGCTCGACGAGGGTTGAGTCACGATTTGGACTGTTTTCTTCCCCTCCTTCAAACGGGTGACATCAACCAATTGGCGGATCACAGAAAGTCAATGAGGGGCCTTTGATTGTCTTGAAGGCATCACAGAGGTGGGTCGTTTTTTTCGTAGACGTGGAGACGGTATTCAACCGCTCCCATCCGGTAGGCCAACCAGAGACGGATGGCGTTGAGGCCAACGGCGAGTTCCCTCGAACCCACGGGGAGGGATTCCCGGGCTTTGAAGAATCCGGAGGGGATGTGCCGCAATGAGCGGAGAAAGAGGTGGCTCCAGGTTCGACGGACATGGGGGGTGAGATCCTCGGTAATGATCGTTTTGAGACCGGCTCTTTGGGCCCACCGATGCAGTTCGGTTGCCATCGCGAGGCTCGGAATCCGGGCGGTTTGGCAAAGGGGCTGCAGAAGCCACTTCCGGCATCGGTCAGCACCTGTCGGGGTCACGACCAGATCGGTCATCACGAGCCTGGCTCCTGGTTTGAGTTCGGTTGAGACCTTTTGAAAGAACCGTTTTTTGTTGGCGAAGTGGCTGAACGATTCTAACGCCAGGACGCCATCGAATGAGGGTTTGGGGAAGATCCAATTGAGGTAGTCGCCAAACCGAAGTTGGACCCCACCGGCTTCCCTGCTGTCTCTCCCCAAGTCGAATTGGTGCCGGGATACCGTGATCCCGGTGACGTGACACGAGAAACGGTGATTCAGATACCGGCCGGTCGCTCCGTATCCGCATCCGATATCCAGCAGGCGATCGGTTTTACGAATCCGCAGCCAATCGGAGGTCAGATCGATCAGGCGGGTGACTGCGGCGTCGACGGAACGTGTCTGTCGCGTCCAATAGCCGTGGTGGAGATGACATCCCCAGAGAAGCCGATAGGCAAGATCCAGCTGATCATAGTAGTCCCCAATCTCCTGGGGCGTCATCGATTCGGGGGCCACGATCATTCGGCTCGCTTGGCGACTTTGTCCCAGGGGTGGGTGGCTTTTGGCAGCGCGGCCAGGCGGGTGCGTTCGTGGGCCTCCCGGCGGGCCAGTTCGACCGGAGCAAGGGTGCTCGGTGCCGGACAGGGGATGATTTCAGAGGCAGGGAAGGCAATCCGAAAGTAGTAAACCGCTCGCTCGATGTGAAAGTCCGAGGTCAGGAGGAGAATGCGCCTGGGCGCCGGTTGGCCCAGTGTGGCGGCGGCGCTTTGGGCGTCTTGTTCGGTGTAGCCACTGATCGCGTTGGGGTAAAACGGTTCGGCCGGCAGCCCCCGGCGAACGAGGGCCCCTTTCATAAGATCACCGTGCGCCTTGGTTGGGGTATTGAAGTGTTGGCCCCAACCGCCGGTGGTAAGAATCCGACTATCAGGGTGTTTCCAAAAAGTTCGGACCGCCTGTTCGCATCGGTCGAGCGACATTTGCGAAAGTTGACCGTCGGGCTCATTACTGCCTCCCAAGACCACGAGCACCGTTTCGTTGCGGGTGTCTCCCGACGTGTTCATACACGAGAGTCTGGCCAAAAGGCTCAACGGGGTCGAGGGTGAGATGAATCGAGATGCCTTTGCGCTTGTTCCCGGGGCGGGGGCAGAATTAAATCATCGAATGATGGATGGGGGAGATCGGGCACCTTTTTTGTCAGGTGTCCTGGAGGGATTCTACGGTCGGCCGTGGTCTCATGAACAGCGGCAGCGCCTCTTTGTCTGGATGAAGGCCTGGGGGCTCAACACATACTTCTATGCGCCTAAGGATGATCTGAAACATCGGGCGGATTGGCGCTCGTGTTATGCGTCGGATGAATTGACGGTATTGGAATCCTTGGTCCGCGAATGTCGCGGCAAGGGGCTTCGGTTTGTCTACGGCCTCGGGCCGGGGCTGGATATCATCTACAGCTCGGAGGGGACCCGGGAGACCTTGCTCAAGCGCTTTCGCCAGTTGGCGGGGATCGGGGTGACTGATTTTTCGCTTCTCTTTGATGATATCCCCGACACCATGCTGGCGCAGGATCGGGCCGTGTTTGATTCCTTTGCCGATGCCCAAGCGACGCTGAGCAACGAGATATGGTCCGTCTTGAGAAGCGAGTGCGGCGGGGAACGATTCCTCTTTTGTCCAACGCCCTACTGTGGTCGCATGGAGCGAGCGCAACTCGGAGGGAAGGGTTACCTTGATCGCTTGGGCGAGCGACTCGACCCGTCGATCGATATCTTCTGGACGGGACCGGAAATCATTTCCTCATCGATCGCTGAAGACCACCTTGCGGCTTTGGCGCAAACGTTAAGGCGTCCGCCTCTGATCTGGGATAATTTACACGCCAATGACTATGATTTGCGGCGGCTCTACACGGGGCCCATTTCGGGGCGTCCTCTCGATCCCAAGAAACATATGGCGGGAATCCTCATCAATCCCAACTGTGAATTCGAGGCGAATTTTGTGCCGATCTACAGTCTTGCCCACTACGTTCAACAAGGGGCGGACTATTCGCCGCCACGAACGTTTGAGTCCGGGTTGGAGGCATGGATGGAACAGTTCGGAGGGGTGGGTGAGCCGTGGACGAAGGAGGAGGTTCAATTGTTGGCATCACTCTACTATCTCCCCTTTGCCGACGGACCCGATGCCTCCCGACTGTTGAGCGATCTGAGATCGATCGTTCAGAACGGGACGGAGGCTAGCCATGCGGCGCGAAGTCGATTTGATGAGTGGCGTCAGCGGATTCATTCGATCGCCCTCAAACTGACTGAGCTCGAGAACCGGGACTTGTTCTATACCTTTAACCGCCAATGGTGGGAGATTCGGGAGGAAATGGATTTGATCGCCCGTTTCCTGGACCATCGGCAGGCGCATCCCGGTGAATCGATCCTGCCTCGATCTCCGGAACATTTGCCAGGCACCTATCGGGGGGGGGCGATCCGCGTGATGCAAAGTCTGTTGGAAATGAATGCGGACGGAAGCTTTGAAGGAGGAAGGCCAGTGGATGTCTGATTCAGCCTTTCGTCTTCGAGACTACCGGGAGGGGGACGAAGCGGCGGCATTTCACGTCTGTATGAAGACGGGTGATCATGGCGGCGATGGAGAGCCTTTTTTTCGCGAGGATCCGGACGCCTTGGGACGGATCTACGTGGCCCCCTATGTCCGTTTCGAGCCCGACCTCGCGGTTTTTTTGGAGGATGACGAAGGGGTCTGTGGATATGCCTTGGCGGCGCGGGATTCCAAGTCCTTTTATCGGCGCTATGATCGGGAGATTCGGCCCGGCCTAGTCTCCCGGTTTCCCCGGCCCACGGGAGACCCCAAGACGTGGAATCGGATCGAAGAAACATACGGGCTCTATCATTCGCCGGACTATTTTGTGCCCGAGCCCTATGAGCAATATCCTGCCCACCTTCACATTGATCTCCTTCCGCATGCCCAGGGGGAGGGATGGGGCCGGCGCATGATCGGGGCATTGCTCGATCGGTTGCGGCGATGCGAGGTCGCGGGCGTTCATCTCGGGATGAGCGGATCGAACCGGGCCGCCTACGGATTCTACCGGCATCTTGGATTTGAGGAATTGACGCGAACCGGGGCGCCCGCCGATGAATCGATTTATCTCGGCATGAAGTTCTTGGATCTTGGATGAGGAGAGGGACGCGTTGGATTTTGTCATCGGCATTGATGGAGGGGGGACGGGAAGTCGTGCGGTGGCTCTGGCGCTGGACGGGCGTCCCCTCGCAAGCGCGGATGGCGGTGCGCTCAATCCCTATACTTCAGGTCAGCAACCATTTGCTGATCATCTGAATGCCTTGACCGGCAGGCTGTTGGAGAAGCTGGTCGGTGGGCGTTGTCGCCGGACAACGGTGGGCACGGCCGCCCTGTTTGGTGTATCGAGCCCTGAGGAGCAAGCCCGGCTGGTGGAAGGGGTGGATGCCTCGTGGTTGGGGGAGATTGAGATGGTGGGGGATGCCGTTGTGGCCGCCTATGGTGCGACTGAGGGGAAGGCGGGAACCCTGGTGATTGCGGGAACGGGATCGATCGCGGTGGGGATCGATTACCGGGGGGGGCTTCGTTTCTCGGGAGGACTGGGGCCCCGGATTTCCGGGGATCCGGGTTCGGCGTATTGGATGGCTTGTCAGGCCATCGCCGTCGCTCAGGAGCAGGTGTGTCGAACGGGGGCGTTGTCACCGTTGGGATGCCTCATCACGGAGGGCCTTGGTTGTTCCCGCTTCTCCGAGATCATTGATCGGGTCTACGACCCGGGCGAGGGGCAGCGGCGGACCGCTGGATTGGCCGTCGTTTTGGCGAAATCAAGGGATCCTGAAATCATCAAATGCTGGTTGCCCATTGAGGAATCGGCGGGTGCCGCCCTGGCCACCCTGGTGGCGCCCTTGAGGGATGATTTGAAATCGGGGGCCGATCCGCTCTACATCTCAGGTTCGGTGCTTTGCGAGAATGATCGGGTTCGAGATTCGTTTCTTGCGTCCCTTCGTCATGCCCATGGAAAGGCCGTGACCCTTCAGCGTCCTCGGGTGGGTGCGGCGAGAGGAGCGGGGCTGTTCTCGCTCTCCCGTCTGAACTTGGGGGGCGAGTGGGCGCGGGGGCAGGAAGACGATCATGGATGAAGCCTGGCTCACCCCGAGGGCATTCGGCTGGTGATCCTCTCCGTTGATCTCCGTTGAAACGGTTCAAACGCTTGATGGCGTCGGAAGGAAGCGGATCGGACCGGGGCAACGCATCCCATCGCGGCGGGATAGCGGAACCCTCAGGAATGAGGCCTGTCCGGCCGCCAGGAGGCGTTGGCTGACCCTGCCAGGTGATGGGACGGGTGCGGCTCATTGGCGACGTCATTGAGAGGGGGTGCGAATCGAAGTCGATCTCTTGGCGGAATGACATTGTCCTCTGAAGGGGCGCGACTATGCTCTTCCCATCGGCGGATGAAAGGCCAACGACCAATCATGACCTTCGCGAGACAGTATGCCGGGGCGATTCGAAAACAACTGGAGCAAATCGAGGCGACCCAACTCAGTGCGGTGGAGGCGGCGGGCGCGATCTGTGCCGCGGCCCTCTGCCACGATCGGTGGATTTATGCCTTCGGGACGGGTCATTCGCACCTCTTCGCGGAGGAGCTCTTCTATCGCGCCGGCGGATTGGCTCGGGTGCGACCGATGTTGCACGGACCACTGATGCTTCATGAGTCCGCCCGTGGTTCCACTGAGTGTGAGCGTGATCCCGCGCTGGTTGATCTGTTGTTGAATCGTTATCCAATGCAGGCGGCGGATGTGCTTCTGATTGCTTCCAACTCGGGTCGCAATCCCGTTCCCGTTGAGTTGGCAATGCGGGCCGCGGCGCTAGGGGTCAAGGTGATCGGATTGACCAACCGGCGTCACAGTGAGGCTTTTGCGTCCCGGCATGCATCCGGGAAGAAGCTGGGCGAGTGCGTGGATGTGCTGCTGGACAACTGCGGTGTCATCGGGGATGCCTGTGTGGATCTTCCCGGGGCGGGATACTCAATCGGATCGGCGTCAACGGTGACGGGTAGCTTCCTGATCCAGATGATGGTCTGTCATGCGATCGAAACCGCCATGCAGCAGGGCTGGGACGCGGAGGTGTTCTCGAGTAGTAATGGCGGGAATGAGGAATTGAATGAAGTCCTTTTGCGGCGGTATGGTCCGCTGGTACGGCACCTATAACTTCGGGAGAGGGAAGGCGTTTTCAGATGGCAGGTGACAATTGGAGAGATCAGTTTGAAGAGGTATACCGGCGTGCCGAAAAGGCCTACGCCTCGGGGGAGACTACGCCACAGGTGATGTTTAACGGGGCGGACCAGGCGTTTCTTGAATCGATTGGTGCGACAGACCAGGAAATATTTGATTACGTCGAAGACGCGTCCTATGGAGGGGATCCGAGTTTCGAGGACGTGCTGGAAGTCACGGCAATTCGGGAAGCCTATTTCCGCGACGTGATGGGAAGTCAGTTTCCCGGTGAGCTGATTCGCGAGGCCTCGCTGCCGCGGAAGACGGACGCCGTGGAAGGAATCCCGTGGTTGCCTCGCATCATCGAGAAGGCCCGGGCCAAGTTGAGGGGCGCGCTCCCTCCGGAGTTGATGTATGGGTGCGGCGGGGATCGGCCCTTCCTTCGTCGCGCCGGAATCAGCTTGCCGGAGTTTCTCGCCCTGGTCCGCGACGCGGGAGCGGACGACGAGGCCATCGTCCGTTTCTACAAGAGCCGCTTGGGCTAGCTTCGTTTCATGGAGGATTCGGGTGGTCCCGCTATCACTCGACCGTGGTGGCCGGCGAGGGGGGCTCATCGGCTCCGCCCAGGGAGGCGGTGCTGGCATCCTTGATGTTCCGAACCAATGTTTCAGGGCTCCAGGTGTTGCCGATGTAGATCTGGTGGATCCGTCCGTCGGGCCGAATCACGACGGTTCTCAAATTGTGATCCCAGTCGACCACGGAAACCTGGGATCGACTAAAGGCGAGCCCGAACTGTTCGGTGATCGCGTCGATGTCGACGATTTTCCCGGTGGCGAAGCTCCATCTTTTGGAATCATTGGAGTATGCCGCTGCGTACTGTTTCAAGCGCTCCGGAGTATCATGGGCGGGATCGAAGGAGAGGGAGAGGAAGTGCCAGTTTTTCGGAGCCTCCTCATCCTGATCCAAGGCTTGGAGGGCGGCTCGAAAATGGAGGGACATGCGAGGGCAAAAATCGGGGAGCGGGCATCGTGTGTAAATGAAGGTGATGACCAGTACCTGCCCACGGAAGGAGTCCAGGTCGAAGTCCTGCCCGTCCTGATCCACGAAGGCGTAGTTTGGGAGGGAATCTCCGGCCGAGAGGGGCTCCACATCCCGCACCTGCCGGAAGGAGGAAAGAGAGGGTATCTCGCCCGGTGCGAGGCCCGATTGAGCCGCCTGGAGGTGGTCGATCCAGCTTTCGGTGTCGGTGACGTGGAGCGTGAAACTGACCGAATCGCCCACCTTGAATCCGGAGAACTCGTCCCGGGTCTTGACCGTAAAGGGCATGGTCATCGCGTTCATGTAATCAGGGATCTCCTCATGCTGGATTCTGAGACTGGTTCCCGTTTCAGGGATTTCCTTGATCACGCCGCGGACCTGGAAGGTTCGTTGACGCTGGGCACGAGGCTCGGCGGTTGGTTGCAAATCAGGGGCGGTTTCGCCGGGGTTCGAGGGTGCATTCTCGCTCGGGGCGGTGGTGGGACTGCAACCGGTGATTCCCAGGAGAGCGGAGAGCCAGAGGGTTGCGATGGCGACTCGAAACATAACTGAGGAGAACCTAGCGTTTTTTGGCTTGGGATCAAGGGGGATTGATGCATCGGGCGCGGAAGGGACAGCACCCTGAGGACGTGGTTTTGACAAGGGCCTGAGGCGGCCGTTATGCTCGCCCGATGCGAACGATCCGCGTGCCCCTCGGTGCGAGAAGCTATGACATCGAAGTCGGACGAAAGCGCTTGGCCGAGTTGGGAGCGCGTTGTCTTGACCTGGGCCTCGGGCGGCGTGGGGTGGTGGTGACGGATTCAACGGTCGGGCCGCGATACGGAAAGCGCGTATTGAGCAGCCTTCATCGCGCTGGATTTGAGGCTTCCCTCTACATGGTGCCGGCCGGCGAGTCGTCAAAGAATCTCCAGCAGGTGCGGAAGGGATTTGATCACTTCGCCGGGCTTCGCTTGGAACGGAAATCGTTCGTGGTTGCCCTTGGTGGCGGCGTGGTGGGCGATTTGGCTGGTTTCCTGGCCGCCTCGTACCTGCGGGGGATTGACTTGGTTCAGGTTCCCACGACCTTGTTGGCGCAGGTGGACAGCTCGGTGGGAGGGAAGGTGGGGGTGAACCTCAAGTCGGGGAAGAACTTGGTGGGGGCGTTCTACCAGCCCAAGCTGGTTTTGTGTGATCTCGACGTCTTGAAGTCGCTGCCGGCGCGGGAATTTCGTGCGGGGATGGCTGAGGTGATCAAGTACGGCATTATTCATGACGCCCGCTTCTTCGGGTTGCTTGAGAAGAATCGGCGTCAGATCCTAAAACGGGATGGGGAGATCATGACCCGGATGGTGGCGAGGAGTTGCCAGATCAAGTCGGACGTGGTGGCCGCCGACGAGCAGGAGGGGGGGCTTCGCGCCATTCTGAATTATGGTCATACCATCGGACATGGCCTGGAGGCGATCACCCGGTACGGAACCTATCTCCACGGAGAGGCGATTTCGATTGGTCAGGTCGCCGCGGCCCATTTGTCCGAGCGGCAGAGTGGTCTGAGTCCCAAGGCGGTGTCTCGAATCCGGAATCTCTTCGAAGCGTTTGGTTTGCCGGTAAGTGTCTCCCTCGGTGCGTCTCAGGAACGACGGCTGTTCCAGGCCATGCGTCTCGACAAGAAGGTCAGCGATGGAGCGCTGAAATTCGTGCTCGCCGAACGAATTGGGAGGGTTCGCTTCGGGGTCAGCGTGAGTGATGACCAGGTTCGGGAGGCGTTGGCCCAGGTGCGGGCTTGATCGGAAGCGCCCTGCGAGGAGCAACCTCGAACCGGTGAGCGGTCGGGGGGCGTTTCGTCGCGGTTCCATCGACGACCGGTCCATTTCTCGGATCGAACCCGGTGAGGTCTTTGACGGGCAGACCGTCGATTCGATCCAGGGACTTTCATCCTCATGAGACGGGACGTCGCCTCACCCGCATGGCTTCGCTGCCGTAACCTCGAACCCCGGATTGGCGTCCTTAAGAATATGAGATTGCCCGGCCAACGTGTGGCTGCGAGACTGATTGAATCACAATGAGAAAGAAATCGAGCCCCTGGAAGCTTTGGGCCTTCCTGTTGGTTGTTGCCGGCGTTGCGTGGTTTGGGGTGAAGCGGTTCCGTGGAGGCGGTGAGACGAGGATTGACTTCAAGACCACCGAGGTGGTCACGGGATCCGTCAAACAGCTCGTCACCGCCAGCGGACAACTCGAACCCGTGATCAACGTCGAGGTTGGAAGTCAGATTTCGGGTACGATCGAGGACATCTTCGTTGACTTTAATTCCTTGGTGACGAATCAGCAGCCCCTGGCCCGCATTGATGCGCGGTCGTATGAAAACTTGCTCAAGCAGGCGAAAGGGGAACTGGCCAATGCTCAGGCCGCTTTGGAACTGGCTGAAATCAACGCGCGACGATCCGAGAAACTCTTTACCGATAACCTGATCTCTCGATCGGACTACGATACCTCGATGGCGGATCTGCATCGTGCCCAGGCGACGGTTCTGATCCGGGAGGCTTCCGTGGATCGGTCGAGCGTCGATCTGAGTCGAACCACCGTTTATAGCCCCATCGATGGGATCGTGATTTCGAGGAATATCGAGGTCGGTCAGACGGTGGCGGCAAGCCTTAACACGCCGAAACTTTTTGGCATCGCCAACGACTTGGCTGAGATGCACATCCACGCCTCGGTTTCGGAAGCGGATATTGGCGGTGTCGAGGAGGGCCAGAACGTTTCCTTTACGGTCGACGCCTTCCCCACGACGCCCATGTCGGGGATTGTTCACCAGGTTCGAAATGCGGCGGTGACCAACCAAAGTGTGATCACCTACACGACCGTGATTGCGGTCGAGAATTCCGGTTCGCGGTTGAAACCGGGAATGACGGCGAATGTTGAAATCACCCTGGCCGAGGCCAATGATGTTTTGGCCGTTCCCAACGCGGCGTTTCGGTTGCGCATTCCCGAGGGGGTCGAAGTGGTCGGGCAAGCGGCTCCCTCCGGTGAGGTCGCAGGTTCGTCGGAGGCAACTCGAGGAGGACCGGGGGGCCGGGGCGGAGGTGCCGGCGGTGGACGCCGGGCTCAAATGTTGGAGCGCTTTGACAAGAATAAGGATGGTCAGATTGACGAATCCGAGCGGGCTGCGATCCGGGAAATGTTTCAAGGGCAGGGCGGCGGTCGGGGCGGGGCGGGCGGATTTGGCGGGCGCCGTGGCGGGGGTCGACCCCGTGGCGGGGGCCGACCGGCCCTCCAGACGGTTCACATCCTTCAAGCCCCGGAGGAGGCGGACGGGAAACCCGAGCTGAAAGCGATCCAGGTTCGGACGGGAATCACCGATGGGTCGAAAACGGTGATCCTCTCCGGTCTGAATGAAGGGGATGCCGTCGTGACGGCCGCGGTTCAAGTGGGTGGGGAGGAGCAGGGAGCCGGTGGGAGTGCCAATCCCTTTGGGCCGAGCTTTGGTCGCCGTGGCGGTGGTCGCCGCTAGCTTGATTGGGACGATGCCAGCGATTATCGATCTCCAGGGAATCGTCAAGACCTACCATACGGGTGATGTCGAGGTGCGTGCGGTGCGGGGCGTCTCGCTGACGATCCAGCCCGGCGAATTCGTGGCCATCATGGGGGCGAGTGGCTCGGGGAAATCGACCATGATGAACATCCTCGGTTGTCTGGACCAGCCGACCGAGGGCCTGTTTCTTCTCGATGGCACGGATGTCTCCCAACTGACCCCGGAGGACCGTGCTGAAATCCGCAACGAGAAAATCGGATTCGTCTTTCAGGGGTTTAATCTGCTGGCGAGAACGACCACCTGGGACAATATCGAGCTGCCGATGCTCTATGCGCATCCGCCCCTTTCCCGTAAGGAGCAGCAGGAACGGGTTGAGGAGGCGCTTGAGTTGGTGGGGCTTTCTGACCGGGCGGACCATCTTCCCAATCAACTCTCTGGAGGCCAACAGCAGCGGGTGGCGATCGCCCGGTCGTTGGTCATGAAACCGGCCCTGCTCCTCGCCGACGAGCCGACCGGGAATCTGGATACGCAGACCAGTATCGAGATTATGGATGCCTTCCAGACGCTCAATGAGCGAGGCATCACGATCGCCATGGTGACCCACGAATTGGATATCGCCCAATACACGAAGCGGAATGTCGTTATGCGGGATGGTCTCATCATCTCGGACCGGGCGGTGGAGAGGCGATTGAACGCCAAGGAGGAGATGCGGAAACTGCGGGAAGAACAGCAAGCTGCGGAACTGGCCTCATGAGGATTTTTGCAATCTTAAGAATCGCGCTTAATGCGCTGACCCGGAACAAGCTCAGGACGGTGCTGACGATGCTCGGAATCATCATTGGGGTGGGTGCCGTGATTGCGATGGTAAGTATCGGGAACGGCGCCCGGGCGCAACTGGAGGAGCAGATTGCCAATATGGGGCAGAATATCATCATGGTGTTTCCCAATTTCCGTCGAGGGGGAGTCTCGTCGGGAAGCGGCGGGGGTGGGGGCATCCAACTTAGCGACTCCGACGCCATCATGAACGAGGTGCCCGGAGTGGTCGCGGTGAGCCCGGAAGTAAGCGTCAGCGGTCAGATCATTTTCGGGAATCGAAATTGGTTCGCGTCGGTCTACGGCGTCAGCGCGGAGTATTTGAAGATCAAAACTTGGGATCTGGACTCCGGGGAGATGTTTTCTGACCAGCATGTGCGAAGCGCCGCCAAGGTGGCCGTGTTGGGGTCCACGGTCGTGACGGAGCTCTTCGAGGGAGGGGATCCGGTGGGCGAAGTGATCCGGATTCGAAATGTGCCCTTTACGGTGATTGGGACCTTGAAAACCAAAGGAACGTCCCTTGGTGGTTCCGACCAGGATGACCGGATTGTCGTGCCTTACACCAGTGCCATGAAACGGCTTACCGGTGACAAGAACCGAGTGAGACGGATCAACGTTCAGGCA
>MDTE01090854.1_pt1 | contig 11861 bp, 13 predicted proteins | sample 811231 | NCBI WGS metagenome assembly MDTE01 (sample SAMN05326651, study PRJNA326480) | marine metagenome | isolation source: seawater | place: Indian Ocean: Red Sea | collected 2010
TTGTAATAAGCTTGAGCCGCATAGAATACCGACTTATTTATATGAATTAGCCTCTTTATTTCATTCATATTGGAATTTAGGCAAGGAAAATCCAGAAAAAAGATTCATTAATGATCAAAAAAAAATAACAGATGATAAATTGATTTTTCTTAAAGCTATTTCCAATGTGGTAAAATCTGGAATGAAGATTGTTGGCGTAAATACACCTGAAAAAATGTAATGATAAAAGAAATTAAAAATTTGTTTTTTGTTATTATAATTGTATTTTTTTTATTTTTTACTTTTAAGTATTATTTTTCAGATAATTATAAAAAAAAATCATTTCGATCTTTAAATAATATTGAAAACAGAATTAAATTATATGCAGAAAACCTTCCTATTCTAGATGATAACACTAAAAATATTATTGAATATTCAAATAAAAATGAAACAAAAAAAAAGAAGAAATTTCATTTTTGGGATCTATTGAATAAAAATGATTAATCGCAGAGCATTTATTACAGGTTTAAAAGGAAAAATTCTTACAAAAAGTGAAATAAAATTTCTTAAAAAATATAAGCCATGGGGTGTAATTCTTTTTACCAGAAATATAAAGAATTTTAAACAAACACAAAAATTAACTAATAATATAAGGAATATCTTTAGAGATAAGAAATATCCAATAATTATTGATCAAGAAGGTGGAAAAGTAAATAGACTTAAAAATCTAATTTCATTAGAAAAATTTACTTCAGAATATTTTGGAAATCTATATGTAAAAGACAAAAGAAAATTTGATATTTTATTTAAATTTTTTATTGATAAAACTTCATATCTTTTGAAAATTTTAGGAATAAATATAAATACGGTGCCGGTATTAGATTTAAGATATAAAAATAGCTCAAATGTGATCGGCAATAGATCTTTCTCTAGAAATCCTAAAATTGCATCTAAAATAGGAAATATTTGTATTGAATCTTACAAAAAAAATTCTATTGGAACAATTATGAAGCACATTCCAGGTCATGGTTTGTCACAAGTTGATAGTCATTTTTTTACTCCAACTATTAATAAATCCTTAAATTATTTGAAGAAAGAAGATTTTTTATCATTTAAAAATAAAAAGATTTTTTTTGCTATGACTGCAAATATAAAATTTAAGCAAATAGATCCTATTAATACCGTTACACACTCAAAAAAAATGATTAATATCATTAGGCAAAAAATTAAATTCAAAAATGTTTTAATTTCTGATGATTTATCAATGAAAAGTTTGAAATTTACACTTAAGGAAAATACAATTAAAACATTTGAAGCTGGATGCAACCTAGCTTTGCATTGTAATGGTAATTTGAAAGAAATGATTATAGTTGCTCAAAATTCACCAAAACTGAATTCATTCATAAAAAAAAAAACCTCACAATTCTATAAAATTTTAAGCTAATATTAATATATGATTGATTCTAATTCTGATTTATTTGAAGTTGATATTTTGAATTATAATGGACCTTTAGATATTCTTTTAGATCTAGCTAAAGCACAAAAAGTAAATCTTGAGGAAATTTCAATTACAAAACTAGCAGATCAATTCTATGAATTTATATCAACTAACAAGCGACTAAATTTAGAAATAGCCTCAGAATATCTTCTGATGGCTACTTGGCTTGCATATTTAAAATCAAAATTGTTATTGCCAGGAAGCCCAGAGGAAGAATTTAAAGTCCATGAGGTAGCGGAAAAATTAAAATTACAATTAAAAAAACTTGAATTAATTCGATTATTATCTGACCAAATGCTTAAACGAAAAAGATTAGGAAGAGATATTAGAACCAGAGGAATGAAAGGGAATATTAAATCAATTTATAGTTCTGAATATAAATTAAGTTTATTTGAATTATTAAAAACATACTCAACAATTCTTATGACTAAAGATTTTCAGAAAATTAATATTCCTAAATTACCAGTATTTACAACAGAAGAGGGTATTAAAACAATTAGAAATTTATTTGGAAAATTAATAGATTGGAAAAATATTAAAGATTTAATTCCTAAAGATTTTAAGATTGGTAAAAAATTTAATAATACTGGTAAAGCAGGCATACTCACAGCTTCTTTAGAATTGGTAAAAGAAGGAAATCTTAAAATAAAACAAGACAAATTATTTGATGATATTTATATTAAGGAAAATAAATGATTAAAAATAAAATAAACAAAAAAGATAACATAATAAGTTTTCCAAACAAATTGTCTTCTCTTGAAAAAGAAATTGAAGGTATAATTTTTGCAGCCTCAGAGCCTTTAGATAAAGATACTATTGAAAGTAAGATTTCAAAAAAAGTGAATATTGACAAATCATTACAAAAACTTCAAACAGAATACTCAAGTCGAGGTATTAATTTAGTATGTATTTCAAATAAATGGTCTTTTAGAACTTCACCATCACTATCAAATCTAATGGCTCAAGAAAAAACTGTAGAAAAAAAACTTTCTAAAGCTGCAATAGAAACTCTAGCAATAATTGTTTATCATCAGCCAGTTACCAGAGCTGAAATCGAAGAAATAAGAGGTGTTGTTTTTGGTACTAATACTCTGGAAATTTTAATGGAATTAAATTGGGTCAAACCGGGTGGACGTAAAGATGTTCCTGGCAAACCTATTCAATATATAACTACAGATGATTTTCTGAGTCATTTTAATTTACAAAAATTGTCTGATCTTCCCACAGTTGATGAATTGGGCGCTGCTGGGCTGATTGACTCTACTAGTATTGATAACGCTATTTTTGGAACAGGAAAATTCTACAAGGAAAAACAAAACGAGAAAACTGAGGACATTTACTCAAATATTGATGAAATGTTGAATAGCACTTTAGGTGATAATGATAAAAAATAAAATGTCACTTTTAAAACATTTATAAAAAGTATATAAACATAATATGAGTATAGGAATTTGGCAAATAGCTATAGTAGTTATTCTAGTAGTTTTACTTTTTGGTAGAGGTAAGATTTCTAGTTTAATGGGAGATGTTGCTAAAGGTATCAAAAGCTTCAAAAAAGGTATGGCCTCAGATACTAATGATGAGTCCGAACCTAAAAATATTTCCGACGACAATCAAGACTCTAACAACAAAAGCTAAATCACATGCCTACTATTGGTTGGTTTGAGATTTTAATCGTTGTTGCAATTGCTATTGTTGTTTTAGGACCCAAAGATTTTCCAATAATGTTAAAAAAAGTTGGATCTTGGATAGGTAGTGCTAAAAAATATATCAACAATATTCAGAATGAAGTTTCAAATATTGATATTGAAGAAAAAAATATAGAAAAAAAAGAAAATAATAAAGATATTAAAAAAGATGCGTAGTGATGATCATGAGAGCGGTTTTATCAGCCATATAGCTGAATTAAGAAAAAGATTAATAAATAGTTTTATATTTTTAATAATATTTTTTGTAGGTTGTTATATATTTGCAGAACATCTTTATGGCTTTTTGGTAGAGCCTTTTGCTAAGGCAGTTAAAAATGATGGTTCTGAAAGAAGATTAATATTTACAGCCTTACAAGAAACATTTCTAACTTATCTCAAAGTATCTTTTTTCGCGGCTTTTTTTGTTACGTGTCCATTTATATTAATTCAAATTTGGAAATTTATTGCGCCTGGTTTGTATAAACATGAAAAAAAAGCAATACTTCCATATTTGGTATTAACACCTATTTTATTTTTTTTAGGAGGAATGCTCGTTTATTATTTAATTATGCCTCTTGCAATTAAATTTTTTTTATCATTTGAAAGCACTGGATTATCAACAAATTTACCAATTCAATTGGAAGCAAAAGTTAATGAATATCTCTCCTTAGTAATGAAATTAATTTTCGCTTTTGGAATTAGCTTTCAACTTCCTGTAGTTTTAAGTTTATTAGCTAGAATTGGACTTGTTGATTCAAATTTTCTAAAAACAAGAAGGAAATATGTAATTGTTTTAATATTTGCAGCTGCTGCTTTATTAACACCTCCTGATCCTATAACACAAATTGGTCTAGCGATTCCTTTATTAATTCTGTATGAATTATCAATTTTTTCAGTAAAATTTATTGAAAATAAGAATCTAGATAAAAACAATGCATAATTTAAAAGAAATAAGAAAAGATTTTAGAAATTTTTTTAAATCTGTACAAAGAAGATCGATTAATATTAATTCTGATAAAATACAAAAGCTTGATGAATTAAACAGAGATTTAATACAAAAAAAAGAAAATTTAGAAAAAGAAAAAAAAGATATTTCTAGAACAAAAGATTCAAAATTATTTGAGAAATCAAAAGAAATATCAGAAAAAATTGATCAAATTACTTCTAAACAAAAAAAAATTAAAGATGATCTTGATGTAATTCTGTCAAATATTCCTAATGTTCCTTTTTTAGATGTGCCTGATGGAAAGGATGAAAATGATAATAAGGAAATATTAAAGACTGGTAAGATACCTAATTTTAATTTTAAACCTAAAACTCATTTCGAAATTGGTGAAAATTTAAAAATGTTAGATTTTGATTTAGCAGCCAAAACTACAGGATCAAGATTTGTTTTTGTTAAAGATAAATTAGCTTTATTAGAAAGAGCTCTATCTAATTTTATGTTAGATAAACACATTGTAAAAAATGGATATAAAGAGGTTTCACCCCCACTTATAGCATCAGAAGATACAATGTATGGAACAGGTCAATTACCTAAATTTGAAAATGATCAATTTGAAATAAAATTTGATGAAGGGTCAGGAAGAAAGTTTCTAATACCAACTGCTGAAGTGATCTTAACAAATATTGTTAAGAATAGAATTGTTAACATTCAAGATTTACCAATGCGTTTTGTTGCATCAACTCCTTGCTTTCGAAAAGAGGCTGGAAGTTACGGCAAAGATACCAAAGGGATGATAAGACAACATCAATTTTATAAAGTAGAATTGGTAAGTATAGTCGAAAAAAATAAATGTTTAGACGAGCTAGAACGAATGACAGGTTGTGCAACAGGGATTTTAGATGATCTAAAACTTCCTTACAGAAAAATGATGCTATGCACTGGAGATATGGGATTTAGTGCAGAAAAAACATATGACATAGAAGTGTGGCTTCCTTCTGAAAACAGATATAGAGAAATATCTTCATGCTCTTCTTGTTCGACCTTTCAAGCTGTGAGGATGAAAGCAAGATACAAAAATCAAAATAATGAAATACTAAATGTTGGCACTTTAAATGGTAGCGGGTTAGCAATAGGTAGAACTTTAATAGCTATTTTAGAAAATTATCAGTTAGAAGATGGTTCAGTAATTATTCCTGAAGTTTTACGTCCTTATATGAATAATTTAGAAAAAATTTCATCTAAATAAAGTTGTTTTAATTAAATAGATAGTATAAAAAATCGACTTAATAAGGAGTTTTATGGAAGGTTCAGGAATAGGTCAATTTATACCACTTATTTTAATTTTTGTTATTTTTTATTTTTTCTTAATTAGACCTCAGCAAAAAAAAGTTAAAGAACATAAAGCTATGGTTGAGAGTTTAAAAAAAGGAGACAAGATTGTTACTTCAGGAGGAATTACAGGAACAATAACAAGAGTGATAGATAACGACAAAGTAGAGGTAGAAATTGCCAATAATGTTACTGTAGAAGTTATTAGAGGAACAGGTATTCAAAGTTTAATGAATTCTCAAGAAGTTAAAAAATAATTCTGTCTAATTCAAAGTGTTATACTTTTCAAAATTTAGAATAACAATTATTTCATTAATTTGTTTGTTCTTTATCTTTATCTCTGTTTCAAATTTTCTTAAATTTGATAGTAACTTTTTTGATAAAAAAATAAATTTAGGATTGGATTTACAGGGCGGATCATATCTATTGTTAGAAATTGATGATGCACCAGTAATAGATCAAAAACTTCAAAATTTTACCTTAACAATTAGAAATTATTTTAAAGACAAAAATATAAGATTAAAAAATTTAAATCTTTCAGGATCGTTTATTTTATTTTCAGTAGATGAAAAAGATGAAAAGAAAATAATAGAAGAATTTAATTCAGAAGAAAGTGATATAAATCCATATTATCAAAGATTCAAAACACATAAGTTTGATATTAATTTTGATAATGGTTTTTTTAAGGTAAATTTTTCAAAACAAGGAATAATTGAATTAAAAAATTCCTTACAAGATCAAGCCTTAGAAATAGTTAGAAGAAGAATAGATGAAATTGGCACTAATGAACCTAATATTTTAAAACGTGGTAATGATCGGATCTTGGTTGAATTGCCTGGGTTAGACGATCCAATGAGAATTAAATCGTTATTAGGAAAAACTGCTAATTTAACTTTTAGATTTGTGACTACCAATATTGAAGATTCATTTGGCGTGGAAAAATTAGAATTTGAAAATGATGAATTTATAACTGTAAGTAAAAGAATAATATTAAGTGGAGAAAATCTTTTAGACGCACAACCTAGAATGAATAATGAAACTAATGAAACGGTAGTTACTTTTACTCTTGATAGAGTAGGCGCAAAAAGATTTGGTAAAGCTACTTCATCAGGTATTGGAAAACGTCTGGCAATTGTTTTAGATGGTAAAGTAATTAGTGCTCCAGTAATTCGTGATACTATAGCCAGCGGATCAGGACAAATTAGTGGTGGGTTCACATTTCAATCAGCAACAGATCTAGCTTTGTTACTTAGATCTGGTGCTTTACCAGCTCCATTAAATATAATTGAAGAGAGAACTGTGGGTCCAGATTTAGGACAAGACTCTATAAATGCAGGTATAATTGCATTGATAATAGGTTTTGTCCTAGTTATTTCTTATATGTTTATTAAATATAAAATTTTTGGATTAATTACTAATATTTCTTTAATAACAAATCTTTTTTTACTTATAGGAATTTTAACTTTATTTGAAGCTACTTTAACATTACCTGGTATAGCTGGTATTATTTTAACCGTTGGTATGGCCGTAGACGCAAATGTTCTAATTTTTGAAAGAATAAAAGAAGAATTAAGAAATGAGAAAAATAATTTGATAGCTTTTGATAGTGGCTATACCAAATCAAGAACAGCTATACTAGATGCAAATATAACTACATTGTTAGCTGCAATTATTCTATTTTTTATGGGATCAGGACCCATTAAAGGTTTCTCTTTGACTTTGGGTATAGGGATTTTCACCACTCTTTTTACAGTATATTTTATAGCAAGACTACTTACTGTTTTATACATTTCAAAAAATAAGAATAAAGAAAGCTTAATCTAAATGATACCATTCAATAAATACTATAATAAATTAAACATACTTTCTTTGTTTTTGGTATCTGTTTCTTTGCTTTTACTTATGTTTAAGGGTCTTAATTTTGGTATAGATTTTAAAGGTGGAACTTTAATTGAATTAAGAGCTCTAGATACAAAGATCTCAATCTCATCCTTAAGAGACAATTTAAAGCAAATGGATTTAGGTGATGTATCTGTCAAAAATTTTGGTAATGAAAAAGATTTTTTAATTAAATTTGAAAATAATAATAACAAAAATATCGTTAAAGAAATTAAAAGAAATTTATCTAAATCTTTTGGAAATAATTACGATATAAGAAGAGTTGAAACTGTAGGACCAAAAGTAAGTAAAGAATTATTAAGATCAGGAGTTATAGCAATAAGTGTAGCTTTAATTTTGATGTTAATTTATATTTGGATAAGATTTGAATGGCAATTTAGTTGTGGAGCGATTTTAGCTTTATTTCATGATGTTATTGTTACATTAGGTTTGTTTTCATTGTTAGGTCTCGAAATTAATTTGTCAATCATTGCAGCTGTGTTGACAATTGTTGGATATTCAATGAATGATACAGTTGTAATTTTTGATAGAGTGAGAGAAAATTTAAGAAAATATTCTGATATCAAAATTTATGAACTAACTAACATTTCAATTAATGAAACTTTATCTAGAACATTGATAACATCAATTACTACTTTATTAGCATTATTATCAATATTTTTTTTTGGAGGTGAAGTTCTAAAAGGTTTTTCACTTGCTATGATAGTTGGTGTTATATTTGGTACATACTCATCAATTTATATTTCTAATACAGTCTTAGTTAGATTAAATGTTTCACAAAAAACAATTTTAAGAGACGATAATTAAAATTAGTATAAATTTTGAGCTGCAACCATCGTAAGTAACATTGGCAATGATAATAAAGTATTTGTTCTTGAAAAGATCATTGCAGTTTTTGCAGATTTAGCTTTTAAATCTGGGTCACAATCAACAATACCTAGAGCTCTTTTTTGATTTGGCCAAATTACAAACCAGACATTAAATGCCATAATAATTCCTAACCACATACCTATACCAATTGCGGTGTGCTTAGGTATACCAGATCCAATACTTAAAGTCATTGCATCATGAAGGTAACCATTTAAACTTGCTAAGATTAATCCAGAAAGCACTGTAAATGCAGCCGCCCATCTAAAATAAAATAGAGCAGCAGGAGCAATTACTTTACCAATGGCCGGCTTTTGCTCATCTGGTATTTTTGTCATATTGGGTATTTGAACAAAATTAAAATACCAAAGTAAACCAATCCACATAATACTTACTAGCACGTGTGTGTATCTAGCTAACCAGCTCCAAAATAAAATATCAAAAGCGAACCCCTCATTTAGAAAAAATAGACCTAAAAATAGTATTATTGATATTATTACTGAAATGTGAATTGTTTTTGATAAATTTGATAAAATATTAACCATTATCTATTTTATACATTAAAAAAAGAAAAATTTAAATCTAATTTAAAAGTGTTTTTAAAAACTGTCCTGTATAACTATCTTTTATCTTTATTATTTCCTCTGGTTTTCCCTCAGCTATAATTTTACCACCTTTAACTCCACCCTCTGGACCCATATCCACTATATAGTCAGCAGTTTTTATCACATCTAAGTTATGTTCTATAACAACAACAGTGTTTCCTAGCGCGACAAAAGTGTGCAGAATTTCTAAAAGTTTTTTAATATCATGTTGATGAAGTCCAGTTGTTGGTTCATCTAAAATATACATTGTTCTTCCAGTTGATCTTTTAGATAGTTCTTTTGCTAATTTTATTCTTTGTGCTTCTCCACCTGATAAAGTTGTTGCTTGTTGACCAATTTTTATATAACCGAGTCCTACTTTTTTCAAAGTAAGTAATTTTGATTTTATATTTGAAATATTTTCAAAGTATTCACAACCTTCATCAACTGTCATATTTAATACATCAGCAATACTTTTGCCTTTAAATTTTATTTCTAAAGTTTCTCTGTTATATCTTGTTCCTTTGCACTCATCACATTGAATATAAACATCAGGAAGAAAATGCATTTCATAAGTAATTACTCCATCACCCTCACATGCTTCACATCTTCCTCCTTTTACATTAAAAGAAAATCTCCCTGGTTTATATCCTCTAGATTTTGACTCTGGTAAAGATGTAAACCAGTCTCTAATAGGGCCAAAAGCCCCTGTGTAGGTTGCTGGATTTGATCGAGGAGTTCTTCCTATTGGAGATTGATCTATATCTATAATTTTATCAATTAGTTCCGTTCCTTTGAAACCCTTAAATGGTTTAGGAATTTTTCTTGATTTATTATTGTTTAATGTAAGGTTTAAGGCGTTATATAAAGTTTGGAGAATTAGTGTAGATTTACCACTGCCAGAAACTCCTGTCACACAGGTAAGACTACCTAGTGGTATTTTTAAATTTACATTATTTAGATTGTTTCCAGTAGCACCACTTATTTCTAAAAATCTTCCATTTTTAGCAAGACGTCGCCTGGTAGGAACATTAATTCTAAATTTATTAGATAAATATTTTCCAGTAATACTTTTTTGATTATCTCTAATTTCTTGAAAAGTACCTTGTGCAACTACCTCACCACCATTACTTCCAGCTTCAGGACCTAGATCAATAATGTGATCTGCATTTTCCATAGTTTCTGTATCATGTTCAACAACAATAACTGTATTACCTAAATCTCTTAACCTTTTAAGTGCATTAATTAATTTTACATTATCTCTTTGATGTAAGCCTATGGATGGTTCATCTAAAACATATAACACTCCTGTTAAACCAGAACCTATTTGGGATGCTAATCTAATTCGTTGAGCTTCTCCACCGGATAAAGTTCCAGATTCTCTTGATAATGTTAAATAATCTAAACCGACATTTAAAAGAAATGTTAATCTTTCGTTTATTTCTTTTAAAATATGTTCAGCAATTTTTAATTGTCTTTGATCTAAATTTTTTTCTAAGTTTTTGAACCATTGGGCAGCATCTAATATTGATTTTTCAGTTACTTCACTTATGTGTAGTCCATCAATTTTTACACAAAGAGCTTCATCTTTTAATCTAAATCCTGTGCATCTTTCACATTTAGTATCTGATTGATATTGACTAATTTCCTCTCTTTTCCAATCACTATCGGTTTCAAGATATCTTCTTTCAAGATTATTAATTACACCTTCAAATGATTTTTTATAAGAATATTTCTCATAACCATCATCATAACTAAATTTGATTTCTTCATCATCTGAACCATAAAGAATTATATCCTTTATTTTTTTTGACAATTTTGACCATCTTTCATCTAATGAAAATCCATAATGTTTAGCTAGAGATGACAATGTCTGTGCATAATAAAGTGTTGTTGTTTTTGCCCAAGGTTCTATTGCTCCATCAGAGATACTTTTTTTATCATTTGGAACTACTAAATTTGGATCAACATTTAATTTAATTCCAATCCCCTCACATTCTTCACATGCTCCAAAAGGACTATTAAAAGAAAACAATCTCGGTTCTATTTCTTCAATTGTGAATCCACTCTCAGGACAAGAAAATTTTGTTGAAAATATTATTTTTTCTAATTTTCTAAACTTTTTTGGTAATGTCTCATCTTCATATTCAACATAGATTAAACCATTAGCTAGATTAATTGCAGTCTCTATTCCTTCAGCTAATCTGTTGCCTAAGGAGGAATTTATAACAATTCTATCAATAAGAATTGATATATCATGTTTTACTTTTTTATTTAATTCTGGAACTTTGTCAATTTCATACAATTTTTCATCAACTTTAATTTTTCTAAATCCTCTTTTTTTGTAGCTAAGTATCTCTTTTTTATATTCACCCTTCCTACCTCGTACTATAGGCGCATAAAGATAAATTGTAGATTTTTTTGGAAGTTCTTTAATTTTATCAACGATTTGACTTACTGTTTGAGAAGTTATTGGTTTACCAGTAAAAGGTGAATATGGTACCCCAGCTCTAGCATATAAAACTCTCATGTAATCATATATTTCTGTTACTGTTGCAACTGTTGATCTTGGATTTTTTGAAGTATTTTTTTGCTCAATTGAAATAGCTGGACTTAAACCTTCTATCAAATCAACATTAGGTTTTTTCATTTTGTCAAGAAATTGCCTTGCATAAGCAGATAAGCTTTCAACATATCTTCTTTGTCCCTCAGCATAAACTGTGTCAAAAGCTAATGAGGATTTACCTGAACCTGATAGACCTGTTATGACTACAAACTTATCTTTTGGGATTTCTAAAGAAATATTTTTTAGATTGTGTTCTTTAGCGCCCTTAATAAGTATCTTTTTAATCATAATTTTTGTTGCTTTGACTCAATAAAATTAATATTCAGAGTAAAGTGTGGTATAATTTAATTAACAAATTTAACAATTATTAAAATATTATGGCTGGAAGTTTAAATAAAGTACTTTTAATTGGTCGTTTAGGCGCAGATCCTGAAATAAAACAAATGGTAAATGGCAAAAGCGTTGCTAGATTAAGTCTTGCAACAAGTCAATCCTGGAAAGACAA
>MDTE01083416.1_pt1 | contig 11860 bp, 10 predicted proteins | sample 811231 | NCBI WGS metagenome assembly MDTE01 (sample SAMN05326651, study PRJNA326480) | marine metagenome | isolation source: seawater | place: Indian Ocean: Red Sea | collected 2010
AATACATATATAAGTTATAAAATATTGTTTCTTTTGTTGGAAGTGTTCTATGAACCAAATTTGAATCAAATAAGATAGCATCACCTGGATTGGGATTCAGTCTTAATATCTCTGAGTCCTTAAAGTTATAAAAATTTTTATTGTGACTATCAAGAAGAATTTCAATCTGAATATCTTTGCATGGACTTAGAAAAGTTAATACGCTGATAGATAATGGGAATCTACTAGGAGTATGCAAATAAGGAATATCCCTATGCCATTCGGAAGTGGCAGCAGTTTTTGTTTCTTTGTTTTCAACACATCTACTTAAGTGTAATTGATAATTGGTAGGAAAAATTTCTTCCAAAAAATTATGAATTTTTTCATTTAAAAGTAAATCTCTATAGTTATTAGAATTCAAAAAGGGACTTCTGAAGACACCTGCATAACTATCCTCATCATTTAAATGATAAGGATAAATTCCCCTTAATTTATCAATATCTTGAATAAAGTCTTTACAATTTTCTTTTTCTATAAGAGCATCCAAATAAATAAACCCTTTTTCAAAAAGAGTTGTAATGCTAGTAGATGTTTCAAATTTAATAAAATCACTTACTTTTTTAATACCGGTATGAACGTCTTCTTTCAATTGAATTGTATCTTTCTAATTAAATTATATGAATCTTGATTTACTTTATCAATTCTGGGAGAATATCTAAATATTTGGTTTTTAAAGATTTTAGGAATGAAAGTAATAGTCTTATCTGCCAGTTCTGATATAGGGATTGAATTGATAAAGTCTTTTTCTAAAAAAGGCTATGAAGTATTTGGAACCTACAACAAAACATTTCCTAATACAAATTACATAGATAAAAAAAATTTATTAAAGTTGAGGATTTCAGATTATCATTCTGAAAAATACAAAAAATGGTTAAAGAAAATTGGCTCCTGGGATATATTTGTATCTTGTATTGGGACCCAAGATCCTGTCGGTTTTTTAAAAAATGTTGATGCCAAAGAATGGGTAGAGGGAGTAGCTGATAATTCAATTTATCAAGTTGGAGCATTAATAAATGCCTTAAAGTTTAGAAATATCAAGAAAACATCCAATGTGATATTTTTTGCAGGAGGCGGAACAAATTCTCCTACTCCAGCATACTCAGCTCAAACACTCGGAAAAATTTCATTAATAAAATCAGTAGAATTATTAAATGATGAAATAGACGATACAAAATTTATGATTTTAGGCCCAGGCTGGGTAAAAACCAAAATTCATCAATCAACACTCAAAAGCAAAGACGGTTCTAATAAAAATTATAAAAAGACAATAGAAATGTTAACCAACCCAAATATGTGTAATCCCATAGAGAAGGTAATTGAAGATATTTATAAACTCATAGATCTCCCAAAAATACTTGTTGGAGGTAGGAATTTTTCATCTGTGCACGATAATTTAGATAAAAATAAATTAAAAAGTCTTCATGAAAAAAATGTCGACTTTTATAAACTAAGAAGAAATCTAAATGATTCTTAAAATATAAATATTTAATAAAAAACTATAAAATTATTATGATATGATATCAACAATTTTTTAAAACATGAGCAAGTATATTTTAGGAATTTCTTGCTTTTACCATGATAGTGCTGCAGCACTTATTAAAGATGGTGAGATAATATCAGCTGCTCAAGAAGAAAGGTTCTCTAGGAAAAAACATGATCCATCTTTTCCTATAAATGCAATAAAATATTGCTTATCTTCCAATAAACTTAATTTAAACCAAGTTGAATTAGTTGTTTATTATGAAAAACCTCTGCTGACTTTTGAAAGGCTTCTAGAAACTTATATAGGAACAGCTCCAAGAGGCATAAGGTCATTTATCGCTGCAATGCAAGTTTGGTTAAAAGAAAAGCTCGCTATAAAATCAGAATTTAAAAAGCAGTTTATTTCAATACAAAAAAGTTTAGATCCTCATTCCAAGATTTCTTTGCCTAAACTACTTTTTGCAGAACATCACCAGTCACATGCCTCTGCTGCATTTTACCCAAGTCCTTTTGAAGAAGCCGCAATTTTATGTATGGATGGAGTAGGGGAATGGGCAACAACATCCGCCTGGATAGGAAAGAAGAATAAAATAAGTCCAATATGGGAAATTAATTTTCCACATTCATTGGGACTCCTCTATTCGTCATTCACATATTATTGTGGTTTTAAAGTTAATTCGGGTGAGTATAAGTTGATGGGACTAGCTCCTTATGGATCCCCAAAATACAAAGAAAAAATAAAGGATAACTTGATTGATATAAAAGATGATGGAACTTTTAGATTAAATATGAAATTCTTTAAATATCATAGGGGTTTCCGTATGACAAGTAGAAATTTTAATAAACTTTTTGGTGCTCCTCCCAGAAATCCAGAAGAAGAACTTACTCAATTTCATATGGATTTGGCATCTTCAATCCAAGAAGTAGTTGAGGAAATCGTAATTAAACTTGCTCGATCTTTAAAAGAGGAAACTGGTTTGAAAAACCTTTGTTTATCAGGAGGCGTCGCCCTAAATTGTGTCGCAAATGGGAAATTAATCAAAGAAAATATATTTGAAAATGTTTGGATTCAGCCTGCGAGTGGCGATGCTGGTTCCTCCTTAGGAGCTGCTTTACTTGGTTGGCATCAAAACTTTAATAAGAAAAGAATTGTCAATCCAGATGATTCAATGAAAGGCACTTATCTAGGATGTGAATATTCAAATGAGGAAATAAATGATTATTTATTAAAAATAAATGCAGATTTTAGGTTCTATGAAGATGAATATCTTTTTGAAGAAATAGCTAATAATTTAAATAATGGGAAAGTAGTAGGTTGGTTTAATGGACCTATGGAATTTGGGCCAAGAGCTTTAGGTGGAAGATCAATAATTGGAGATCCACGTAACCCTAAAATGCAGAGTGTTATGAATTTAAAGATAAAATATAGAGAAAGTTTTCGTCCTTTTGCTCCTTCAATTTTAGAAGAAGATGTTTCTGAACAATTTGATCTCAGTACAAAAAGCCCATATATGTTGCTTGTAGCACCAGTAAGAAAAGAGCTATGTAAAGAAATGAATGAAAAAGAAAAAAAACTTTTTGGAATTGAGAAACTTAATGTTAAAAGATCCACAGTTCCTGCAATTACACATGTAGATTATTCTGCTCGTATTCAAACAGTAAATTTCAATACAAATCCTAGATACTATAATTTAATTAAGGCTTTTAAAAACAAAACAGGATGCTCTTCAATTGTAAATACTTCATTTAATGTCAGAGGAGAGCCAATCGTTTGTTCTCCGCAGGATGCATATCGTTGCTTTATGCGAACAGAAATGGATGTTCTAGTTCTCCAAAATTACTTACTTATAAAAAGCAATCAAAATAATTTAGAAACAGATGAATCTTGGAAACAAGAATTTGAATTAGACTAATAATGAAAGCAAAGACTAGTGAAAAACAACTTAGAGATTTTGGAAAAATTGTAGGCTTAGGCTTGCCAATTTTTATGGGTTTTATAGTCCCATTTTTAACTGGACACTCTTTTGCAATTTGGACAATATTCGTAGGGTTAATTATTTTTTCACTTGGATATATAAAACCCTCCTTACTTTTTGTTCCTTACAAATTTTGGATGGCAATAGGTAATGTTTTAGGTTGGATTAATAGCAGATTGATACTTGGACTAGTTTTTATTTTGGTTCTTCAACCAATATCTATATTTATGAAAATCTTTAAATACGATCCACTAAAATTAAAAAAAAATAATCTAAAATCTTATAGAGAAAATAAAGATAATACAACAGATTTTACAAAAACTTTCTAAAGTAAATCATCAAAAAATAGTAATTATATAATTAGTATTTAATTTACATTAGGACATCTATAGTATTATTTAAATTAGGAATATACTTAGAAACTACGATTTACTATGGAGCCATTTATTGATTTAATAAAAGATATTTGGGATTATTTTAAGGTTAGGAAAAAATACTGGTTAGCGCCTTTAATAATTACAATCATCCTAATGGGAAGCTTGTTAATATTTACTCAAGGATCTGTAGTAGCACCATTTATTTATTCAATTTTTTAATAATTTTATTTACTAATTTTTATAATCTGCTATCTTTATTTTCTAGTTTATATATGAGAACAAAATTAAGGAATAAATTTAATATCTTGGTGATAAATTTTATATTTTTTGGAACTATTTTGTCAGCAATTGAAATTTTTCTAGGAAAATATTTTTCTTTCTCTCCTCCATATAAAGTGCCAGAAGCTCAAATTGATATGAAGAAAATATATGATACTAGAAAATCAGAATATCCTAGAAATATTCCTTATTCAATTTATTCAAGAGATAAGAATGGTTATCGTCCTTATAATAAAGATTTATCAAAAAATGGAATAGTTCTTACAGTTGGAGGTTCTACCACTGATCAAAGATTTGTTGATGATGCAAGAACTTGGCAACGCTTTCTGGAAAAAGAAATATCATTATCAGTCATAAATGGTGGAGTTGATGGACAAAGTACTTTCGGTCATATTGTAGCTATAAATAAATGGCATTCCATATCCCTAAATAATAAGAATATTAAGAGCGTTATTTTTTATGTAGGTGTAAATGATGTAAGATTTTCAAAAAGCTTAGATGCAGCCATTGGTAATATATATGATTCGCCAACAAAAATTAGAAGATTAAGAACTTTTTTTGCCAGACGTTCATTTCTATACTCTAGGTTAAGAGATGCCAAAATAAAGTTTAATTATTTAATTGGAAGACCATCTATCACTCCTAATGGAGCTTTTCAAATAGGACATCGAGTAAAAAATCCTAACTTCTTAAATCAACCTTATAAAGCTCTTACTATTATGAGCAATAATGATGAAATTCGACCTTATGAAGAAATATTTAGTAAGTTGCTTTTAGAAACTAGTGATAAATTTAGAAATGCCACTATTAATATTGTTCAACAACAAGCTCCTATATGTGCAATAAAGAGAATTGAGGATGGGTTTATTTATTTAAGAGTAGCCAAAAATGAAATAAAAAATATTGATGAATATTGTGTTGCTCTTGCCTCAATTTACAAAGCACAAGAAAAGGTAATAAAAGAATTAGGAAAAGAAAATATTAATTTAATTAAAATGTATATTGATAATCCAGTCCCTGACAATGGATTTTATGATGGCCTTCATACTAATTCTAAAGGATCTCTCTCAATCGCAAAATACTTAAAAACAAAATTAAAAATTTAGTAAAATTATATTTACTGCTTTTGAATAAATTTTTAAAATTTCAATTTGCTAATATTAGGTTAGAAATTTAAAAAAGAGAAGTTTTATTAGATTCAAAGTGAAGTATGAAAAAACTTAAAGACTTAATATCTACTTATAAGGACTTTCCAAAAAAAGGTATTGAGTTTAAAGACGTACTTGAAATTCTTCAAGAACCTAATATTTTTAATGATCTCATCCTCGAGATGTCGTCAAATGATTTTATTCAAGATTCGGAAGCCATCATTGCAATTGATGCTAGAGGCTTTATATTTGGGAGTGCAATATCTCTAGCAACTAAAAAACCAATGATAGTCGCCAGGAAGCCAGGTAAGCTTCCTGGTGAATTATTAAAAGAAAATTACTTTCTGGAATATGGAGAAAATTCTCTGTCTATACAAAAAAAATCTCTTGAAAGGTATTCATCTTTCGCCATTATTGATGATTTATTAGCTACAGGTGGTACTGTAAATTGCGTAGCTAACATACTAAAGAAATATAATAAAAAAGTTAAGGGACTTTCAGTTGTTGTGGAATTGGAAGAATTAAATGGTAGATCAAAATTAGATTTCCCAGTCAATTCATCAATTATATATTAAATATTCTGATCTTTTTAATTATCTTTTTCAATAAATTATTTATTAATTTAGTTTTTATATTAATTAATAAGTTTTCACTAATTTCTAAAATTCTTTTCTTGAAATTTTTATTTTTATGAGTTATCTTCAGTCCTAAGTAATTTTGAATTTAATGAATTATATGAAATTAAGAAGAGAATTAATTACATCAACTAGATTAATTTTTTTATCTGAAGAATTTAAATATAGTTGTTTATCTATATTTTTATTTACATTTATGATTTTTATCATATCACCCCCCTGGAGAATCCTGAATTTTGATGAAGTTGATTATTTTAATGCTGCGAGCAAGGGTTTTTGGGTTAATGCATTAGATTCTTCATCATTAGATTTTAAAAGTTATTTATCATTAGTACTATTTAAATTGAATTGGGTATCAAATCTTTCAACTCCTAGCCTTTATAATGAAGAATTGGATACTATAGTTCTAAGGCATTGGCATCCTCCTTTTTTACAATATTTAACAGCATATTTTAATTTCATTCCTTCTGGAAATTATGAAATGGCTGAAAAATTTGTATTTTTAGCTAGATGGTCATTAGGTTCTATATTCATATTTAGTGCATATTATGTTTCGGGATATTTATTTCAAAGAAAAAATAAAAAATCGATTCAGCTTTTAAAAGTTTTTTTCATTAGTTATACGGCAATATTATTATCTTTATATTTGCAGTATCACATATTAATAGCTATAGCTTTACTCTTTACTACATATTCTTTAACTAGGGTTCTAAATAATCCTATTAGAAAAAATTTCTTATTATTATCTGTTACACTTTCTTTTTCAATTATAAGTCTTGAAACTACATTTTTTTCAATTATAGCTATTAGTGTTTTTTATTTATTAATAGAGATAAAAAAAAATAAATTATTATCGCATAAATTTAGAAAAATTTTAATTTATTTTTGGTTATTGCCATTTTTTTTCTCATTTCTTTTATGGCCTGGGTCTTTAACAAAGTTAAGTATCCTTAAGCAATACAGTTATTATTTTTATAAAATATTTTTTGTTAAAAAAGAATGGGAAGTTGTTTTCGAATTTCAGAATTTAGTCCCAATTTTAATATTGCTTTTGATTTTTTTAATATTAATATCAATATCAGTATTTGTTAGGTTTAATCAAATTTCTTTTTCTATAAAAACAAAAAGTTATCAAATATGTATTTTTTTAGGTATATTTTATTCAATTTGTATGCTCCCTTTCTCATTATTTCATACTTATATGGTCCCAGGACTTTTCTTAGCAACCCTACCTATTGTAGAAATATTAAATGAAGATATCTTTGAAAGAACAGTTAGCAAGATTCTACAATTTACTTTAATTGGAGTAATTTTCATTGGTTTTAATCAAATAAATCAACTTAAAACCAATGAAGGTATTTTTGGAGGTTACCCCAGTAAAGACTCAATTTCAAACATATTGAAGGTAGTTGACAAAGAAAAAAATATCCAAATATATTCTGATGCAGGAAACATATTAAAATTCTATTTGCCGACCTTAAATGAGAGGATAACACATATAACTTTGATTAATAAGAAGAAAGATAGTTCTCAAGAGGATTTAAATTATGATTTACTTGTTAGAGATAAACAAGAATATAAAGAATTAAAAATTGATTCAATAAATAATCCTTCTCTTTTTTTATTCAGAGAATACAATAAAGATATTATCAATAATATTAGTAAGGACTGTCTTCCATTAAAAATAGAAGGATTAGATGGGTCTGCTTGCTTAATTAATAGATAATCAATTTTTTATAAAAATTATATGTTATTTTTATTTCAAAAATAATTACTATATCCTTATTTCTATCCAATCAAAAAAGAATTAACCAATCCCTCTAGGTATTATTCTGTCTGTAATGCATTAGGAATTAGGTAATTAAGTAAATCATTTTTCTAATATATAGAAATGATTATGGAGATTATAAAATTTTTTCAGGAACGTGAAATTTCCAAAATAAAAATATTAATCAAATTTATTTATCTATTGCATTGAGTGGATGGGGTAAAGTAAGTTACTTTATGGCAGCAAGAAGGATGATATCAAATAAAATTTAAAAATATAGGCAGACATAAATACTACCTAAAAATGATTTTATAAGTAATAAAATTAAATTTATTTAAAGAAATTATCTAAACAAATTATATTTAATTATGCAATATATCGCTCTAAACCCATCTTTCCAAGTAATTTTTTTCCCTTCGCTATATGTTCTTCCATAGTAAGCAATTCCTACTTCATATATCCTAAGATTCATTTTTGCAATTTTAGCAGTTATCTCTGGTTCAAATCCAAACCTATCCTCTCTAATTTTTATTGATTGTATTACCTCTCTTTTGAAGACTTTAAAACAAGTCTCCATATCTGACAAATCTAAATCGGTAAATATATTGCTTAATAAGGTCAAAAGACCATTTCCTATCCTGTGCCAAAAATAAACAACTCTATGAGGACCACCTCCTTGAAATCGACTCCCATAAACTACATCCGCTTTATCTTCAAGAATAGGTCTAATTAACTTAGGATAATCACTTGGATCATATTCTAAATCTGCATCCTGTATTAAACAAATATCACCTTTCGCATTGGCAAAGCCTGTTCTCAAGGCAGAACCTTTTCCCTTGTTTTTTGAATGATAATAGACTTTTATTTCAGGATTTTCGAGATTGTTTAAAATATCTTTAGTGCCATCGGTAGAATAATCATCCACAATAATTATCTCTTTTTCTATGGGAGAGGCTAAAACTTTTTCTAAAATTATTGGCAAAGTTAATTTTTCATTATAACAAGGTATAATTACGCTCAACAACATAAAATATTATGATTTAATTCCATTTTATTATAAATATCTGAAAAAAATGAAAAATTATTACATCCTTAAATTAATACATAATTTCAAATTAAACATAATGAATATCAAAAATTAGTACACATAAAACAAATTAAAAAAAGATTATTTTTGATGTTAGATCCTATTCCTGAATAAAAGACTAGCTTCAATAAAGATCTTAATAGAGGCTATGGGACTTGGGGCAAAATGGGCAATAATATGTTTTCAAAATTTATAGCGAGGGGCAAAGAATGATAATATTAAAATTCTATAATTTTGGGTTATATAAGAGAAACTTGATAAAAAGAATAATGATAATTTATATTCTTTAGGTTTTATTAATTCTAAAGCAATAATTCAAAGATAAAAAAAATAAAGAACTATTATTTATTGCTCTATATCTAAAGTATGTTGCGATTATGAAAATGAACTTATAAGTGAAATTAAAGTAATTAAATATCAACCCATTAACATCTCTTTGAATAAAAAGATAAAAATCAGAGTACCTCTAAATTATTATTAATGCTAGGGCGGTAGGCCTCAATGTTCCCCTTATCCAATGGAGGGAATACAAACTACAATTAAAAATGTATAAATAGAGTTTTTTAAAATAATTACTTATATTTTATTTATAATTTATTTAAAAGTCATTTAAAATGAATAATTTAATAATGCTTTCAAATCATGGGGGAGGCTTATCAAGTGCATTATTGGAAATAATAAAAAACAATAAATTAGAAATAAATACTAAAAAAAAAATATTAATAGCTACATATAGCCCAACTTTAAAGAATGAATCTCTAAAAAGTTATGAAGAAGAGATAAATTACTATAGAAAATTGATAAGTAATTTAAGTAATAATCAGCACTTAATCTTTATTTCATCGCAAACATTGGAACTTACTAATAAGACGCTATACAGTAAAGCCAAAAATGAAATAGAAAATATTCTAAAAAAAAATTGCAAATCTTTTACTATATTAAGACCTGGAATGATTTTTGATACAAAAAGACAAAAATTTACTCTTTTTGCAATGGAAAAATCTTCTAAAAGTATTCTTACTTTCTTTCAAGATGTTCCTAAAACTACTGTTTGTTCTATTATCGATATTTATGATTGTATTAAGTTAATATCAAATGATTTGGAATATTTTTGCGGTAAAACAATAAATATTGGTATACACAGATATACATTTGAAGGACTTCAAAATATTTCTACTTATAAGAATTTTAGGTTTCCTGTTGTTCCTTTTATATTCCTAAGATTATTATCCTTTTTCTCCACAAGATTAACTGCTTATACTAATGGCAGGGGTTTATCAGATGTTTCTTCATTGGCATTTAATAGTATTTTAGATCAAAAAAACAATTAATTTCAATTACAAAATAGAAAATAATTTATTTAAGATCTAAATTTTCTGAGAAGTTTAATTGCTCTTGATACAAAATAATATGTAGGATTAGGAGTAGGTAGATTTATTGATGATGAGGAATCAACTACACTTATATTTTCTAAAACACTGTTATTAAAAATTAATTGTCCTTCGTTATTTGTATAATTTTCTAATGAACTAGAGTAATGCATATCTCCCCCTGTTTTTACTATCTTAGGTTTTAGTAAAACAACAAATATATTATTTCTTAGAAGCTTATAAATTAGGGAAGGCCATACTCTTCTCAAGATTACCTTTTCGAAATCAAATCTATAGCCACCTATTAAATCAACTTTATTATCTTTTTTACAAATAAATGATGCAGTGAAGTCTGATGGAATATAAATATTCGATACATATAGTCTATTGATCCACCAACCAGGAAATAGGGGGAAATCAGGAAGATTATCAATAAAATTTTTAATTTTTAATAATAGAGAAATAGCCTTTCTCTTGTATAGTAATTCAATTTTATCTCTGAAAAGAGCTTTAATTGCTCCTTTTAATGGAAAGTAATTGATATAGATATTTCCTACATTAGAATTTATTTTGACATCAAAATTGCTCATTGATATATAATTTTTAGGATATTTTATTCTTGGGACAAAACATAATGTTACCAGTATTGGGTGATGCTTTATTCTGGAATATAAACCTAAGGATTTTTTTTCACTAATTGAATTAGCTATTAACCTATAAGAACCAATAGCTCCGGAAGCAACAATAATGTGGTCGTAAAAAAATTTTTTTTTCTTTTTTCCAGAAAATACATCTAATGAAAGATCACTTTTCTCTGTTTTGAAATTAATCTTTTTAACGTATCCATCTATTCTATTATAAGAAATTAAGGAATTAAAATTACTGCCAAATATCGCGTTATTTTTTCTTTCGTCAGGCATATCTTCAGGATTACATTTATCTTTCCATATCGCCAATGTCGAAGATTTAATTTCAAAATAATGATCTTTTGGAAAAATTTTATCGAGAGGATTATTTTCCTGATTTAGCTCACTATAAAAATTTAGAACATCTAAAACAGGTATTTTACTTTTTATAAAAATTTTTTCTTCCTTATCTAAATCTAGGGTTTTAATGTCATCAACAAGTCCTCCTATAGCTAAATTAGCTCCCCAATACTTTGCTAGCCCAATTTCGTCTATTATTTCTAAACCAATAAAGTTAGTTAAAGTTTTAGGATAAAAGTTATCACTTATAAATTTACTTTCCTTGAAATCTTTTCTTTTGTATTTTGGAGAAACTGAACCTTGATAATTAATATAATTTTTATAATTAGAATTTAAGGATAATTTTGCACTTTTAAGAGTAGGTGCAATACAATCTACTTGGTGTCCGTGTTCGGTTAAATAAGAGCTAACCATATAACCGATAATTCCGCTTCCAATAACTGCGATCTTCATTTTTTTTTGTGCGATAGGTTTATTTTACTTATCAAGAATCAAATTTAAAAAATTATATATATTAATGATTATTAAATATATTTTTGTATCTTCAACTAGTTCTTCACCAAATTTAAATAAATAGAGTCTTTATTTATTTTTAAAATATAGAAAGATCATTTTATGTAAGTTAAAAAATCATTGAATGATAAATCAGATATTTGATTAATTAGTATCAATTCTTTTTTTTCATATGATAATTTTAAATTTTTTAAAACATT
>MDTE01039028.1_pt1 | contig 11859 bp, 9 predicted proteins | sample 811231 | NCBI WGS metagenome assembly MDTE01 (sample SAMN05326651, study PRJNA326480) | marine metagenome | isolation source: seawater | place: Indian Ocean: Red Sea | collected 2010
ACAAAAAAAAGTTGGGTTAAAAGTTCGAGATGCAATCCTTGAGCACTGTTTAGTTAAAGATACTATTTCTCCATATTTAGATGAAAGAATAAAATATGAAAAGTAGAAGGAGATTTATAAAACATGCTAGCTTAGGAGCTATTGGATTTGGATTGTTCCCAAATCAATTGCTAGCTCACAAAGATATGCCTAAGATTACAATCTTGCATACTAATGATATGCATAGTCATATTCATCCACTAACTAAAGGGAAAAATAAAGGTTTTGGTGGGATGGCAGAAAGAGCTACAATAGTAAATAAAATTCGTAGAGAGAATGACAATGTACTGCTACTTGATGCAGGAGATATCTTTCAAGGAACTCCTTATTATAATTTTTATGGAGGTGAACTAGAGTTTAAGCTAATGAGTAAACTTAAATATGATGCAGCTACTTTAGGAAATCATGACTTTGATAATGGATTAGATGGATTAAAAAAACAGCTTCCGTTTGCTGATTTTCCCTTTTTATGTTCAAATTATAATTTTACTGATACAACGCTTAACGGATATTTCAAACCCTATAAGGTGTTTCAAAAAGGAGAAATTAAGATTGGTGTTTTTGGAATTGGGATTAAATTAGAAGGTCTTGTTCCAAAACAGCTTTACAAAGAAACAAAATATGAAGATCCAATAGCAGTAAGTAACTTGTATGCCAAGATATTAAAAAAAGAATATAAGTGTGATTTAGTTATATGCTTGTCTCATTTGGGATATTATTATAGTAACAATAAAGTCTCTGATACACTCCTTGCTAAAAATACAAACAATATCGATTTGATTATAGGAGGACACACGCACACATTCTTGAATCAGCCTATAATGGTAAGTAATTTAAATAATGATAAAGTCTTAATTGCTCAAGCAGGCTGGGCAGGAATAAATATTGGTCGTATTGATTTTATTTTTAAACGAAAAATGAAGATTAAAAATATTTTTGGAAGGTCAATTTTTGTAAAAAAAAATAAAAAACTTATATAATTTCAATCTAAAAGCTACTACGTAAACAAGTTCTATATCAAGTAAATTTGACCTGTAAAAAAAAATTAAAAGTCAAGTGTAATTTTTCTTTTTTATTCTTTTTTTTTAAAGAATAGTTTTTAATATTTGCCTTAATGTTGCGAGACTAAAAAAACAAGACAAGACAAGTATAATTCTTTAAAATAGCAACAAATAAATTTAATGACAGAAAAAAGCCATACAGAAATTTGGGCTAATTGCCTTAACATTATTAAGAGTAATGTTAGTCACCAAAATTTTAAAACTTGGTTTAAACCGATTATACCTATCAGTGTTAAAAAAAATATACTAACAATACAGGTTCCAAGTGTCTTCTTCTATGAATGGCTTGAAGAAAACTATATAACTTTATTAAAAAAGACAGTAAAAAAAGAGCTTGGTAAAGAGGGTAAGTTAGAGTATCATATTGTTTTAGCAGGGTCTTCTGGAAAGAAGCCATATGTATCAAAAATTCCAAGTAGTGAGCAAAAATCTATTAGAAATAATCCTGTCAATATTCCGGTGAATATCGGAAATTCAGCAATTAGAAATCCTTTTATTATACCAGGACTACAAAAAATAAATATAAATCCACAATTAAATGAATCTTATACTTTTGATGCTTTTGTGGAAGGTGAGTGCAACAGATTAGCTAGATCTGCTGGATATGCAGTTTCTCAAAATCCAGCAGGAACTTCTTTCAATCCTTTATTTATATACGGAGGCGGAGGTCTTGGAAAAACACATTTAGCGAATGCAATAGGTATTGAGATAAAAAACGGAAACTCTGAAAAGACTGTTTTGTACGTTTCTGCTGATAAATTTCAAACTCAATTCGTCGATGCAATTATGGATAATAAGAAAAATGATTTTGTTCATTTTTATCAATCCATCGATATTTTAATTATTGATGATGTTCAGTTTTTATGTGGAAAAGAAAAAACACAAGATGTCTTCTTCCATATTTTTAATCATCTTCATCAAAATGGTAAACAAATAATTCTAACTTCTGACAAACCTCCTGTTGATATAGTGGGCATGGAACAGCGTTTACTATCTAGATTTAAATGGGGTCTTTCTGCAGATTTGCAATCTCCTGATTTAGAAACGAGATTAGCTATCTTGAAAAAGAAAATAAAGAATGATGGGATTGAAATACCATATGAGGTAATTGAGTATATTGCTTACTCAATAACTTCAAATGTTAGAGAACTAGAAGGAGCTTTAATTTCTCTTCTTGCACAATCATCCTTAAATAAAAAGGAAATTACTATTGACTTAGCAAAAAACATGTTAGATAAATTTGTTAAAAATACAGTAAGAGAAGTGTCTATTGACTATATACAAAAGGTCGTGTGTGATTATTTTGATATACCTATTGAAACAATGAAATCTAAAACCAGAAAGCGTGAAATTGTGCAATGCAGGCAACTAGCTATGTTTTTTTCAAAACAACTTACTAAAAACTCATTAGCAATGATTGGTAAACATTGCGGAAACAAAGATCATGCAACTGTGCTTCATGCTTGTAAGACGGTAAATAATCTAGCGGATACTGACAAAAGATTCAAAGGTTATGTTTCAGACATTGAAAAAAGACTAACTATTTCTTAGAAAAAAATCATGAAAATCTTAATGGTTTGCTTAGGCAATATATGTAGATCCCCCTTAGCAGAAGGTATTCTGCAAAACAAGACTATAGACTTAGATGTGCAAGTAGATTCAGCAGGAACAGCTTCATATCATTTAGGAAAAGCTCCTGATATCAGGTCAATACAAATTGCTAAAGAGAATTTAATAAATATAGAACATCAAAGAGCAAGAAAGTTTACGGTAAATGATTTTGATATTTTTGATAAAATATATGCAATGGACACAAGTAATCTAAATAATATCTTATCGCTTGCAAGAAACAATGAAGATAAGCAAAAGGTAGATTTGATTTTAAATGAATTAAATCCGGAATCCTTTGAATCGGTTCCTGACCCATATTATGGTGGTGAGCAAGGATTTCAAGATGTTTATAGTTTGTTAGATCATGCATGTGAAAGAATCAAAGATAATATCATTAAAAATATTTAGAGAAGATTATTGTTTATCTAGAGCAATAAGAAAAAATTAAGAAAACTTATTTCTTATCTTTGTTATATGAATAAATATATAGTTGTGTCTTTACTATTCCTAATTTGGATATTATTCATTCATGAATACAATTTACTTTTCTTTGCAAATACAAAACAAGAAATACGGCAACTAGAAAGTCAAAAAAATTATTATAAAGAAGAAATAAAAAAAGATAGCACTAACTTATTTAAAATTAAAAACATAAAAGAAGATCAAGAAAAATTTGCAAGAGAAAGGTTTTTAATGAAAAAAGAGGGAGAGGAGATTTTTATTATCAAAGAATAAGAAAATGAGAGATTCATTATTCAAAATTTTTCATCCTAATACAGAAAAGGAATGGAAAGATAAAATTCAAAAAGATTTTGCTAATAAATCTACATATTCTAATCTTTTTTCTAAAATTGAAGATATTGAGATTGCGCCTTTCTACCATAAGAATGTAGAAAAGGAAAAATTTGTAGCAGATTTACCTGCAGATTGGGCGATATATCAATTAATTAATGTAAAAAAAGCAGAAACAGCAAACGCAAAAGCATTGGCAGCAATAAAAAACGGTGCAGAAGGAATTTATTTTCAAAATCCTAATAATATAAATATACTTCTTAAGGATATCGATACTGAAAAAGTAAGAATTTATTTTGATAAGATTAAAGCTAATGATTTAGAAAAATGCACAGATATTTTTAAAAAAATTAAAGTAGGAGTTCGTCAATCTACAAAATTTGACAATTTATATCATACAATAATTGTTGAAGGAAAAACAGCAAAAGAGCAAATAAATTATGCTCTAGATAAGGGCTTGAATAGTAAAGAAATCAATCTACAATTTCATTTTATTATCAGAAAAAACTTTTTTCTAGAAATTGCAAAAATCAAGGCTTTTAGAATACTTTGGAAATCTAAAACAGGAAAAAATCCATTTATATTTTCTGAAATTCTCTTGAATGAAAAAGGAGATAAAGAAATTTATAATAGTTTAATTGAAAGTACAACAAAGTGTATGTCTGCAATTGTTGGAGGTTCGAATGCTATTTTAATAAATACATCGAAAGTTAATAATGAAAATGCAGGTCATTTCTCTATAGCTCAGCAACTAATCTTGAAACATGAATCTTATATGGGGAGAGTTGTTGATTCTTCTTCTGGCTCTTATTTTGTAGAGTACTTGATTTCAGAATTACTAAAAAACAACTGTATAAATCAAAGTAAAAAAATAAATACACACATCAATTCATACGAAAATGCTGAAGGTATTAATATTAAATCCTTATATAAAAAAGAAGATATTAATGATCTTGAGCACTTAAATTTTATTGCAGGAATCCCTCCTTACTTAAGAGGCCCGTATTCTACTATGTATGTTGTCAAGCCATGGACAATAAGGCAATATGCTGGGTTTTCTACTGCCAAAGAATCAAATAGATTTTACAAAAAAAATCTAGCAGCTGGACAAAAAGGACTATCTGTTGCTTTTGATTTACCAACGCATAGAGGTTATGACTCAGACAATCATCGCGCATATGGAGATGTTGGTATGGCTGGTGTTGCTATTGATACTGTAGAAGATATGAAGGTTTTATTTGACGGGATTCCTTTAGATAGGATGTCAGTCTCAATGACAATGAATGGTGCAGTTCTTCCAATAATGGCATTCTACATTGTAACGGCTTTGGAGCAAGGTGTTAAGTTAGATTCATTAACAGGAACAATTCAGAACGATATTTTAAAAGAATTTATGGTAAGAAATACATATATATATCCTCCCTCTGAATCTATGAGAATAATATCGGACATTTTTAAATACACTTCTTTAAACATGCCAAAGTTTAATAGTATATCGGTTTCAGGATATCATATGCAAGAAGCAGGGGCAACTGCAGATATTGAATTAGCATACACTTTAGCAAATGGTTTAGAATATGTTAGATCTGGGATTAAATCTGGACTAAAAATTGATGATTTTGCTCCAAGAATCTCTTTTTTCTGGGGAATAGGAATGAATTATTTTATGGAGATTGCAAAAATGAGAGCAGCAAGATTGTTATGGGCAAAAATAATTAAACAATTTAATCCAAAAAATCCAAAATCTTTAATGCTTAGAACTCATTGTCAAACAAGCGGGTGGAGCTTAACGCAGCAAGATCCAATAAATAATATTACCCGTACATGTATAGAGGCCATGGCTGCTGTTATGGGAGGAACGCAATCACTTCATACTAATGCTTTAGATGAAGCAATTGCTCTGCCAAGTGAATTTTCAGCAAAAATTGCAAGAGACACACAAATTTACCTTCAGAAGGATATTGGTATCTGCAAAACAGTAGATCCTTGGGGAGGGTCTTATTATCTAGAAACTATTACAAATGAGTTAGCAGAAAAATCATGGAAACATATTTTAGAGATAGAAAATTTAGGAGGAATGACAAAAGCTATTGACACAGGCCTACCGAAGATGAGAATTGAAGAGTCTGCGACTAAAAAGCAAGCAAGAATTGATAGTAAAAAAGATCTTATTATAGGCTTAAACATAACACAACTTAATGCTTCTGAGAGTGATATAGAGGTGCTTGAAGTAAATAATAAATTAGTTAGAGAGAATCAACTTAAAAAATTAAAAGAAATTAAATTATCACGTAATAATGAAAATGTTAAATTAGCATTAGAAAAAATAACAAAATCCTGCAATGAAAATGGGGATAATTTATTAAAACTAGCAGTTGAAGCAGCCAAAGAAAGAGCCACGCTTGAAGAAATATCAACTGCATGTGAGAAAGTTTTTGGTCGATACAAGCCAAAAAACAATGTAGTATCAGGAGTTTATAAAATGGAAATTGAAAATGACAAATCTTTTAATAATGCACTGAAATTGTCTAATATTTTTGCAAAAAAGTTTGGTAGAAGGCCAAGAATATTAATTGCGAAAATGGGGCAAGATGGTCATGATAGAGGAGCAAAAATAGTAGCAACATCTTTTGCTGATCTGGGTTTTGATGTAGATATTGGTTCTTTATTTCAGACTCCAGAAGAAGTTGCTAAACAGGCAATAGAAAATGATGTCCATATATTGGGAATTTCTTCTTTAGCAGCTGGGCATAAAACGTTAGTTCCTAAGCTAATAAAATGTCTAAATAAATATAAAGATACTAATATATCAATTATAGTTGGTGGGGTTGTACCTAAACAAGATTACGAATATCTATATAAAATAGGTGTTGATGGAATCTTTGGTCCTGGAAGTGTGATCTCTGAATCTGTAATCAAGATTCTTAATAAAATTTTAAAAAAATAGACATTAATATCTGTAACGTAATCCAAGATAAAATGTACGTCCCATTATTGGTCCCCAAACAAGCGAAGCGTCAAATCGATCATTGATATTATTAGGATCTAAAACAGGATTTTCTTGAGTATAGTTAGATAAATTCTCACCTCCAATATAAGCTTCAAGATATTTAAACTTCCTTGTAATTTGCGTATTATATGTTAAAAAACTCGGAGATTCAGTAACTGTTAATTCTGAATGTTTAGGGATTCTAGATGGTCCAATATAATTTGCAGTAATATCAAAGATCCATTTCTCAGAATTATTAATATAATTAGCATTGATCATACCTCTATACTTTGGAACTAGAGGATCTCTTCTTTTAGAATAATCCTGCCAAACAACAGCGTCCTCTCCATTGCTACTTTCAGCCGTATTATAAACTAAAAAAGTAGACTGAACATCATTTATTTTAAATGCGTATTTGATTTGTAAATTTTTAATCAATTCATGTGAGATATCTATTTGCCAAACATTTGAAAAAGAGGCTTTATCTGAATTATAAAAAGTAAGCTCATTCTGATCTTCAATATCAGCTATGACTTTATTTGAAAATATTGTTCGATAAAGATCGGAGTTTATTGAGCTTTCTTTTCCAAAAAGATAAAAACAATAACTAGCATTAATACCAAAATTCCAAGCCTCTTCAGGCAGTAAATTCTGCACATTTGATATATCTATTGCTCTTGATGATGCAAGAAATGATTCATTTTCAGAAAGAGGATAAGAAATACGAAATGATTTACCAGCAATTAATCTTACTACAGACATATCATTTGGGTTGTATTTAAAATTAATCCTAGGAGAATGAAACAAACCGTGTTTATTATGATAATCTATTCGGTACCCACCAAGTAACTGAAAAACATTCTCGTTACTTGTAGAATATTCAGAAAATAAACCTGTTACAATATTGTTATGATTAAAAACAATTGATTCATCAGGTGTATTAAATCCATCTAATTTTTGATTTAATCTTCTAGCATCAAAAGAAATCCCATATTTCATTATATGATTGAGATTGTTATTGTATAGCTGATGAATTGCATTAATATATACAGATTCATCGGTTTCATTCATTTTATATTTTCCATATACAGATTTTTGATTGTGATAAGAAGTGGAGTACTGAATACCGATACTTTCTTGTGGATTATTAGGCAATAAGAACGCGAATTTACCTCCAAATGAAGCAATTTTATTTTCAATATTTATTGTATAAGGGTTTGAAATTTCTGAGATCTGCCCAGACTCTCTATCCTCAACTAATCCTCTTAAAATAAAATGAAATCTATAGAGATCGTTTCCAGTATATTTCCATCTATTAAGTATATGAAAATTCCTAATAAAAGGCATGTCTCTGTAACTATCATTATTATGATCATGCTCGGTATCTAAAATAGCTAGATGTGTAAATAAATTACTCTTCCATAAGCCCTTTTGTTTTGCTAAAAGAAGATTATTCTCAAACCTTCCTTCACTACTAAGATATCCATTCCAAAATAATCTATCACCATTCTCAGGCTTAATATATTCTACATTTATTTGTCCAGTCATTGCATTATAGCCATTAATTACTGATCCAGGACCTTTAATAATTTGAATGGATTCTATCCAGCTACCCGGAACATAATTAATCCCAAAAGATCCTGAGATCCCCTCTACAAGAGGCATGCTTTCTGCTGTAATTTTAACATACTTACCGTCTAATCCAAGCATTCTAATTTTTTTAGATCCTGATAGCGCATTCGTGAACGAAACATCAACTGTAGCATTTGTTTCGAAACACTCTGATAAATTACAACATGCAGCTTTTTCCAGCTCTTTTTTATTTAATGTCTGTAAATTTATAGGCTCTATGATTGAATATTGAGTGCTGGCTCTCTTTTCTTTAATAACAACCTCGTCTAAATTTAATAGTGATTTCAGAATAAAAGTAATTGAATTATCACGAGTTCTTTTTGAATCTAATTCATATCCAACAAGGCTAACTAACAATATAGGCCTTTCATTTCTATCAATTATATCAGGAATTTCATATTCTCCATATTGATTGGTAATTGAGTGGATTTCACTTCCTTTCCAAAACACTTTTGCATTCTCCAATGGAATCTCTTTACCTTCATTAGAAATTTCAATAACCTTTCCTTTTATATATTGTGAATTAGCATCATTTAAAAAAATGATACTAAATAGAATAAACAGATATAATTGAAAATTTTTCAAGAAGAATTATTTAATCAAAAATTAAATTCTGGATTACAATCAACTCATCTCCCCTTTTAATACTAACATTACATGAATCTCCAGATTCATATTGACTAAGTGCTTTCATATAAGAGGTCATATCAATAACTTCAACTTCTCCCATTTTTACAACGATATCACCTTTAACGATATTGTGTTTAAATGCAGTCTTTCCTTTTGTTACACCATCAATTCTAAATCCAATTCCATCATACATATAATCAGGCATTACTCCTAATGTAACGCTAAACTTTGGAGTATTCTGACTTTCTGAAGCAGTCTCTTGAAAATCAAAATCTTCAATGAATGACGAATTTTGAATGATACTCATAATATAATCTGAAACAACACTCATTCCTTCAAAATTAATCTTGTCAACATCATCAGTTGGTTTATGATAATCCTCATGTTGACCAGTAAAAAAATGAAGAGATGGTATATCTTGTAAGTAAAATGAAGTATGGTCTGATGGGCCTATCCCGGATTCAGATGTTTTTAATTTAAAATTAAAAATATTACTTGTTTTAAGAAGATCATCCCATTTCTGACTTGTCCCCACTCCATTAATTGCTAAATCATTATTCTGATTTAATCTTCCTATCATATCAAAATTCAACATGAAACGAACCTCAGATAAATCTATTGTTGGATTTTTAGCATAATAAGAGGATCCGAAAAGTCCATATTCCTCTCCAGAAAAGGCAATAAATAGATAATTATAGAATGGAAAATCTTTTAGTCTTTCTGCAAGATTTAACAGCATAGCCACACCACTAGCATTATCATCTGCTCCATTATGCACCTCCTTTTCTCCAGCATGTAAGGAGCCATGTGATCCGTATCCTAAATGATCATAATGAGCTCCGAAAATTATTGTCTCTTTTTGATTGTTATCCAAATATCCAACAACATTAATTCCTTTAATCTTTTTCGTAGATACATTTGAGTGTGGATTGTTCTTGATAGAGGTCGAAAAAGATTGAAAATAGCCACTAGCTCCTTTAGGCTTGATACCTATGGATTGAAATCTCTTTCTAATATATGATGCTGCTAACCTTTCGCCTTTAGTTCCAACTTCCCTTCCTTCAAGTCTATCTGAAGATAAATAGCTGACATCCTCTATAATCTGACTATTATTAACTGAATCTATTTGTGCTCCAGCAAAAAATACAAATAGAACGAATAAACAACTTAAATTAACTTTTTTCATATTATTTTTGCAATGTTTTTACAAAAGTACATGGAAAAAATTACATCATACACTTTATTAGCTTTATTTATCTCTTTTATTATTATTTACAATATCAAAAATACGGGTTCAGATTCTGAAAAATGGGATGGTAATTCTGGAGCAACAACATACTCAAGCCTATCATATCCTGAAGAAAAAAACTTAAGAAATCTTAAACAATTAACTTTTGGAGGAGAAAATGCAGAAGCATATTGGAGTTTCGATGATAGCAAGTTAGTTTTTCAAGCAACTAATGAATTGTGGGGACAAAGCTGTGATCAGATCTATATTATAGATACAAACGACTATAGTCTTAAAGATGAAATTCCTCAAATGATAAGTCTTGGCCAAGGAAGGACAACATGTTCATATTTTATGCCAGGTGATACAAGCATTATTTATGCATCTACTCATTTAAAAGATGCAAAGTGTCCACATGTTCCAGAAAGAAGAGTTAACGGTAAGTATATATGGCCTATTTATGATTCTTATGATATTTTTATTTCAGATTTAGATGGGAAAATTATAAAGCAAATTACATCACATATAGGCTATGACGCAGAAGCAACCGTTTCTCCTCTTGGAGATAAAATTGTATTTACATCTATGAGAACTGGGGATTTAGAACTTTTTACTTGTGATATTGATGGCTCTAATATTCAGCAAGTAACAGATGAGCTAGGTTATGATGGAGGGGCATTTTTCTCAAATGATGGTAAAAAATTAATATTTAGAGCCTCTAGGCCACAAACTGAAGAAGAGAAAAAAGAGTATAAAGATTTATTAAAAAATAATCTGGTTCAGCCTACTAGAATGGAGTTATTTATCTGTAATGTAGATGGTTCAAATTTAAAACAAATTACTAATCTTGGTAATGCTAATTGGGCTCCATTCTTTCATCCATCAGATGGGAAAATTATTTTCTCATCTAATCATGCATCAAAAAATGGATTCCCTTTTAATTTGTTTATGATAGATACTAATGGGACTAATCTGCAACAAATTACATTTGATACGCAATTTGATGCCTTTCCGGTTTTTTCAAATGATGGAAGTAAGATTGTGTTCTCATCAAATAGGAATAATAACGGAACAAGGAATACAAATTTATTTATAGCAGATTGGGTTGAATAATGAAGTGGAAAAATTTTTTAATACCAAAGTTCTTAAGAAAGTATCGAGATACGTTAAGAGAAGAAGGATTCAAGGCTATGGTTAAGAAACATGGCTGGAGAATGTTTGCTATAATATTTACCTACTATTTAATCAGAGACTCAATACTGTATATATTAATTCCTTATCTGATTGCAAAAGGCTTTCTTGGATAATAGGAAATTTAAAAAGAAAGTATTGTTTTCTTAATTATCTGAATGCATTCCATCAACTGCTTCTCCGTGATAACAAGAGGAGGGGCAAATCTAATAATATCACCATGGGTTGGTTTAGCCAACAGTCCATTATCGCGCAATCTTAAACATACATCCCATGCATCTTTACCATTCTTTGGTTTTATGACAATTGCATTTAATAATCCTTTACCTCGAACTGTAGTAATCATATCACTGTTTATAGCGTCTAATTCCTTCCTTAAAATTTTACCTAAAACATCAGCATTTCTCATCATATTCTCATCTTGAACTACTTCAAGTGCTTTGACAGCAACTTGATTAGCAAGTGGATTACCTCCAAAAGTTGATCCATGCTCACCTGGTCGAATACACATCATAATATCATCGTTGGCTAATACAGCAGAAACAGGGAAAACGCCACCAGAAATTGCTTTTCCTAATATTAAGATATCCGGATGAACATCTTCATGATCAACAGCAAGTAACTTACCAGTTCGTGCAATTCCTGTCTGTATCTCATCGGCAATGAAAAGAACATTAGCTTCTTTA
>MDTE01096237.1_pt1 | contig 11858 bp, 9 predicted proteins | sample 811231 | NCBI WGS metagenome assembly MDTE01 (sample SAMN05326651, study PRJNA326480) | marine metagenome | isolation source: seawater | place: Indian Ocean: Red Sea | collected 2010
AGCTATTATTTTTAAATTATATCCGACCTCATTTGATCTATATTCATCAGCTATATCATAGAATCTTTTAATATAGTATGGTTCAACCCAGTTTTTATTATGTAAATATTGTTTTTGAACTTCTTGTTTATGGTGATTTTTAAGAGTAGACACCGTTCCATAAACACCATTAATAAAAGAAATTTTTTCCTTCTGTGACTTTTTTTCCCAAAAAATATTTGGTGGAATATTCTGTGACTTAATTTTAGCATATGGAATAATAAAAAATAAAATTACAAGGGTTATTTTTTTTTTCATATTTATTATCCTCTGAATTTAGTTGCGATCGGGAATCGCCTACCTATGCCAAATGCTTTTTTGGAAATTTTTAAGCCTGGTGCAGATTGTCGACGCTTATACTCATTCAAATACACCAAAGTGGAAATTTTGTCAACCAATTCTGAATCATAACCATCTTCAATCAAATCCGCTCTTGTTTTATTTCCTTCAATTAATTCATCGACTAATGGACTAACGATATTGTAATCGAATGGATCAACTTGGCCCTCTGATAATTCTGCTGATGGTATTTTAGTTATCGTATTAATTGGGATTCTATTGGGAAATTTTATATTTATATATTTTGATAAACTATAAACATCTTTTTTGCTCAAATCTGAAATGATTGATATTCCACCACTCATATCACCATAAAGCGTGCAATAGCCTAATGCTAATTCTGTTTTGTTACCCGTAGAAAGAACCATCCATTTAAATTTATTAGATAATGCCATAAGTAAATTCCCTCTTATTCTAGCTTGGATATTTTCTTCTGTAGTATCTTGGTCTAATTGATGAAAAAAATCGTAAAGTGTTTTATCATAAATATCAACAACTCTATTAATAGGAATAACTCTGTAGTCAATTTTTAAATTTCTTGCTAATTCTTCCGCATCATTTAAACTATGATCGCTAGAAAATTTAGATGGCATAGATATTCCATGAACTTTATCAGAACCTAAAGCTTCAACTGCAATAGAACACACTAATGCACTATCGATACCTCCAGAAAGACCAACCACCGCTTCGCTATGATTAGTTTTGTAAAAATAATCTTTTAATCCTAATACTAATCCATTATATATCTTTTCTTCATTAGCTGGAGAATCAATTTTTACGGAATTTTTTGAATTTATATCAACAATAATACTATCTTCGCAAAAGGATTTTAAATAGGCAATAGTTGTACCATGGCCATCTACAACTAACGACTCTCCATCATATATTAATTGATCCTGGGCTCCTACCATATTACAATAAACAAATGGCAAGCCTGTAATTTTCACTTTATCTTTAATAACATTTACTCTATCATTGGATTTGCCTTTACTAAATGGTGAAGCTGATATATTAACAATGATTTCTGCTCCCATATTTTTTTGGGTTTCACTGACTTTACAATCATAATTTTCATCCCACAAATCCTCACATATTTGAACACCAATTCTAATGATTTTTCCATTAATAGAGAAATCCCAAACATCAGGATTAGCTCCACTACTAAAATACCTAGACTCATCAAAAACATCGTATGTAGGTAAAAGAATTTTATCAATATATTTTTTAATTTTTCCATTGGAACAAATAGCTGCCGAATTGTATAAACTATGTTTTTCTTTTCTAACACATCCAAATATTATTGGATTTGATGATGAATCAGCTATTTCTTTTGTTATCTTTAAGCTCATCTGTATGAAATTTTTATTCCATAAAAGATCCTGAGGTGGGTAACCAGTAGTTATCATTTCTGGAAAAACAACAATATCAGCTCCGCTCTTAATACTATGATTATAATATCTTAGAATTTTTTTCTTATTATACTGAAAATCACCTAGAGTGGGATTTATCTGGCATAATGCAATTTTCATTTTTTTAACATACCCGAAAAATAATGATATTTAGCTATCGACCTATCTCAAGGCTCTAGCCTTGCCATTGTCCTAGGAAATGGAATAGTCTCTCGAATATGCTTAGTGCCGCAAATCCACGCGACTGTTCTCTCAAGCCCTAAACCAAATCCTGAATGAGGAAACGATCCATATTTCCTTAAATCAAGATACCAATTAAAAGGTTTTAAAGGTAAATCATGGTGTCTAATTCTATCTAATAATAAATCAATATTATCTTCTCTTTGGCCGCCACCTACGATCTCGCCATAACCCTCAGGAGCTATCATATCAACCCCTAATGCCAGTTTTTTGTTGTTTTCATCCAGCTTCATATAGAATGGCTTTATATTAGATGGCCAACGATGTACCATTATTGGTTTATCATTATTTTCAGATAAAAGAGTCTCATCCGCAGAACCAAAATCTGAACCATATTTAAAATTCGAGCCATTTTTAATTAACAAATCAGCTGCTTCATCATAAGTCATACGTGGAAAAGGTGGTTTAATTTTGGCTAGTTTATCAGTATCTCTTTCCAATATATCTAACTCGTTTTTACACTCTCTAAGGATAGAATCAACAATGTAAAAAACTAGATTTTCTGCCCAGTCCATATTTTCATCAAGATCGCAATAAGCAATCTCAGGCTCCACCATCCAAAATTCTGTCAAATGTTTCCGGGTTTTAGATTTTTCAGCTCTAAAAACTGGACCAAAGCAATATGTTTTCCCAAAAGCAGCTGCGCCTGCCTCTTGATATAATTGACCACTTTGAGTTAAATAGGCTGATCTTTCAAAATAATCAACTTCAAATAATGTTGTAGTTCCTTCAACTGCGTTTGCAGTAAAAATTGGAGAATCAATAAGAATGAACCCATTATTATCAAAAAAATCTCTAATTGATTTGACTACTTGATGTCTTATTTTCATTATCGAATTTTGTCTTCTAGATCTAAGCCATAAATGTCGATTTGTCATTAAAAAGTCTGTTCCATGCTCTTTTGGTGATATTGGGTAATCTTCAATAACTTTATTAATTACTTTAATTTCAGTAATTCCTATTTCATATCCGCCAATTGAACGCGGTTCCTTTTTAACTTTTCCAGTAATTGATACAGCATCCTCTTGATTTAATTCACCTTCCAGAGAAAAAGCTTCTTTTGACGCTTCTCCATCAACTACAACACATTGTGCAAGACCAGTACCATCTCGAAAAATCAAGAACCAAATTTTACCTATATTTCTTGTATTATAAACCCATCCATAAAGTTTTACTACTTTTCCTTCGTGTTCACATAATTTAGAAATTGTTACTTTTTTATTTTTCATTTTTACCTTTACCATGTTGTCATAATATCATTGATTAAATCTTCTGAAATCTTTTTTACCGCTACTTTTGAAGAAAACTCTCTGGGTTCGCCAAATTCATCGTCATCATCTCCATCTATTTTTCCATCATTATCGTTGTCAATACCATCATTGCTTATATCACCACCTATTCCATAAGCGCCAAATCCGGAGTAGATACTATTTATAATGACCTTATCTTTTACCACATCATACCACTCTAAATGAACAGATATTTGATAACGATATTCAGATACTGCTTCAGACTTATTAAAAGTATAGGGCCCTTCATCAACTTTTTTTATTGTTCCTCGAATTATAGAATGAGCATCTGATTCATCAACTAAATTTAATACGCCTTGTTCATTAAAAGCCTTTAAAAGAGCATCTGTAATAGCTTCAGATAATCCAAATTCTGCAGTTTCATTCATAATTAAAGGAATGGCTACATTTTTTATATGTGATGGAATTGAACCAGCCATTGAATAAAACCCGCAACCAAAAAAAATGGATAAAAAAGATAAAATGTATAATTTCAAACTAATTGGTTTTTTTGAACTTTGGTTCAATATTGTACTCTTCTATCTTACGATATAAAGTTCTCTCACTCATTCCTAATTTTTTTGCTGTTTTTCTTCTATTGTTATTAAAGTACCTTAATGATCTTTTAATAGCTTCTTCTTCAAGCGCAGGCAAAGTGAAATCACCAATTGCATCATCCCTGATCAAAAAATGTCCATCTTCAGTAATTTCCATAGATTTTTTTCTAAAATGCAGATCTTCACTTTTATAATCATCTAACATATTTAAGTTGGTATTATCATTTTTTGAAATTGATTTAGTGACTAATAGTTTTTGGATTATTTCAGTATCTTGTTTGAGAAGAAATAACTGCCTTAGAATTAAATCTATTTCAGCCTTATCTGTTGTCTGGTTTACTAACATCGGTAAGGCAGGATTTGGCTCTAAATCCGGTGAAATTTGAACTAATTCTTTTTCAACCATTTCTTTATTTATTCTCTCTCCCTTCTCAATAACCAAAATTTTTTCCACAAAATTTTTCAATTCTCTAATATTCCCAGGCCAATTATACTTTTTCATTATCTTTATAGCCTCTGGCATAAAACCTTTATAGATTAAATCATTAGATCTCGTAAACTCCAATGAAAATCTTTCAACTAATAATGATAGATCTTCTATCCGCTCTTTTAATGTTGGTATACGTATTGAAACTGTTTTTAATCTGAAAAATAAATCATTTCTAAACTTCCCTTTACTTACTAATGTTTCCAAATTTTTGTTAGTTGCTGCAATTATTCTAACATCTGTATAGCGAGTCTTAGCCTCACCAACACGCATAAACTCACCGCTTTCTAATACTCTTAGTAATTTAACTTGAGTTTCAAGGGGCATTTCTCCAACCTCATCAAGAAAAATTGTGCCTTTATTAGCTTCCTCAAAATAACCTTTCCTATCTTCACCAGCTCCAGTAAAGGAACCTTTTTTATGACCAAATAATTCACTTTCAATAATACCTTCAGGTATTGCTCCACAATTGACAATGATAAGTTCCTTATTGCTTCTATTACTAGCAAAATGTACTGCCTTTGCAATCAGCTCTTTACCAACACCTGATTTTCCAGAAATCATTACTGAGATATCTACCGGAGCAACTTGAGCAACCATTTCTAATACATTTTTAATTTTTTCAGTATTCCCAATAATTCCTAATTTTTTTTGAATTCTATTTGGATCAATATTCATTATTAAACCTCTAATGATTTCTGAATTTTTTCAATTTCATCTCTTACTTTTGCCGCATTTTCAAAATCAAGACCATCAGCATATTCCATCATTTTTTTATGAAGCTCTAATACAATCATTTCACTATTTTGTTCTGAAATATCATATTTAATGAAATCATCGATCTTAAAGTTTTCTTTTTCATCAACTACAGAATCCGCAACCGATGTGGAAGTCAAAATTTCCTCTACTGATTTTCTGATTGTTTTCGGTTTTAAACCTAGTTTTTCATTATGCTCAATTTGCATATTTCTTCTTCGATTTGTTTCATCAATTAAGTTCTTCATTGCCTTTGTAATTTTATCTCCATACAATATTACTAAGCCTGAGACATTTCTAGCCGCCCTACCTGCTACCTGAAGCAGAGAACTTTCGGATCTGAGAAAACCTTCTTTATCAGCATCAATAACCGCAACCAGACTTACCTCAGGTAAATCAAGCCCTTCTCTTAATAAATTAATTCCAATAAGAACGTCAAAACTCCCTATCCTTAAATCTCGTAAAATTTTAACTCTCTCCACAGTATCAATATCAGAATGGAGATATCTAACTTTAATATTTAGACCACTTAAATAGTCTGTCAAATCTTCAGCCATTCGTTTTGTTAAAGTAGTAACGAGGACTCTTTCATTACGCTTGGCACGAACCCTTATATGCCCAACTAAATCATCAATCTGACCCTTACTTTTTCTAACTATGACCTCAGGATCTAATAATCCAGTTGGCCTTAATAATTGTTCAACAATAATACCGTTACTTAATTTCAATTCTCTTTCAGACGGAGTCGCTGACATAAAAACTATTTGTTTTTGACAATCTAAATATTCATCATATTTTAAAGGCCTATTATCCAATGCACTTGGTAAACGAAAACCATGCTCAACTAAATTCTCTTTTCTGGATCTATCTCCATTATACATAGCCTGTATCTGCGGTAATGTAACATGGCTTTCATCAAGGATTGTCAAAAAGTTTTGCGGGAAAAAATCAATTAAAGTGAAAGGTTGTTCACCAGGTTTACGACCTGAAAAATATCTTGAATAATTTTCAATGCCAGAACAATAACCCAACTCAATCATCATTTCAATATCAAAATTAGTCCTTTGCTCAAGTCTTTGAGCCTCTAAAAGCTTGTTGTTTGATCGTAGTTCAAATAACCTCTTATCTAGATCCCTCCTTATCAGTTTAATAACTTTTTTTGTTGTCGTTTTATCTGTAATAAAATGTTTTGCTGGGAATACAACAACTCGATCTAAAATATCTTTCACATGCCCAGTTAAAACATCAAACTTGACTATTTTTTCTACATCAGATCCAAATAGCTCTATACGAATACAGTCTAATTCATATGCAGGGAAAATTTCGATTATATCTCCTCGAACTCTTACGTTTCCTCTTTCTAAAACCTGATCATTTCTTGAGTAATGGATGTTAATTAAATCACCTAATAATTCTCTGCGATTAATATTTTTTCCAGTCTTTATTTCAACTGTTCCTTTTTTGTACTCTTCAGGAGAGCCTAAACCATATATGCAAGAAACTGAACTAATAACAATAACATCTTCTCTTGACATGAGTGAGCTTGTTGTTTTAAGCCTCATTTTATCAATTTCTTCATTTATTGAAGCATCTTTTTCAATATATGTATCAGTCACTGGAAGATATGCTTCAGGCTGATAATAATCGTAGTAACTAATAAAATACTCCACAGCATTTTCAGGAAAAAGTTGTTTGAACTCGCCATATAACTGTGCAGCCAAGGTTTTATTATGTGACATAATTAATGTAGGCAGTTTCATTTTTTTAATTACATTGGCAATAGTAAAAGTTTTTCCTGAGCCGGTTACACCAAGTAGAGTCTGGTATTTTGATCCTTTATTTAAGCCCTGAACTATTTCTTTAATAGCACTAGGCTGATCTCCCTTGGGCGTAAAATCTGAATGCATTTTAAAATCTGCCATTATGTCTAATTTAACAAATATACAAGAAGAGAATCAATGGCAGACTCATAGAGATATTAACATGGAGTCTAAATTAAATATTTTTTGCTACTCTGATAATATTTTTACAAAATTTTTTAGGTATTCCTGTCTTTTTTGATAATTTTTCTACTGTTGTATTTGAAATAGATTTTGGGTTTTCATATTCTATTAGCAAACGCTTTGCTCTTTCTTTACCTATTCCACTTATACCTTCAAAGATAGATTTAGATATTTTTTTTGAACGTTTATTTCTTTGAAATTTTATAGCAAAACGGTGTGCCTCATCTCTAATCTTTCTAAGCAAAATTAGACCTGAAGATTGTTTTTGAATCGATTGCGGATCTGAATTTCCAGGAACAAAGACCTCTTCTAATTTCTTTGCTAATCCAATAATATTTATATGTCCAAGTTCAAGTCTCTTGAGAGCAGAAACCGCAGCGTTTAATTGTCCTTTTCCTCCATCAATTAAAATTAAATCAGGAAATTTTGTTTCCTCTTTTTTTAATCTTTTATACCGCCTGAAAACAACTTCATCCATAGATGAATAATCATCGATACCAGTGACTGTTTTTATATCATATTTTCGATATTTTCTTTTAACAGGTTTTGAATCTTGAAATACGACCATAGAAGCTACGGTGTTTTCACCACCTAGATGAGAAACATCGAATGCTTCTATTGTTCGAGGAATTTTATTTAGATTAAGATCGCTTTGGAGCTGCAATAAAATTTTTGGGTTTGAATTTTTAATTTTTTCCCGTTTTATTAACCACTCACCAAGCAATAGTTTTGCATTTTTCTCCGTGATACTTAATTCTTTTTCTTTTTCTCCTCTTTTAGGATATAAAAACCTGATTCTTTTATTTCTTTTTTTATTAAGCCAAATTAATAACTCAGATTCGTTTTCCGGTTTTACACGTAATGTTATATACTCAGGAACAAAATTACTGTCTATATAAAATCGAGTTAAAATAGTCTTAATTGTTTTGCTATTATTATTATCTAAGCCGTTTAGGGAAATTTTTTCTCTACTAAATATCCTCCCATTCCTAATTCGAATTATAGCAACTATACCAATGTCATTTTCTGTTGCTAGGCCTATAACATCGCGATCCTTAAAGTCTATTTTGCTTTTAATTTGCTTATCAATAAATATGTTAATTGCATCTAATTGATCCCTGTATTTTGCAGCCTCTTCAAATAATAACTTTTTTGATGAAAGCATCATCAAGTTTTTTATATAATCTTTGGTTGGTTTTGTCTCGCCTTCAAGAAACTTGCATATCCTTTTTATCATTTCATTATAAGCCTTTTCAGATACAAGACCCTCGCATGGACCTTCACATTTTTTAATGTGATAATCAAGACAAACTGATATTTTTTTTAAAATAATAACCTCGTCATCTATAAAATAATCACAACTCCTTATCGGAAAAAGTTTATGCAAAGCCTTCATAGTTATACGAAGATGTTTTGTATCTGTAAATGGACCATAATATTTAGAATTATCTTTTATTATTTTTCTTGTTAATATTACCTGAGGATATGGCTCACTAGTAATCCTAATAAAAGGAAATGATTTATCGTCTTTCATCAGAATATTATATCTGGGCGAATGGGTTTTAATTAGGTTTGCTTCGGTTAACAAAGCCTCAACTTCATTCCGAACTACGATCCATTCAATATCTGCAATATTTTTCAACATAGAAATATTTTTTGGAGATTGAGATTTGATATTAAAATAGGATTTTACACGATTTCTTAAGTTCTTTCCTTTCCCAATATATATAATTTGTTTCTTTATATTAAAAAATTGATATACCCCGGGCTCCTTAGGAATTTTTTGTATTATATTTTTTAGCTCAGACTTCACCAGAAGAAATTAATATAACATTATTTTAAAAAAGTTTTTTAAGGCTTTAGATTATTTCTCTGCTAATTCGACCAAGATTCCACCAGTAGATTTGGGATGGATAAAAACCACCTTATAACCTTCTGCACCTATGGAATAGTTATCACCAATTAATTCTATATTATTGTTTTTCAAATGGGCGATTGATTCGACAATGTTTTCAACCTCAAAACAAATATGATGTAAGCCTGCGCCACGTTTTTTTAGGAAATTGGAAATTTTAGATTCATTATTTATTGGCTTTAATAACTCTATTTTACCATTTTTTGCATCAAATATTTCAGTTATGACACCCTGTTCATCAATAGATTCTGAGTTGATAAAATCTATACCTAAAATTTTCTCAAAAAAGAACCTGCTTTTTTCTGATCTATTTGCTGCAATTGCTACATGTTCAATACCAATAATATTAATCATACTAGATTTTTATTTGATTGTATTTTTATAATTCCAAGTCCATCAAATGTATTTAACTTTAGATGCCCCATAAACACTTCTACTCCTTTATAAGGATCATTTGAAATTAATAGATTTCCATCTAAATCAACAAAATCTACTGCACCCGCAATATGACTTGCAGCTGTTATTCCGATTGAACTTTCAACCATACAACCAAGCATAATTTTCATATCATAATTTTTGGCAATATCTATCATCAGGCAGGCTTCTTCAAGCGATCCACATTTCATTAGCTTGATATTAATCCCATCAAATATTTCATGTAATTGAGAAATATGGCTAGAGTTTATACTATTCTCATCAGCAAATATGTCTAGAGGCGATTTCTTTTTTAAAATTTTTGTTTGATCGATTTTTTGGGCTGGAAATGGCTGTTCAATAAATTCGACATTCCTATCAGCTAACCATTTGGACATTTCAAATGCAGTTTTTAAATCCCACCCTTCATTTGCATCAACGCGAATAGGTTTATCAGTGTGTCTTCTTATTTCTGTAATTATCTCTTTATCCATATGCGGAGTTCCTAACTTTACTTTTAAAATTAAGTATTCCCTTGATTCATCTAATTTCTGTTCAATTTCATTAATATTTCCTATTGCAATTGTAAAGCTTGTCGCTGGGAGGTCAGTACCTTTAATATTTAACAATTGATGAACTGGCTTATTTTTTTTTTGCCCCCACCAATCCCAAATTGCCATACTGAACGCAGCTTCAAGAGCTTTAATTTGTCCCAACTGCGGCTTAATAAAGTTCCATAAATCTGTTCTGCTAGAATATGTGTCTGGTAAAGAAATTTTTGATTTTAATATTCTCTCAATTTCATCAATCGATTCGCCATATCTTAATGAGGGCGCTGCTTCGCCTCTTCCAATTATACTTCCATCTTTTAAAAAAATAAAAATTACATCATACCAATTGTGACTACTCCTAGAAATACCGAAAGGGTATTTTAGGTTAATTCTATATTTAGTATAGGTTAATTCCATTTATCTATATTTTCGTAAATAGACTCAACTAAACCACTATCTTTAAATCGTACTAAATCTGTTGCAGGCATATTAAACTCATTTTTAAAAGAACTTATTTCTTTTAAGGCATCATCGTCACTCATTTTAAATGTTAAAAGATTAAACCCTAAAAATTTACTCTTCTTAAATGGTTTTAATAGATCTATATAGATCTGCATCATATCTTTAATTTCTGGTATTTTCCATTTCGTAACATCTAAATCTCTATTTGGTTCGTGAGTAAATACTAAAAAATCAGGCATTGATCCATGAAGGAGTCCAAGTGTTACTCCTGAATAAAACATATTATTTAATGCCCCTTGCCCTTCAACAATAGCCAGGTCAGTTTGATCTGAACAATTGTCTAAAAGAAACTCAACTTCACCGGCCATAAAATCAGATTTAACTGCATCAATTGCAATACCAGTACCAGAAAGCAATATTCCTGTTTGCCCAGTAGCAATAAACTCAACCCTTTTACCTCTACTTTTTAGTGACTTTGCAATCTCCCAGGCAGTAGTCATTTTCCCTGTATCACAATCAGAACCAACTACAGCTAGAACCGGAAACTTCCTACTTAACCAAGATCCATTAGGAAAATGAGGTGGGTTTGGAGGTTTTCTTAAATCAACTATCTTAACACCATTTTTTTTAGCCAGATAAGAAATTTCCCCATCCTCATTAAGAAAAATATGCATTCCACTTATAATATTACATTTTTCTTTTATTGCATTAATTACCTCTTTCCTATCTAGATCACTCAATATACCACCTTGAGGGGCGCTCCCAATTACCAAACAATTAGGATCGTGTTTTTTTGATTTATTAAATGACCTAACAACAGGAATTTTTTTACCCCACCCTAGCACTTTATCTGATGTGTTGCCAGCGTGATTTGGGTCTATAATAGCGACAACTTCTTGAGAACTATAACGAAGTAACATATTACCAGTCTTGCTTAAAAGATAATCTAAAGAGCCAATAGCAAGAATTACATATCGATTCATTATTTATAAAAATTAGCTTTTCGTTTTTCTATAAAAGCTCTCAGACCTTCAGACGTTTCCTTAGTTCCAAATAATTTAGAAAAAACTTCAACTTCATTATTCAATCCATCCGATTGGGATCTTTCATATGATTGATTAATACAGTTTATTGAACTTGAAATTGCATTAGGACCATTCAAAGATAGTGAATTTGCAAATTTTACAGTTTCATCAAGTAATAAATTCTTTGGGAATACTTTGTTTACCAAACCAATCCTTAAAGCTTCATCAGCGTCAATCATTTTTCCACTAATGATTAGCTCTACTGCATTTCCTTTGCCTACTATTTTAGGCAATCTTTGGGTTCCACCCATACCAGGAATCAATCCTAATTTTACTTCTGGCTGAGAAAATATGGCATTTTCACTAGCGTAT
>MDTE01111697.1_pt1 | contig 11858 bp, 8 predicted proteins | sample 811231 | NCBI WGS metagenome assembly MDTE01 (sample SAMN05326651, study PRJNA326480) | marine metagenome | isolation source: seawater | place: Indian Ocean: Red Sea | collected 2010
ACCATTTTATCGAATAGTGAAAAACACTATCCGGTATTGCTAAAAGAAATTCTTAGCATTATTTCCCCTCAAAATGGTGGCACATTTATTGATTGTACTTTTGGCCAGGGGGGTTATTCAAAAGAATTTTTGAAATTTAACAAAACTAAGGTCATAGCAATTGACAGGGATCATGAAAGCTCAGTTATTGCAAATCAAATTAGACAGCAGCATAAAGATCAATTTTCATTTTTTATCAAAAAATTTAGTGAAATTGATAAAATTAAAATTGAAAATTCTAAAATCAAAGCTGTAATATTTGATCTTGGTTGTTCTTATACTCAGATTAAAGATCCAAAAAAAGGTCTAAGCTTTGAGAGTAAAGGTGCGTTAGATATGAGGTTAGGTTTAAATAATTTTTCAGCAGATGATGTAATCAATAAGTTAAGCCAAAAAGATTTAGAACTTATATTTAAATATTTCGGAGAAGAAAAAGATAGCAAAATAATATCAAAAAAAATTGTCAATCAAAGAGTCAAATCAAACTTAAATACACAACAACTTGTAAGCATTATTAATTCAGTTAAGAAAAAAGGTGGCAGAACAAATAATGCAACAAAAATTTTTCAGGCCATTAGAATATTTGTAAATAAAGAAATAAGTGAATTGATTTATGGCCTTATCAAATCTGCAAAAATTCTAGATATAGATGGTAAGCTTTGCGTAGTCTCGTTTCATTCATTAGAAGATAGAATTGTAAAATATTTTTTTAAAAGTTTGTCTGAAGATAAAAAAATTTCGAGATATATTCCAGAGGCGCAAAATCAAAATAAATTATTTAAGTTAGATTTTAAAAAGCCAATATATCCTGGATCAAAAGAGATAAATTCCAATAGACCATCTCGATCTGCAAAACTAAGGTATGCAATAAAAAAGAACAATCTAGTTGATTTTGAGAGAGATTTTTTAAAAAAATTTTCAAAACTTTTGGAAATTGAAAATTTATCAAAAAAATTATGAAAAATTTTTTAATTTCATTAAGTCTAATTATTTTAATTTCATTTATAGCTATTATTAAAACCTCTTCAAAAAAAATTGAAGAAAAGACATTTATTTTAAATGAAAATCTTAGCTTATTGACAAAAAAATATGAATTAGTTTTGATGGAACATACTTATTTAAGCAATCCATCTAGATTAATAAGTATTATGAAAGAAAATAAAGGTGATGAATATATCTACTTAAATGTAACAGAATTAAAAATTATAGATAAGAAAAATGATTGAAAATAAAGAAAAAAAAATTTATCTCAGAGATTTCAACGATGAATTTTCTTTCTCCAAAAAATTACATAAAAAAAATATTTCTTTCAACAGAATAGCTTTTATTTTTTTCTGTTTTTTGTTGATTTCAAGTATTTTTTCTGTAAAAATATTTTATTACGGGTCTATCTCTAAAAAAGAATCATCTCAAAAAAAAAATAGTCAAAAGAGTGATATAAGATCAGATATCATTGATATAGATGGCAATATTTTAGCAAAAACTGTATTTACTAAAAATGTAGGCATCAATCCTAAACTTGAGAATGATAAAAAAAAACTTTTTATAAAATTAAAGTTACTCTTTCCAGAATTAGATATGGAAAATTTTAACAGAAAATTCGACAAAAGAAATTTTTTTTATATAAAAAAAAAATTGACTCCTGAAAAATATGATCAAGTAAGAATGCTTGGCGAAAAATCAGTAATTGTTGAGCAAAAAATTTCTAGAATATATCCGCATGAAAATTTATTTAGTCACGTACTAGGACAAATAGATGACGATAATAATGGAATTTCAGGCATAGAAAAATCTTTAGACGGGGATCTTAAAGAATTAAATAAAAAATTAAAATTGACATTAGATACAAACATTCAGTTTTTAGTAAGAAACGAACTAATTAATTTTGAAAAAATATTTAAATCTCAAGGTAGCGCAGCCCTATTAATGAATATTAACAGTGGAGATATTCTTTCATTAGTATCTTTGCCTGACTTTAATATAAATAAAAGAGAGGAGATTACCGATACAAAATTTATTAATAGGATAACTAAAGGTGTATATGAGTTAGGATCAATTTTTAAAACATTTACATTAGCCGGAGCTTTAAATGAGGGAATAATTAATATTGATACAAACTTTAAAAATTTACCAAAGTCTATCTTCTGCGCTGGAAGAAAAATCTCAGAATATGATATGGAAATACCTTCGACATTAACAGCAGAGCAGATTTTAATTAGATCTGGGAATATTGGGTCTGTTAGAATAGCTCAAAAAATGGGAATTGAAAAAACTAAAAAATTTTTAGATTCTTTGGATCTTTTAACCCCGATAGAATTTGACTTAGGTGAAATTGGCAAGCCATTATCATTTAAATGGGGAAAATGTAAATTAGCAACGGTTTCATTTGGTCATGGAATTTCGACAACTCCTTTGCAAGTTGCTACTGCTTACGCAATTATTTCAAATGGAGGTTTTAAAATAAAACCAACTTTAATAAAAAAGCAAAAAAATATCAAAATGAAAAAAATCTTAAATGATGGTGTTTCAATCAATATAAATTCAATTTTGAGAAAAATTGTTTCAACAAAAGAAGGTACAGCAAATTTAGCAAATGTCGAAGGTTATAGTGTTGGGGGAAAAACTGGAACAGCACAAAAAATTGAGAATGGAATATACACCACAAAGAAAATAAATACTTTTGTGTCAATCTTTCCAATTGATAAACCCAAATATGTACTTTTAGTTTTACTAGATGAACCAAAGACAAATAGTGAGTATGTCTATAATTATAGAGATGGTAGCGGTATTAAGTATAAAGGAACTCCATTTAACACAGCAGGCTGGACTACAGTTGAGGTAGCAGGCAAAATAATAGAAAAAATTGGGCCTATTTTAGCCACAAAATATGACGATTTTTATTAATTGAAATGCTAATTGGTAATTTTTTTAAAAAAATTAATCCTGAATTTAAAAACCATTATTTTTCAGGTATAAATTTTAATAGTCAATTATGCAAAAAAAATGATATTTTTTTTGCAATAAAGGGAAATCAATTTGATGGAAATAAATTTATTTTTGATGCAATATCAAGAGGAGCAAAAACAATTATTCATGAAAATAAATTTCAAGGCTTTAAAAACGGTATACTATATTTAAGTTTAGTCAATGTAAGAAAAGGTTTAGCTGAATTATCATACAAGCTATTTAATCCTAAAATAAACAATTTAATTGCAGTAACAGGTACAAATGGAAAATCTTCTATTTGTAACTTTTATTTTCAAATTTTAAACCTGAATAAAAAAAAAGTTGCATCTTTAGGCACTTTAGGCATCAAAACTCAATCAAAAAACTTCACAGCACCGAATACCACCATGGATTCTTTGCAACTATCTAAATATCTTAAATTTTTATCAGACAAAAAAATTGATAATGTAATTCTGGAGGCATCTAGTCATGGACTGAAACAACATAGACTAGATGGTTTAAAGTTTAAAAAGGGAATATTTACAAATTTATCTCATGATCATTTAGATTATCACAAAAGTTATAATGATTATTTAAATGCAAAACTTTATCTTTTTAAAAATTTACTAAGCGAAAGAGCAACTATCATAACTGACAAAGATATACCTGAATACAAAAATATACTTAAAATTTCAAAAAAAAAAAAAGTCAATTTAAAGACAATTTCAAAGCAATATGGTCTTATCAAAGTTTTAGAACATAAGTATATCGGCGAAAAGCAATACTTAAAAATAAAATATAAAAATTTTAAATTCTCTTTTTACTTAAATTTGATCGGTAAAATTCAAATCAAAAATTTATTTATGGCAATCTTGGCTGCAGAAAGCAGAAGTCTCAAATTTAAAAAAATTGTTAAAGTCTTAAGTAGAATTAAGCCAGTCAATGGAAGGTTAGAAAAAATAGGAAAATTAAAAAATAAAGCAATTTGTATATTAGATTATGCACATACTCCTGATGCATTGGAACTATGTTTAAGAAACATCAAAGAACAATTTGTTAATAAAAATATTTCTATTGTCTTAGGTTGTGGTGGAAACAGGGATTATTCAAAAAGGTCGATTATAGGAAAGATAGCCAATAATTATTGTGAAAAAATTTATTTAACTGATGATAATCCTAGATATGAAAATCCTAGAAAAATAAGAAATGATATAAAAAAAAGAATTAATAAAAATAAACTATTTGAAATTCCAAATAGAAAAAAAGCTATAGCGAATGCTGTAAACAATTTAAACTCAAACGATATATTAATTGTAGCTGGAAAAGGTCATGAAAATATTCAAGATTTTGGTAAAAGAAAAATAATTTTTTCAGATAAGGATATCATTCTAAGTTCAATTAAAATAAAAAATAAGTCTCTCTCTAATAATTTCAAAGTAAATATTTTAAAGGAATACAAAGAGGCAAAAAAAATTATTAATTCTACTAAATTAAATAAAGCCTCCATAAATTCAAAACATATAAAAAAAAATGATATCTTTTTTGCAATAAAAGGAAAAAATAATGATGGCAATGCATTTATAGGAGAGGCAATAAAAAAAGGAGCTTCTATTATTGTATCGGATAAATTGAGACATAAAATAAATAATAAAAATATAATTAGAGTAAAAAATAGTTTAAATTTCATGACAAAATTATCATCAGGGTTAAGAAGTAGTTTTAATGGACAAATAATTGGAATTACTGGAAGTTGTGGTAAAACTTCTTTAAAGGATTTGTTAGCAAGCTGTCTTAACAAGTTTGGAAGAGTAAGCTTCTCTCCAAAATCCTATAATAATAAATATGGCGTTCCATTGAGCTTATTCAACCTAAATCAAAATAATAATTACGGTATTTTTGAAATCGGCATGGATAAAAAGGGGGAAATCGATTTTTTATCAAACATAATTAAACCCAATATCGGAATAATAACAAATATCTCTTATGCGCATGCAAAAAATTTTAATAATATTTTAGAAATTGCAAAAGCAAAATCAGAAATTATAAATAATATTAAAAGACATGGTTTTTTAGTTTTAAATGCAGATGATAAATTTTTCTCTTTTCACAAGAAAATAGCAAATAAAAGAAAATTGAATATTATATCTTTTGGCTATTCTTATAAATCAGACATAAAACTTTTAAAATTAAAAAAATTTGGAAATAATTTCAGAATAGAAGTAAGAATTTTTGATCAACTTAAAAAATTCGAGATAAGATATAAATATCAAAATTATATTAAAAATATATTATCTGCATTAGCTGTTTTATATGTACTAAAAAAAACAAAAACTTTGCAGATGAAATTTTTCAAAAATTTTTCAATTCCTGCTGGTAGAGGTGATTTATGTACAATCAAGTATAAAAACAAAAAAATTGTTTTAATTGATGAAAGCTACAATTCAAATCCATTATCTTTATCTAGCGCTATATCTAATTTTAATAATATTACTATTCAAAATAACAAAAAACATTTTTTAATGGGAGATATGCTTGAACTTGGAAAGCACTCAAAAAAACTTCACAGGGAAGTGTCAAATATTTTGAACAAATCTAAAATTAATAAAATTCATATCTATGGTAAAGATGTGGAGGAAACATTTAAAGGTATAAAAAAAAATATAAAAGGAAGAATTTTAAGGAAAACTTCAGATATTTATGATTTGATTGTTAAAGATTTAAATAATAATGATTATTTAATGGTAAAAGGATCAAATTCAACAGGTTTAAACAAAATAGTTGGAACTTTAAGAGGTAATATTTAATGTTATACTTGTTTATATTAGATTTAATTGAAAGTTACTCTTTTTTAAACGTATTTAAGTATTTAACCGTAAGAACTGGATTAGCTGTATTTACCTCTTTATTCGTCGTATTTTTAATTGGAAATCCTTTTATTGAATATTTTTCAACAAAACAAATTTTAGATCCCATTAGGGAAGAGGGACCAAACGAACATATTGTAAAAAAGATAGGCACACCGACAATGGGAGGTTTACTTATACTAATTGGTTTGTTTTCTGGTGTATTACTTTGGAGTGATCTTACAAGTCTATATATATGGTTTTTAATTTATATAGTAGGGAGCTATGGGCTATTAGGAGCACTTGATGATTATAAAAAAGTGAAATTTAAGAATTCTTCAGGGTTATCTTTTAAATTTAAATTGACTGCCCAAATAATTATTACTTTAATTGGAGTCTTAGCTTTAACTTATTTTTCAGAGAATCAAGATTTAAAAAATTTATATTTTCCTTTTTTTAAAAATGTAATTATAAATTTAGGATGGTTTTTTATTCCTTTTTCAATTTTTATAATAGTTGGTTCATCAAACGCAGTTAATTTAACAGATGGATTGGATGGTTTAGCAACTGTCCCTGTTATTTTAGTTGCTGGATGTTTTGCATTTATAAGTTATGTAACAGGAAATATTGTTTTTTCAGAATACTTGCAAATTCCTTATATAAAGGGTGTAGGAGAGGTATCAGTATTTCTTGGGGCAATAATTGGATCTTGCCTAGGTTTTCTTTGGTTTAATGCCCCGCCAGCTAAAATCTTTATGGGAGATACTGGATCATTGTCACTGGGGGGGTCGCTAGGTGCTGTAGGTATTATTACTAAGCATGAAATAGTGCTGGCTATTACAGGAGGTTTATTCGTTTTAGAGGCAATCTCAGTAATTGTTCAAGTTATCTCATTTAAAGTGACTGGAAAAAGAATTTTTAAAATGGCTCCTATTCACCACCATTACGAAAAGAAGGGATGGCCAGAGTCTACTGTTGTTATAAGATTTTGGATAGTTGCAATAATTTTAGCAATGATTGGTTTGGCAACATTAAAATTTAGATAATGAAATCAGAAAAAGACCTTTATTTTAAAAAAAAAATATTAATATACGGTCTTGGGGTTTCAGGTATCTCAAGTTTAAACTATTTAAAAAAAAACAACTTTATTAAGTGCTTTGATGACAATATTCAAAATTTCAGTAATAAAAAATTTAAAAATTATTTTATTTCAAAAAAAGAAATAAATAAAACCAATTTTGATTATATAATCATAAGTCCTGGAATAAATAGTTTAAAATGTTCGCTTAAAAAATATATAAAAAAAAATAAATCGAAAATTTGCACTGATTTAGATGTTTTTTATTCGAAAAACTCAACAAATTCTATTATAGCTATTACAGGAACAAATGGTAAATCGACATCAGCCAAATTATTATATGATATTTTAAAAAAAAATAATTGTGATGCAAGGTTAGTAGGAAATATAGGAAATGCTATTCTTAATGAAAGAAAAATAACTAATAAAACGATTTTCGTTGTTGAAATTTCCTCATATCAAATTTCTTATAGTAAAATCTTTAAACCTAATTATGGTATTTTATTAAATATTTCACCTGACCATTTAGAAAGACATAAAACAATTAAGAATTATATAAAAACAAAATTTAAATTAATATATTCACTCAAAAAAAAAGATTATGGATTTATAAATAAATTAGATCCAATTCAAAAAAAATTTATTAAAAATAAAAAATTTAATTGTAAAATTATAAAAATAGGAAATAAATTATCAGATTATGATAATAATTTTATAAAAAATATTTATTTTAAAAGTTTGGATAATCAGCAAAATTTATCATTTATTTTAAAAATATGTTCAAAACTCAAAATCAAAAAAAATATCATTTTTAAAGTTGTTAACAATTTTAAACCTCTAAATTTTAGACAGCAAATAATCTATGACTCAAAAAGATTGAGAATTATTAATGACTCAAAATCAACAAGTTTTTCTTCCTCTATTAATCTTCTAGAGAATATTAACAGTATTTTTTGGATAGTGGGTGGTTTACCCAAAAAAGGAGATAAGCTAAAGTTGAAAAATAAAAAAAATATATCTAAGATTTATATATGCGGTCGCCATAGTTCTTTTTTTACTAAAAATTTTAGAAATAAATTTAAATATTCAAAATTTAATAAACTTAATCAAGCGGTTAAGCAATTCTCTTTAGATATTAAAAAAGAAGATAAAAATAAAAAAATAAACTTGATATTTAGTCCATGCGCTGCATCATTTGATAATTTTAAAAATTTTGAGGAAAGGGGAAAATATTTTAATTTTTTGGTAAAACGTTACAAACTTAAAAATGCTAGATAACAAACTTTTTAATAATTTTTATTTTTACTGGTGGAGAAATTTAGATAAAACTATTTTAACAATAATATTGTTACTTTTTACCTTAGGGTTATTATTTTCATTATTATCTACCTCACTTGTAGCCTCAGATAGATTAAATACTAATAATTATTTTTTCTTTCTTAAACACTGTATATTTATTCTGGTTGGAATATCTACAATGTTTTTTTTTTCAATTTTAGAAAAAAATAAGTTATTTATATTATCATATGTTTTTTTTTTAATTTTTCTAATATGTTTAATTTTAGTGCCTTTCATAGGAACTGAAGTCAAAGGATCTAAAAGATGGTTAGATGTTTTTTTTTTACCAAGATTTCAACCTATTGAAATATTAAAACCTTTTATCATTGTAATAATCGCCTCTTCTTTAAGTTTTGAAAATAAAAGTTATCAGTATATTAAGTATATTGTAAGTTTTTTATTGATTTTACCAATTATTACTCTACTGGCTGCTCAACCAGACTTAGGACAAACAATTTTAATTTTCCTAACTTGGCTTTCATTAATATTTATCTCAGGAATAAATCTTTATTTATTTTTTATATTTTTCAGTTTTATATTTTTTTCTATAGTGTCTTTAGTTATCTTTATTCCTAAATTTGAATATATTTTAATAAGAATCTCCTCATTTTTAAATCCTTCTTCTGGAAATAATTACCAGTCAGAAAAAGCGTCAGAAGCAATTATCAGTGGAGGATTTTTTGGAAAAGGTATTGGAGAAGGTGTATTAAAAAATAAAGTTCCAGAAGCTCACACTGATTATATAGTTTCAGTAATTTCTGAAGAATTTGGTGCAATTATGATATTTTTCATATTATTAATATTTTTGATATTTTTATATAAAACTTTTAAAAAAATTTCATATCTTAAAAATGACAAAATTAAATTTATTATATTTGGATGCAGTATAATAATTTTTTTTCAATTTTTAGTACATTTGGGTGTGAATATTAGAATATTACCCACAACAGGAATGACACTTCCATTTTTAAGTTATGGTGGTTCATCAATTATTGGAAGTTCGATACTTGCAGGAATAATATTAAATCTTACAAAAAAGAATATTACTTGAAAAAAAAAATCTTAATCACCACAGGAGGTTCAGGGGGTCACGTTGTTCCTGCATTAAATTTTTATAAACACTTAAATCAATACAACGATGTTTTTTTAACTAGTGATCTAAGAGGATTAAGATTTATTGACAAAAAAATATATAATTACAAAATTATAGACGTACCAGATATAAAAAAAAATTTACTGAAAATTCCATTAAATTTATTATTTTTTTTTATCTCAATAATCAAATCTTTATTTTATTTAAGGAAAAATAAAATTGACAAAATTATTTCAACTGGAGGTTATATGACATTTCCTATTTGTATAGCTTCTTTATTTACAAAATCTGAACTATTTTTATTTGAACCTAACATGGTATTAGGTCGCTCAAATTTATTTTTTTTAAGAGTGTGTAAAAAAGTTTTTTGTTATTCAAATTCAGTAAGAAAATTTCCACAAAAATATACCAGTAAAATAAAACTTATTTATCCAGTTTTAAACAAAAAAAGCTATCTTTTAAAAAATGATTTTAAAAAAATATCAGATCAAAAGATTTTTCTTTTAATAGGTGGAAGTCAAGGAGCACAATTTTTTCAAACAGATTTAAAAGATACTTTAAATAAACTGTCCAAAAAGTTTAACTTGTTAATATATCACCAGACTAATAAAGAGAATTTTAAAGACCTTGAAATTTTTTACCAAAAAAATAACATTTCATTTAAACTTTTTGATTTTGACCCTAATTTAGAAAAAATTTTTGTAAAAACCGATTTTTGCATCACTCGTGCTGGTGCATCAACCTTGGCTGAATTAGTATTTTTTAAAGTACCTTTATTAGCTATTCCATATCCTTACTCAAAAGATGATCACCAATTATTTAATGCAAAGTACTATAAAGATAAAAATTGTTGCTGGTTAATTGAGCAAAATGAGTTAGAAAAAAAGGATCTTTTTGAAATAATCTCAAATATATTAGATGATAAAAAGAATTTAAAACTTAAAAAAAAAGCTATGAATGAACTAAGTTCAGAAAATACATGGGAAAACAACAATCAAATAATTACAAAGATATTATATGAAAATTAAATTAGCTAAATCTGAAATTATACATTTTGTAGGTATTGGGGGAATTGGTATGAGTGGATTAGCTTTAGTGATGAGGAGAATGGGATTTAAGGTTCAAGGAAGCGATATAAATATTAATAAAAATATAGAGAGACTTAAAAAAAATGGAATTAAAATTTTTATAGGCCATAAAAAAAAAAATATTTTAAATTCAACTATAATTGTCATTTCATCAGCGGTTAAAAAAAGTAATATTGAAATTATTTCAGCTAAAAATAAAAACTTACCAATTTATAAAAGAGGAGACATGCTCGGCCATATTACCTCACTCACTAAAAATATTGTAGTAGTCGGATCTCATGGAAAAACGACAACAACATCGCTTGTAGCAAGTATTTTATCTTGTGCCAATTTGGATCCAACGATTATAAATGGTGGAGTTTTGAAGTCTTTCAATAACTCCGCAAGGCTTGGTAAAAGTAATTGGAGTGTCGTAGAACTAGACGAATCTGACGGAAGTTTTTTAAAAGTACAACCAACATATTCAATAATTACAAATATTGATAGAGAACATATGGATTACTACAAATCAATGAGAAAATTATTAAATTTATTCGGAGAATATATAAATACAGTTCCTTCTTTTGGGAAGTCATTTATTTGTATTGATGATAAAAATAATACAAAATTAATAAAATCTCTTAAAATTAAAAATTATAATACCTATGGAATTCATAAAAAATCGAATTTCTGCATCATGAGACCCGTTCAAACAAAACACTGGTCTACATTTGATTTAATTGTCAACTTGCCTGGAAAAAAAACTTTCTCAATAAATAATATTAAAATACCTCTTATTGGATTACATAATATAAGAAATTCCACCGCATCTATTGCAGTTGCGATTAGTTTGGGAATACCGATTAATAAAATAAAATATGGATTAAGATCATTTGAAGGTGTTCAAAGAAGATTTAATAAGATTTTCGAATATAAAGGTACAAGTTTTTTTGACGATTATGCTCACCATCCTACTGAAATTAAAGAAGTTTTAAATGGAGTTAAAACTGCTTATTCTTCTGAAAAAATTGTTTGTATATTCCAACCTCACAGAATTTCAAGATTGAATGATCTTAAATCAGAATTTGTAAAATGCTTTAAACAAGCAGATGAAGTTGTATTATGTCCAATTTTTACAGCTGGAGAAAATATCAAATTAAAATTTGATTACGTAAATTTTGCAAATGAAATATCTCACCAATCAAACGTACAAATATATTTGGTAAATGGTAAAAATAATTTAGCAAAATTTGTAAAACAAAATATATATGGAAATAAAGTTGTAATAGGAATGGGAGCTGGATCGATATCTAATTGGATAAAAGAATTACCTCAAATTATTTAATTGGTTGCGGGGGACGGATTTGAACCGCCGACCTTCAGGTTATGAGCCTGACGAGCTACCAGACTGCTCCACCCCGCGATATTAAAATCTGTTTTTGAGTTTATTTAAC
>MDTE01036459.1_pt1 | contig 11856 bp, 11 predicted proteins | sample 811231 | NCBI WGS metagenome assembly MDTE01 (sample SAMN05326651, study PRJNA326480) | marine metagenome | isolation source: seawater | place: Indian Ocean: Red Sea | collected 2010
ATCCCCCCGAAACTCAGGGTGACTGGCCAGGTACTGCTGCCAGGCTTCACGGCTGCTTAGCCGAATGACAAAATCCTCCACCGTCAACCCGACCGATCGAAGGACATCGATCAGGAGCGCGATCAGTTCTGCATCCGCGCCTTCGCCGGTCTCTCCGACGATATCCGCGTTCAACTGAAAGTGCTCCCGGAGCCTTCCCTTTTGTTTCCGCTCGTAGCGGAACAACTGCGGGATGGAAAACCATTTGATGGGTTTCTTGTATTGACGTTCGTTGGCCGCAATCATTCGGGCCAGGGTCGGGGTCATCTCCGGACGAAGCGCCACCTTCCGGTTTCCCTTGTCCTCGAAATGATAGAGTTGGCCCACAATCTCCTCGCCACTCTTCTTGGTGAGGAGCTCCAAGGGCTCTAATGGAGGGCCATCATACTCCCGAAACCCATAGGCGGACGCAACCCGACGCCATTTCGAGAATAAGTAATCACGGGCTTCAAACTCCCAAAGGTCTTTTTGAGCCACGGGGGCCGGGAGGAAATCCCGGAATCCAGGTAATCTATCCATGAAACAATGAATTCAATGCGATGGGCGCAGGGCCATCGCCACTCCTCTCAAACTGGGCCAGGAAAGCTTGGATGTTCAGTCTTCAGCCCCTGGATCGGGCAAGACCAGAGCATCGAGATCAAGCTTCTGAACGCCTTCACGCATCTCCTTGCCGGCTTTAAACTTGACCACGACGCGGGGTGGGATCCGGACATTGGTCTCCGGTGAATTCGGATTCCGTCCGATGCGCGCCTTGCGAACCTTGACCTCGAAAACGCCAAACTTTCTCAGTTCGACGGTTTCCCCCTTCGACACGGCCTCACTGATGTGATCGAGCGTTTTCTGAACAACCTGCATCACCTCGTTTTGGGTAAGCTTGGTTTCGTTGCTAATCCGAATTACCAGGTCACGCTTCGTCATACTACAGTAGTCCTAGTAGGTCACGATTCCGAGAGCCAATCCCTGTATCATGGTCGACTGACACCAACACGGTCAAGGTTAAACTAGACACAATGTTGACATCCGACACCAATGTGGACAAATATTAGACAGCGCTCCTAACTGAGCTCTGATAGCCAGGAACTTGCAAGGCCAAGCGCCAGGCGAATCAGACTGATGTCGATAAACGAAACGGTTAACTCCCGATCACGTTGATTTCAACCGGCTCTACGCTGACACCGATTTTTTCCAACCAGCGCACCGCCGCCTTGATATCCTTGCGGAGTCCGGACAGTTCCAGGCAGACGATGCCAATCTCATCGGTCACACTGGCCTGACGAACATTCGGAACCAGGTTAAACTTGCTGCCGACTTGCCAAATCACCGGTGTGGTGATCAAGCGGGGAGGATACATCAGCCAGAGCCGCGACTGCTCAACCACAGGTTTGACCTTCGTTGCGGCTTTCGGAGGCGCTTTCTTGGACGTCTTCTTTTGACGCGTCGCTCTTTCCGCAGCCATGGGCCCCTTTCTTACCGACCTCCCGCGATCGCCGGAATGATGCTGACCTCGTCTCCGTCTTTGAGTGGGGTCTCTCGATTCTGTAAGAATCGAATATCCTCCTCATTGACATAGACGTTCACAAAACGCCTCACCTCGCCGGATTCATCCACCAATCGCTCTTCAATTCCTGGAAACTGCGCCTGGAGCGCATCAATCGCACCGCCGATTGTCGTGGCCTCGACCTCCACGACTTCAGCTTCCTGGGTCAACTTCCGCAACGGGGTTGGGATTCTAACTTTAATCGCCATAGATTCTTATTTCTCAATTCATTATCGGAGAGTCATTCACCGGGTCGCCGCTTGATCCTGAGCCACAATCGCCTCGAACTCGCGCAGGCTCGGCTTGATCTCACGCGTCGATCCCACATGCCCGTCCACGGCATCCAATGTCTTCAGACCGTGCCCCGTGACACAGAGAACCGCCGAATCTTCCGCAGGAATCTTTCCACTGGCAATGAGTTTCTTCGCCACCCCCACGGTGACGCCGCCAGCCGTTTCGGCAAAAATCCCCTCGCACTCGGCGAGAAGTCGAATCCCTTCACGAATCTCCTCATTGGTCACATCATCCGCGCCTCCCCCCGTTTCCTTCATCACCCTGAGGGCATAAAACCCGTCCGCCGGGGTTCCAATCGCCAGGGACTTGGCAATGGTGTCTGGTTTCACCGGTTTGAAAAAATCGAGGCCGGCCTTTTGGGCGGAGGAAATAGGGGAACAACCCGACGCCTGCGCCCCGTGAATTCGCCACCCCGAGCCCTTCACCAATCCCAGTTTGGAAAGCTCCTGGTAGGCCTTGTGGATCTTCGTGAGAAGCGATCCCGATGCCATGGGAATCACGGTATGCTGGGGCACCTCCCAATCCAGCTGCTCGGCGATCTCGAAGCCCATGCTCTTGGATCCCTCGGCGTAGTAGGGTCGCATGTTGACGTTGACAAACGCCCAACCGTACTTGCCTGCGATTTCAGCACAAAGCCGGTTGACCTCATCATAGTGCCCTTGAATCCCGATGACGTGGGGTCCGTAGACCAGCGAATTCAACACCTTCCCTTGTTCCAAGTCCGCTGGAATGAAGACATAGGCTTCCAGCCCCGCCGAGGCCGCATTGGCGGCAACCGAATTCGCCAGATTTCCCGTCGACGCGCAAGCCACCGTCTGGAAACCCAATTCGCGGGAGCGGCTAAGGGCAACACTGACGACCCGGTCCTTGAACGAGAGCGTGGGATAGTTCACCGTGTCGTTCTTGATCCACAGTTCCCGAATTCCCAACCGTTTGGCCAACCGATCGGCCTTCACCAACGGGGTGAATCCCACCTGGCAACCGACGGTCGGTTCTCCGGCAACCGGAAGCAACTCCCGATAGCGCCACATACTCTGCGGCCGATCGGCAATGACCTCACGCGTCAAAGCGCCGGCGATTCGCTCATAGTCGTAGGCAACCTCAAGGGGTCCAAAATCGAATTCGCAGACGTGCTTTGCCTCGAGTGGATACTCACGTCCACATTCCCGGCATTTCAACGCCTTCATAAATCCTGTCTTCTCACTCATATGGATCACTCAGTTCGAGTTCCGACTGGGAAAAAAGAAAAACTCTTCTCACGGAAATGAGAAGAGCCCACAGGCCGCGCTACTTCTCATTTTTCCCAAACCGTCTTTGGCTTAAGCTGGATTTGGCACCTGGACATTAACGCACGCTTCGTTAACCGGTTGCCGTGGTCTCATCGGGCCAGTCCCTCCACCACTCTTAATGAGTCCGTCATATCAACGGATACAGATAGCTTGATCCATCTGTTAATCCCTGTCAATCACTCATTTCTGCAAGCGAACGCACCGGGCCCTCCTCCCCGCGGTCCATCGCCGAACAGGAACCCCGGGCCTCTCGGGTCTATGCCATCCCCTCCAACCTGGAAGTGGAGGCTCGACATTTCAAACGGAACTCTCGACACTAGCCTCATGCCCCCCAAGAAGACCATTTCCAAATTAAGCCGTCGTGAATTCGGTGCCCGATCCGCCAAAACCGCCGCCGCCGCCTTCGCCTTCCAGTTCATTCCAAGCCATGCCTGGGGGCAACTGACCAAGCCGACCCTGGCCGGCATCGGGGCGGGAGGCAAGGGCTCAGCCGACACGGCCGGATCCACTCGGGCGGGATTCCAGGTCACCGCCTTGGTTGACGTGGTCGACGCCTCCAAGTTGCAAAGCAGCGCCGGTCGCCGCTATCAGTCCATGATTCGTGTTCGCGAAGCCTACCCCAAGGCCGAGTTCTTCACCGATTACCGCGAGATGTTCGATAAAATGGGAGACCGTGTGGATGCGGTGACCATTTCCACACCCGACCATCATCACTTCCATGCCGCCGCCGCCGCCATGCAGTCCGGGAAACATGTTTACTGTCAGAAACCCCTCACCCACGGAATCTGGGAGGCTCGAATGATGGCCCAAATCGCCCGCCAAACCGGGGTGAAGACCCAGATGGGCAATCAGGCTCACGCCAACGATCACATGAGACGATGCGCTGAGCTGATCCGGTCCGGAATCATCGGCAAGGTGAAAGCCGTCCATGCCTGGACCAACCGCCCCATCTGGCCGCAAGGATTCAAGCAGGCGCCCGCCAAGGATCCCATCCCGGAATGGCTCGACTGGGAGCAATGGATCGGTCCCGCACCGTGGCACGACTACAGTGCGAAGATCGCCCCATTCGCGTGGCGGGGCTGGTGGGATTTCGGGACCGGAGCGCTCGGGGACATGGCCTGCCATATCATGGACATGCCCTACTGGGCGCTGATGCCCGGTGCCCCCAAGTCGGTGATTGCCGAACAGCAAGGGGCCACCGATCTGTCGCCGCCCATCAATTCGAAGATCACCTGGGAATTCGGCCCCAGTGAACACACGGCTGCGGATGGATTCCAATACCACTGGTATGACGGCTACCTTGATGCGCACTTCGACCGCGACCGCTGGAATCTCGTCAAGAACAGCCAGGAATACAACCATCCTGACGCCGACGTCCTGGAAGGTCTGAGCTTCAAGGAATTTGGGAGCATCGTCGTGGGTGAGAAAGGGAAACTCTTTTTTAACCGGGGTCGTAACAACTGGGTGGTCAAGCCAAGCAGTCACCTCGACGGGTTCCAGTGGCCGGCGCAATCCATCCCCCGTGCCAGCCAGCAAGACAACTACCGTGAATGGATGGACGCGGTGAATGGCGCCATTCCCAATTGCCAGTCCAATTTCGCCCATGCCGGCCCATTCACCGAACAAATCCTGCTCGGGGTCCTGGCCCAGCGAGTCCCCGATACCAAGCTGGAATGGGACGCCGAATCCATGTCGGTCAAGGGTCGCCCCGAACTGAAGCAATACATCCAGCGTCCTTACCGCAAGGGCTGGGAAATCCTGGTCTAGGGGAGACGGTCCGAGGCAAGCGATTTTTCCTCGCGGAACAGGTCGGCATCAATCCTTCTGGCGTCAAGGTAGGCGGCGTGGCCGTCCAGGTAGAGGATATTGGCTCCCTGGGCATGGCGATCCACGGAGACCCTGCGTTGTGTTTGCAAGCGCCCCTGGGGCGAGTAGGGAATATGACTCGGGTTCCATACATCGTTGACCCAGGTATCAGTATGCGGATCCCCGAATCCATCAATGATCGGACGCCAGGGCCCGTCTTCGCTATCGAGAAGGTAGGCTGAATTGGCCGGTTCTTGAAAGGCAGTGACCTTGCTGGCCCCGATCTGCTGATACCCCGTCATATCGGTGGTGCTCTCAAATCGCCACGCGTTGACCACGAACGAGACCACCTGCCGCTTGAGCCGTTTGGTGATCGGATAACTGGGACAGCGAAAGATTTCAATCGATCGGAAATCCCCGACGGTTCCTCCCTCCGGAAGATAGGGCATGAACACGAAAAACCACCGCTCGGCATCACCCCGCGGAACATGGTCCTCGTGCTCATCGGCATACATCATCATCGCCAATCCAATTTGCCTCAAATTGTTGATGCACTTGACCGATTTCGCCTTGGCCTTGGCCTTCCCGAGAGCGGGGAGAAGCATCCCGGCCAGCATCGCGATGATGGCTACCACCACCAGCAATTCAATCAGGGTGAACCCACTCCAAAGGGTAACTCCCTTGCCCCGGCAAGATGCAATTTTCTCTTTCATCGGTCGTCACGGACACCGGCCCATTCGATCTAGCCCCGGGGTACGCATGCCCCTTACTATGCAGAAAACCGGTCAAGAAACAACTGATCGTTGACCATGGATTCCTGATAAAGCCAGGACGAGACCAGCTCGGTTTGATGGGGAATCCATTCACCTCTGCCCACACCCTTGATCTTAGACGACCGTTCAGGCAGCCTCCCCTTCACATGGTTGGGCAGGAATTGCCCGGAAATCTGCTCACCTATGAATCGCATCAATCGGACCCTCATTCCCCTTTTCACCATCGCCTGGAGCACCTTGATTTGCCCGGCCAACAGTCAGGACCAAACGTCGCTCATTGGGAGATGGAATCTACAGGTGCAAGCGACGGGAGGGCGTCATCCCTCTTGGCTCGAAGTGCGGAAATCGGGAAACCACGCATTGGTCGGATCATTTGTCGGACAATTTGGAAGTGCCCGTCCCATTTCAAAGGTCGATTTCGACGGTCAGTATTTCCGCTTTGCCATTCCGGCCCAGTGGGAAAAGCGAACCGATGACCTGGTGTTCCTTGGACAGGCCCATGGCGAGACCCTTTCCGGAACGACCACCGATGAAACCGGGCGAGTGCTCCATTGGAAAGGCTCCCGGGCCCCCAAGCTGATTCGCCAGCAGCAACCCGTTTGGGGTCGAAGCATTTCGTTATTCGACCAGAAGACGCTTCACGGTTGGGTACCGAGATCAGGGGACGTTCCCAATGGCTGGAACGTCAACGACGGCATCCTCGAAAACCGACGACCGGGCAATGATCTGATCACCGAGGAAACGTTCACCGATTTTCGCCTCGATGCGGAATTTCGCTATCCCAAGGGCAGCAACAGCGGCATTTACCTCCGTGGCCGCTATGAGATGCAAATTGAGGATAACTACGGCGAGGATCCCGACCGCCTCAAAATCGGTGGCATCTACGGCTTTCTCACTCCATCGACCAATGCCGCCAAGCCGGCGGGCGAGTGGCAATCCGTCGAAATCACCCTCGTGGGACGGGTGGTGACCGTGGTATTCAACGGCAAGCGGGTCATCGATCGGCAGCGGATTCCCGGCCCCACCGGAGGTGCCCTGGACAACGCAGAGGGTGCTCCCGGACCGATCATGCTGCAAGGCGATCACGGGCCAATCGAGTTCCGTCGGCTCACGCTGACCAAGCCCGAGTAAAGAACCGGCCGAACAAAAAACCGAAGGGGCCTCAACGGCCCCGGAGAACCCACCAACCCCTTCGGTTCAATCTCCTCGCACGTCTGGCGATGCCGTGTGAAAGCTCGATCTACCGATGATCAGGATCACAGCGCCATCACCAGATCTCGAAACTAGCGTCGATTACGCGGTTTTCTGAGTTCGGGAGGCGCCGAAAAATTGACACCCTTCCCGTTGTCAAACAGGTCATACATCGTCTGACCCTGGATGCTTTCGACATGCCCATCGGCATAAAGGTAGTTGGCCCGGCCATTGGTTTTGAGCTTGTTCTTCTGCCCACCGCCATGGCGGTCGGGTTGAATGTCATCGATGACATCTTTCCAGGTCGGCCACCCGGCTCGGCCATGGGTGTGATCATGAAGGACCGTCATCTGTTGCTGATCGGAGATCTCGAAGACAATGATCGTTTCGGACGGGAACCGAAGCTTGTCCAGCAAGTGAGCATGATCCGGCGGATTCACCTTCGTAAACCCGGCAATCGGTCCCGGCTGAGACGTCCAATCGTTGATCGGATAACTCGTTCCATTTTTAGCAATTCGCTCCTTGGACTTTTTGTCGCTCGGACACGCACGAACGTCATCACTTCCCCCGACGTATGGGAGAATCAATCGAATCCACAGTTTATTCGGATCATCGTGAAACATATTGCACAGCGGCATGTGTCCCTCGTTGTCGTCGGCATACATCATGGTCGCAATCCCGATTTGCCGGAGTTGAGAGCTGCACTTGGCCTTCTTCGCCGCTTCCTTGGCCATCCCAAGGGCGGGAAGAAGCATTCCGGCCAGGATCGCGATAATCGCAATCACCACCAAGAGTTCGATCAGTGTGAAACCAGTTCTTTGAGAAGGATTTGATATCTTCATGCCACCTATGTCTCGCTGACAGGCCTGGCCTGCCCTCTTTTTAATGGATGCCTCCAGTAACCCCCTTTTCACCCTGAAAAAGCAAGAAAATTCCATCGCATCAGGCCGTCCAGTCGCCTCCCATCGCCTATTCCTTTTGACTTCCTTTCGCTGATTCCCAACACTCCACCAATCCGTTTTCAATCCGGGCGACCCGTCATCCATGAGCGCTTTCAAGATTTCAGCCGATCAGACCCGATCCTTTCAAGAGCACGGCTATCTCATCATCCGGGGCCTGTTCGACACCGAGGAAATGTCCATCGTTCGAGAATCCGCTCAACGTGACCAGGCCTTCAAGAAAAACGCCCACGATTTGAAGGACACAGCGGGAGGCGTCGCGAAACTTGTCCTCTGGAACCATGCGGGAAAGGATGTCTTTGGAGCGGTCGCGCGGAGCCCTCGCATCGTGGACACGATGGAGACGCTTCTGGGGGATGAAGTCTACCACTACCATTCCAAGATGAGTATCAAAGAGCCATTGACGGGAGGTGCCTGGGAATGGCATCAGGATTACGGCTACTGGTATCTCAACGGATGTCTCTATCCCGATATGGGCTCCGCCTTGGTCGCCGTCGATCCCAATACACGGGCCAACGGTTGTCTCCAGTTACTCAAAGGGTCTCACAAAATGGGACGGATCGAACACGGACGCTACGGCGAACAGACGGGAGCCGATCCCGAACGCATCGCCGCGGCCACGGCGGTTCAGGAGCTGGTCTATGCCGAACTGGATCCCGGCGACACCCTCTTCTTTCATTCCAACACCCTTCATCGCTCCGACGCCAATCATTCCCCCACCGCCCGCTGGTCCCTTCTCTGTTGCTACAACACCCGCCACAACAACCCCTTTAAGGAATCCCATCACCCCTTCTACGAACCGCTCGAGAAAGTCACCGGATCGGCTATCAAGGAAATGGGAGTGAACCTCTTCGGCGACGACGTCTCATTCTGGAATCCGGATGAGGACGCCACGGTCGGTTCAAGGAAATAATCTACCCCGCGTATGAAACGCATTCCCCGCGACCAAGCAAACAAGTTTGCCTTCGACCACCGGGATCAGCCGCTGCTTCATGTGGCCTGCGGCGAGATCATCGAGATCGAAACCGACGACGCCAGTTCGGGCTACTTTCGATCCGAGACCGATCTAGCCATCCCCGGCCGCCGACCCGGATTCGATCGGAACCCGCCGATGGCCAACCCCATTGCGGGACCGGTTTTCATCGAGACCGCCGAGCGAGGCGACACACTGGTCGTCCGGATCGAATCCATCGAGGTCGACGACTATTCATGGATCGCCATCGGCCCCAAGCGGGGCCCCCTCGGAAGTTCCACCCAATGGCCCGAACTCTCTCAATCCTACACCACCAAGGTTTTCCGCCATGAAAAGGGACCCAGCGGCACGACTAGCGACGGCACCCTCCGATTCAACGAGAAGATTTCCTGGCCCATCACCCCCTTCGTCGGCACCCTGGGCGTGGCCCCTGACCGCGAAGTGACGACCTCGATCGACGGCCAAGGGGAATGGGGTGGCAACCTGGACATCCGCGATGTCGCTCCGGGCCACGAAATCCATTTGCCGGTCTTCCACCCGGGAGCGCTCTTTTATCTGGGAGATGTTCACGCGAGCCAGGGCGACACCGAGTTCACCGGAACGGCCGCCGAAACGAAAGCCCTCGTCCGCCTTCAATTCGAAGTCCTCAAGAACAGCGCCCCGGCCTCACCGCGCATCGTCAAACCCGAGAGCATCGTTTCGATCCACGTTGCCCGTCCTCTGGAACTTGCTGTCGAGAGCGCCACGATCCAACTGATCCAATGGTTGGTGGAGGCATATCGATTCACGCCCCAGGACGCCTACTGCCTCGTCAGCACTTGTCCCGACTTTCGGATCAATGTCTATCAGATGTGCAATATCGCCAAACTCCGGTTCGTTGCCGGTGCCGAAGTTCCGAAGAAATACCTCCCCAACCAATCCTGATTCCGCACCGTCTCTCCCAAGCAAACCGGTCAGCCCCCCGTCAATCCGCCCGGCCATCGGACGCATTTCTTGCCTCAAAAAATGATTTTGTCTGGATAATCTCAAGTTTGGAGCCAACCTAAGACGTGGGGAGACCCGATTTCGGTTATCAGAAGATCAGTTTGCCCGCGAGAACCTGTCATGAAGAAAGAACAGCTTCATTTGATCTTGGGGATTGCTACTCCGCTCTTGCTGGTCACCATCCTCCTGCTCCAACTGCATCATGGCCAACAGAATCTCACTCGCGCCATCGTCAGTCTCCACACCGGCCGAGAGGCACCTGCCCCCTCTCGAGTCGCAGGGCCCGAACCCCTGACCGCAATGCCGCCGCCCTCGCAGGAGGAGAAGTCACCTGACGCGGTGCCACCGCCGGCCCCATCCCCCCCGACTGACCAGCCCCAACCGCCACAAGGAGGCGCCGAAGCGCCTCCCTCACCGACGCCGCCACCACATCAGACCAACCCACTTGCCGCCGCCGCTCCTCTCCCGGGAGAACTAATCGAACGCCCCGAACTCTCCACCCGTCCGGGAAGCAGTGCGGTCCATCTCACTTACCAGCCCGTGACCATCAATCACATCTACCCCCGGCTCCAGGCCTTCGGAAGGTGGTTTGTTCACCCCCGGCACGGAAATGTCTGGATGCCGCACACCAGCCGCCGCAACCGCCAATGGCGCCCCTATGGAGATAATGGTAAATGGTATTATACTCAAATTGGATGGCACTGGCAATCCAACTACAAATGGGGTGGAACGGCCTTTCACCATGGCCGCTGGTTCTGGGATGGCGAGAAGCAAGGCTGGGTCTGGGTCCCCGGAAGGGAATGGAGTCCGGCATGGGTCACCTGGCGGGAAAGCGGAGACCGGGTGGGTTGGGCGCCCATTCCGCCCATCGCCTCAACCGCATCGTCCCCGACCGCTTCATCACGACCGACCGGCACATCGGGGCTTCACATCGACTATGGGTTGGACAACACCCATTTCACCTTTGTTCCCAAAGCCGATTTCCTCTCCCCAAGCCCGGTCGAATTCGCCCTTTCCGGAGAAGACGCGGTCACGGCCTTCCAGAACTCCCGATCACGCGATCGAATTAGCCTCAATGCCCAACGTCAATGGACGAACTACGGCATCTCACGTCGAGAAATGGCTCACGCCATCGGTTCTCCCATTGAGCTTGTCAATGTCGACCTTCGTAATCCCTTTCAACCGCGGATCCTCACCCAGCAGGATCTCGAAGCAGCCGCCGCCAAGGCACAAGAACAGCTCCCAGAAAAGGGGAAAGGCAATTCTCAATCTCCTCCCACCACAACCGGTGTGGTCTTCCGCCCCCCCTCAACCACCTACTGGCCGGGCGCCCAGGAAGCCACCCCATCTGGAGGAACCGGCCCCGCCGGCTTCGCAGCCCCCGCTCCCATCGTGATCGAGGGGGCTCCCGATCTGGCGGATCCACGAAGGAGGAAGCAAACCTCGAGTCCCCGGGGTCTGGGGTTTCGTCGGGGGCAGGTGCGCCCCAACCTTTCGGTCCGCCAATCCCCGAAAAAGTGACCGGCCAAGGGCCCGTTCAACGGCTGCCCTCCCGAGAGTTTCCTTGGTCTAGTCGCCAGACTCTCCAACATCGGCACGAATCGCCTCGAGCAGGCAATCATCGGCCATCGTTACCGGGCTCCCCCCCCGGACACCTTGACCGGGCGAAGGCGTCGACCGTCTGAAGAATTCTTCCAGGGTCAAGGCGAGGAGCTTTCGGTTGTTTCGTCGAAACCGACGGAGATCATGGGATTGAAGCCCGATCGGACCGAAAAGGCGGAGAATTTGGGGCACTGCGTGAACCCAATTGACGATCCGCTGCGATCCCACCTGTCGATTGGCATAGCAGTAGGAGAGAAGCTGCCAAGTCACATCGGGATCGGGAAGGTCGATCGCCGTTCCCACCGAAAAAAAACCCGATCGCCCGAGCGATTCAACCACTTCACCAACGGTGTCCCATCGTCGTGTGTTGAGATTCCGACGGGTGCAATCAAAGATCCCATCACCTCCG
>MDTE01055269.1_pt1 | contig 11856 bp, 14 predicted proteins | sample 811231 | NCBI WGS metagenome assembly MDTE01 (sample SAMN05326651, study PRJNA326480) | marine metagenome | isolation source: seawater | place: Indian Ocean: Red Sea | collected 2010
CAGTGTGTGCGTAACATAAGGCTGGCAGGGTTTTGCGGATTAAACTGGCTCATCAGCTCATGCCAGAGGATGCGCGCGGCACGCAACTTGGCCACCACACTATCCATCCGTCCTACCATCGAATCCAAGCGCTCGACCGCCCCCCGGCACCAGTGCCCGTTCCACACATCACAGAGAAGCAATGCGGTCTTTGCTGCTGGCCACTCCCCCTCCTCAACCTGGACCTGCCAACCGTTGTACCCTTTCAGATCTTGAACCAGCGTTTGCGAACGCAATCGGGGTTTCAAGATGGTGCTCATACTCCCTCCCTCAGAGACATGCCCGGACCAGATCCCGAGCCTTTATTAGATCGTCGCGCGAGTTGTAATATTCAAAAACGAAATAGGGCATCTCCGCGTATTCCTGTAACGCAGCAATATAGGCTTTGTAGTCGAGACAACCCGATCCGGTGGGGCCATAATCGGACACTTCACCGTTCGCTGCAAAGCGGGAATCCTTGCCGTGGGCAATCGCAATATCGGGCCCGAGCATACGCACTGCTCTCTCCAACGGTGTGCGGTCGGGAATGAAATTGGCTCCATCTATGCACACCTTGAGCGCCGAGGACCCCACGCGATCCTGAACACGCAGGAAGCTCTCTGCCCCTCCGATACTTCCGGCTCTCGTCATCTCCACCGCGATGAGTACTCCGGCTTTTTCTGCAGCGCTACACGCCGCGGACAAACCGGCGCAAAGCCCCGAAAAGACTGCACGATCATCGCACCCCTTATCCTCAGGATACCCCCCGGGATGCCAGACCAGCACTGGATTTTCATTATCTCCGAATCGCCCATCCAACGCCGCCGTCTTATCCACACAGCGCTGTAACCGTTCCACATCGGCCTCAATCAACCCGGTCGCCCCAACCAGATCAATGTGCAAAGTCATCGCTGCCAGCGCCACATTGGCCGCTTGCAGTATCTTGTCGATATCTTCCACAGACGGATCTTTTGCATCACCATCGGCCCCACCGGCGAAAAACAACTGTACAGCTTCAAACCCTTCGGACCGCACCTGATCCGGCGGCAATGTCTCCCCTGGCATCAAAGCGAATTTCACAATCTCCTCCATCCATCCAGTTTAATTTTTATACGCTCAGATCTTCTGAGCACTTCACCTCTATCCGGTTTGGAAAAAGCATCCGTTCGGAAGCATATCACTAAAAAGTTCCCTTCACATCCATTACCTGACCCTGGCCCTCTTTCGCCTTGGAATTAGCCACCCTCTTCTGCAACTCTTCATAATACAGATCTTCATCCACCGGGATATCGACCCAATCATCGGTCCAGGTCGAAAGCAGCATTGCATTCGCCAATTCCACCCCGTTAATCCCCTCCGTACCTGCAGAGAGAAGCTTCGATCCCGTGCGAATCGCCTGAACCCAATCTTGCGTAATCGCCATGTGCTCCTGTCGATTCTCTTTATAGGGAATCTCGCACTTCCAAACTTCGGGACTGCCGAAGCCGTTCGGCCATTCCTTGAGAAACTTGCTCGCCGATTCCTTGGTCCGCCAAAAAGTGAGTTGCCCATTTTCCAATAGCACTTTGCCCCGGTCCGCTGAGATCTCGAGCCGGTTGGTCCCCGGCGCCTCGCCGGTAGAGGTGATGAAAACACCGGTCGCCCCATTCTCGTACTCGGCATAGGCCGTCACATCGTCTTCGACCTCAATATCGTGATAGTGACCAAAGCGACAAAAAGCCCGCACCCGTTCGGGCATCCCGCAAATCCACTGCCAGAGATCGAGGTTGTGCGGACATTGGTTGGCCAATACACCCCCACCTTCCCCTGCCCAGGTCGCACGCCATCCTCCCGAATCGTAGTAACTCTGAGCACGGAACCAGTCGTTGATGATGTAGATCGTGCGCCGGATATCGCCCAACTCGCCCGACCGAACCAAATCGCGAAGCTTCTGGTGCGCTCCGCGTGAGCGCTGGTTGAACATCATCCCAAAGACTCGATCGCTCTTTTCGGCGACCTCATTCATCTGCCGGACCTGGCGCGTATAGACCCCGGCAGGCTTTTCGCTCATCGCGTGTAATCCACACTCCAGTGCCTGAATCACCAGTGGGGGATGAAAATAGTGTGGCGTAGCAACGATCACTGCATCGACACACTGAGCCGCGAAGAGTGCATCGGCACCGACAAAAGTCTGCACGTCGGCACCGTATTTTCCCTCTACTCCCTCCAAACGGTCGGGATCCGCATCGGCCACCGCAACCAGTTTGGCTCCCGCAATCTCGCCGCGCGACAGATAATTTGCATGACTGTTCCCCATACCCCCAAAACCAATGATTCCAATCCGTACCTCGTCCATCTCGTTCTCCTTATCGAGTAATTCCTTATCCAGAGTGATGCCTGCGACGAACTCATGCAGCAATCACTAAAAAAGTACCACCATCGATATCCGTACCAGTGTCGTTTCCACTAGGAGTACCCCAGTCTCTTGCGGGTAGTTGCTGGACAGTGATCATCAAACCAATCGGCAAGGTCAACAGCTTTCAGCAACCAATCCAGAAGGGAAAGCCGCCCTTCTACAGGAACTATCCCAGTCATTTCGAGTACTAATAACGGCGAAATGAGTCCTCGCGACCACCCCTGAACTCAATGATCCGGTACTGCGGCGAATGCCAATTTTAGCTATCTTTCCTCGCAACGCTATACGCAGGAGAAACTCATGTACAATCTCAGTGGCAAAGTCGCTTTGATCACCGGCGCCGGAGGCGAATTGGGTATCGGTCGCGCCATTTGCCAGCGCCTGGCCAGCGAGGGCTGCGATCTAGTCCTCAACGACCTCGAAACCAAGCCCTACAGCGAATCCGGCTGGGGCGGCCTTTGCTCCCTCGCCGCCGAAGTCGAAGCTCTGGGCCGAAAAACCCTGTCCATCGCCGCAGATGTTGCCGATACCGCTCAGGTCGATAGAATGGTCCAACAAGCCCTCGCGCATTTCGGCCACATCGACATCCTGGTCAACAACGCCGGATCGCGTCCCGGTCCAGATCGCGTCCCAGTCGTCGAGTTGAGTGAAGCGGCCTGGGACCAGGTACAAAGCGTCAATGCCAAAGGCACCTTCCTCTGCTCACGCGCTGTCGCCCGCCACATGATCGAACGCGGAGAAGGCGGTAAAATAATCAATATCTCTTCTACCGCCGGCCGCCTGGGCATGCCTCGTTTCGCCGCCTACTGTGCCTCCAAATTCGCCGTGATCGGCTTTACCCAATCCCTGGCCCACGAATTGGCTCCACACCAGATCAACGTCAATGCCGTCTGCCCCGGTACCACCCTCACCGAGCGCAGCGGATATATCGCCGCCGCACTCAATGCCGAACAGAGCCCAACGGCAGATGCCACCGATTCAATGATCGACGACATCGCCAACCAAACGCCCCTTGGCCGCGTCGGAACCCCCACCGATGTCGCACGTACCGTAGCCTTTCTCGCCTCTTCAGAATCCGACTACACCACCGGAGTATCGCTTTTGGTCGCCGGTGGTATACAGATGTAAAGGAACCTACTATGAGCTGTATAGACCGCATCGACATCGCCGATCTCCGCGTGCCCACCTCCGACACTCTTTTGGGTTCGGACCCCTTCCACAAAAAACCCAATTATTCGACCGTACTGACCACCTTGCAAACCGACGACGGCCTGGTGGGCACTTCGGTCAACTTCACCGCTGGTGCCGGCAACGACTGGATCGCCTATGGCGTCCGAGACCTGGCACAACTGGTCAAAGGGCTGGATCTCGACGACTTTGCCGCCGATCCCGGAGCCTTCTATCGCCTCTTGGTCGACCACCATCAATTGCGCTGGCTCGCCGACGGGGTCGCGCGGATGGCGATCGGCTCCATAATCAACGCGCTCTGGGATCTGTGGGCAAAAAAAGAATCCAAACCACTGTGGAAACTACTCGTCGACCTAGAACCGGAAAAAATTATCCAGAGCATCGACTGGCGCTATCTCCGCGATGCACTCACCCCTGAAGAGGCACTGGAGATCCTGCTGCAGGGGCAAAAAGGGCGCACAGAGCGGGAAACCGCACTGGGAACCATAGGGCCCAAAGCTTATTCGACGGCCGGATGGCTGGGGCTGAGCGATGCGCAGATAGCAGAAACCATCGCCACCATGAAAAACTTCGGTTTCGACTGCTTCAAAATGAAAGTCGGCCAGGATCTCGACCACGATCGCGAACGCCTGGCATTTATCCGCGAGACAATAGGCCCCGATGCCCTGCTGATGCTCGATGCCAACCAGATTTGGGGCGTCGACGAAGCGATCGCCCACATGGAGCAACTCATCGAATTTAAACCCCACTGGATCGAGGAACCCACCGCACGCGATGATGTCTATGGGATCCGCCAGATCGCCGCAGCCCTGGCCCCTCACGGTATTGGTATTGCCTGCGGTGAACAGGTCCCATCGCCGGTCATCTTCAAACAATTGCTGCAAACCCAGGCCATCCGTTTCTGCCAGATCGACGCCACTCGTTTAGCCGGCGTCAACGACGTGCTGGCAGTCATCCTGTTGGCCGCCAAATACCAGACCCTGGTCTGCCCCCACGGCGGCGGCATCGGCCTCTGCAATATGATTTGCCACTACGCGCTATGGGACCAGATCTCCGTAGCGGCCCATTCCAATGGCCAGGTCGTCGAGTATCTGGATTTTCTTCAGGAAGGGGTCTTCCTCGACCCCATCGAGGTTGCAAAGGGTGCTTATCTGACCCCGCAACGCCCGGGTTGGAACCTGGAGATGAATCCGGAGTTCGTCGCCGAACACACCTATCCCAGCGGTGAGATCTGGAAGGGGCGCGAAGCCTCGGGCGGCATCACCTTTTTAGCCTGAGCAAAAGCGCGCATAAATAGCCATGCGTGCCATATTAGAGCATCCCCGGTAACCAAGATACTCCCCTTGGCGTTCTGCACCGTATATAGAAGCGCGCAGGGGGTTTCATGCACGATATGCGCGATCTGACCGTTCGGGAAATCAGAGAGATCGAGCAAAGCCAGGCGGTCGATCAGGATAGCCAAGATCTTATCGAGCGCCTGACTTCGCTGACGGGAGAAAACGCACGTCAAATGCGTTCGCTGCTCAAGACCGCCGGCAATACAACCAGAGGGATGTATTTAGTCGGTGCTATAACCGAGGCGGAAAATACCACCTGAATCGACTTTTCGATGCTTCATCGCCGAGGGCAGGCCGTACCATCCCCTGGCTCAAAACCGAGAACCCGGCGCGTACCCTCCAGATCCAGCCGCCCGTAGCGGTGGTTGGAAATCCCATTTACGATCGCGAAATCCAAATCCTCGCACTCGATACAGCAGGCAAATAACTGTGCGGCATCTCTAGGGCTGATGCCCGAAATCAGGTCGTCGGGATCCCAATCGCCACCCGGATCAAAGTGCGGGTTGCACAGACGCACGCAAATAGAGGATAAACCGTGGCGGTGGGCATAGACGCGGGCCAACGCCTCACCCCAGCACTTGGTCGCGCCATATACATTAGTCGGATAAACTGGAGCGTCGCTGCGGACATCGGCCCGATCGCTGTACCCCATTACTGTATCGATGCTGCTGGCAAAGACTAAGCGCCGACAGCCAGCTTCAGAGGCGGCGTGGAAGGCATTATAGGCACCAACGATATTGAGTTGTAATAACTCATCGTAGAACGCAGCTCCATCGCCCGGATAAGCCGCTAAGTGTACAACTGTATCTATGCCCTGAGAGGCCTCGAGCAACGAAGAGTAATCGACGATATCGGCTTCGACAAACTCCTCGTGCGATGCCAGATCATCCACAGGGCGTATATCGGCCAGACGCAGCCGGTACCGATCGCCCCAATGACGCCGCAAAATCCCACCGAAGAGGCCTGCAGCCCCGGTAATCAGGACACTTCGTCGCCTCACCTCATCCCCGGTCGGCGATCAGCACCCCGCCTCTGGCCCAGTGCTCCCGCTCATACTCCTCGATCACTACCGAGGTCCCCTCCTGGTCGGCCCCGCAGGTTTCCACAATCGCCTGGGTCAGCGCCGCGACGAGCTCGCGCTTTTGTTCGGTGGAACGCCCGGATAGCATTTTCACATTGATGAACGGCATCTCTTATCCTCCTCTTTGCATTATCTGTTTAACCCGACCGATCTGGCCGGACTCAAGCCGCACCTTGATCCCGTGCGGATGGGATGGCGAATTGGTAAGTATCTCCCTGACTCTCCCCTCGGTCCGTCGTCCCGAGCGCTGATCCTGTTTTTGCACGATCGCGACCTCTGCGCCCAATGCTATATCGGCCCGCTGCTTTCCGTCCATTGCCTTCTCCCGCAACCTTCTCTTTGACACTGCCAGGCATAATAGCCGGCACGAAGTACTGCTGCACGAACGGATAAATCAGTGACACCGGCTATACGGTGACGATTACCGTCGCCGCGTTGATCGTCTCCGGCGTGATAACGTATCAATCAGACCGAAGCCAGCATTTAGAACACGACCGAGGTCGAGATAGGAAGATTGCTTCCACAAGGTCCGGCTTGGGCAACCCTCGCTTAGTTCATTCCCCCCAATATCGGTTCTAGGATATCTACCGTGGCGTCGATTATATTCTGTCCCTGCATCAATTGACACTGAGCCTGGCCTATATACCCATCGTTGATTTGTCCACGAGTGCGCAAAACCTCTTCCATTTTTGCGAATGCCACCGTACTGCCCATCATCGATCGAATCAGCACTTCGATTTCCCCGTGTTCGGGATGGTTGAGGATCACCCGTTTCGGATTGTCCGGATTCCACTGCTTATGGCGGTCTGGATCGCCGGCATAGTCCTCACCGACGTGGATAGTGGAATTGACCTGGTGGTCCACACCGAGCAGAAATACCGAACCACCCCGGGTGGCCAGTCGATCGAGGGCTGAGTCTTTGCCCAAAGGACCGCGCTCCAGATCATCCTCGACCAACTCATGAGCTTCGGGCCCGATCGCAGTCACGGCATGGGTAGGATGGAAGCTGCGTACAGCATCTGGAAAATACCGTGCCGCTTCGCTAATGGCCCCGTTTTTAGATGGGGAACGCAATGGATCGAAATATTCCGTAGCACTGTGGGTGAAAGTCGGTACCATCAGCGTACCCTGAGGCCCCAATACGTCCAGGAAAGCTTCGACAACAGTGGGGGCACCCCCCTCGACATAGCCGATACTGGACAGCGAGCTATGCAGCATGATCCGATCTCCGGCCTGCACACCAATACGGCGGATTGCGGCGCCCATCTCTAGTCGAGTGATCTTGGTGGGACTGGTCATATCGCTACCAGTATAGGATGGAATCAAATCGAGATCAAACGGAAAACCCCTAGGCTCGGGACGAATGGCTCTTTGCCATTACTCTCTGGCTAGAGCCGCGACTTTTTTCTGCGGCGATCTCATGCCCAGTGCACCAGCCCGATAAAATTGTGGTCGATTCAACGCACTATGGCCAGCGTCCATTCGCTCATGGTGCGATCAATGAACGGCTGGGGGTTTTGCTCCTCAGCCAGGCAGGGTTTCTTTATTTATTTCCTTTGCGTCCGGCATCCCAGTCGTCATCGAGCATCTTGAGCAACGCGTCGATATCGCGGTTGCCGGCCTGGATTTCCTGCATGACCCGAGCCAGGGTGAGGAGAAATCCGGTGGGTGGATAATCCTCGATGGAGATGAAGTAACCCGGAGTCCAACCCCAGTGATCGAGATTTCGGCGCATGCGTTCAAAGAGTTGCTGAGTCGGCTTCCAAGAGCTCTTCGGGCCATCGACACCCTCTACATTTCTGGCATTGACCAGCATGCCTTCGGCATTGAGATAAGCCTGGTATACTGCAGGGACGTAATAGGCTTCGAGCACCGCAAGCGCTTTGTCGTAGTACGGACCCTGAGCACTGGCGGTCATCGACCAGCCCTGCTGCTGGTTAGACGTATTGATAAAAAGCGGCTTGTGTCCGCTCATCGAGGGAATGGGCCAGTACTCGATTTCGAAGTCTACTTGCAGCGGCTCGACATCGCCGCTCATCCAGCATCCCATCATCCAGGTGGCGGCATGCTGGTTAAAAAAATCTCGTTGCTCCTCATTATAGCCATCGCTGAGTGAACCCTTCTCAACGAAATTGTCCAGAAGTTCGATGATATTTTTCAGGATCGGACGCATCTGGGGGTCAGTGGCAAAAGAGATCTCGCCCCGATCGCGACGTACCGTCCACGAAGGCTGCCCGGGTGCACGAGTTGGGTCGTAGAGATTGGTCTGTATCGCGTAGGAAAGCGGCACGCCGGCCGACCATTCGCGACCTCCGTAGACCAGAGGTTTGTAGCCGGCGTCTTTTATTTTGTACAAGGCGGCGATAAAAGCTTCCCAATCCCCAGGAGGCTCGGTGATACCTGCTTCGGCCCAGATGCGTTTATTGATGGCGATGCCAGTGATCTGGCGGCCGACCTGGGCAGTATAGTACTGGCCATTATAATCCGGGGGCAGGTTTTGTCCTACCCGGTCGTAGAGGGCGGAAGGGATGGGAAGTAGATGGTCACCGTTGGCCAAAAACTTGGTATAATCCAGGGTCATGACTACATGAGGCAAATCACCGGTGGCGATGGCACGGCGATAATAGGCACCGGCATCTTCGTTGCCCAGGTCGATCAATTCCATCGTCCAACCGGAATTCTGACGCTCGAAGGTGGATTTCCAGAGATCCCAATGGACCTGAAATCCGGGTCGGCCGCCGATATTACGGGTCACGCGAATAGTCTGGGCTTCTTCTTCTACGCTACAAGCTGCAAGCGAGAAGAGAACGACTAAGAAGAGAGCTATGAATGAACGCATGCAGTAAAACTCCACGAAGAGCGAATAGCAGCTAGCGAAAAGATCCGGCAGTCAATCCCTTGACGAAGCGGCGCTGCATAGCAAGATAGAGCATCGTTACGGGCAGTGACAAGACCACGACGCCGGCGAAGATGTAGTTCCAGTTCTTGACGTATTTGTCCGAGAGAAAACGCCATAACTGTACGAAAGCCAACTCCCCTTTATTGGTTCCCATCAGTATAAACGCATGGGTAAAGTCATTCCAGGTGAAAAGTCCCCAAAAGATGACAATGGTCACCGTGCAGGGAGTCAGAAGCGGAAAGACAATCCGCCAGAAAGTGCCGACGGGCGTGCAGCCGTCGATGAGCGCCGCTTCTTCCAACTCGCGCGGTATCGCGCGCATAAAACTGCTGTAGATGAATATACAGAGCGGCAGACCATAGGAGACATAATGCAGCCAGAGGGCGAAGTAGGTATAGCCGATGCCCAGATAGTTGAACTCGCGAACTAGCGGCAGCATCAAAATTTGAAAGGGTACGGTGAGTCCGGCGAGAAAACAGACGCGCCAAAAAGTACCGGTGCGCATTGAGCGACGAGTGAGCGAATAGGCAGCCATCGAAGCGACGACGATCAGCGTGGCGATCACGGCGGCGCAAATCAGCAGGCTGTTGAACATCGGCGTGGCGAGTTTTATACCGGTGAAAATGTAGTTGAAATTGTCGAGAGTTGGATCTTCCGGTGCTGCCACAGGTGAGCGGACGATTTCCGGCAGGGTCTTGAAGGCATTGAGTACGGCCAGGAAACAAGGAGAGACATAAATGAGCCCCAGTAAGAGCATGCCGATCTCGAAGAAGGGTATTTTGCGTTTCACAAGTCGGTCTCCCGTCGCTGAAAGAAGGCGGTCTGGAGGGCAGCGATCAGTACTAAGAAGACGAAGACGACAAATGCAATTGCCGAAGCATAACCCTGACGGTCGTTCTCGGTACCGAGCCAGTAGATATAGTAACCGGCAGTGAAGGTGCGATACCCGGGACCACCTTGCGTGGTGACCAAAATTTGGGGAAAGAGGTTGATACCGGTGATCAGCGCGATGACCGAATTGGTCTTGATCATCGGCAATAACACTGGAATTTGTATACGGCGGAAGATCGAAACCGGACCGGCGCCATCGATCTGTGCTGCTTCGTAGAGTTCGCTGGGTATGGTCTGCAAGCCGGCGAGAAAGATGGTGGTATAGAAGCCGAGGCCATGCCATAAAACTAGAGTGAGAATGAAATAAGGTACCAGGTTTGGATCCCCCATCCAGTCCTGGGTCAAAGAGTCAAGACCCAAGGAACGCAAAAGGGTATTAATCGCTCCTGTGCGATAGTTGGCCAGATATTGGAAGAGCAGTGCACTGACGAGAATACTTAAAATAAAGGGGTAGAAAAAGAGACCGCGGACTAGACCGCGCATGACCTTCATCCGATCGAGCAGCACCGCCAGGACCAACGAGATCGAGGTATAGCCGAGTACGATCATCGCCGTTTCAAATAGCGTAAAACGCAAGGCGGCAAAGAATCGATCATCCCCCAACAACTCGCGAAAATTATCGAGGCCAATAAAACGGGGATCTTTGGTCCAACCGGACCAGTCGGTCAACCCGTAGGCAAAACCGAGCAGGGTTGGTAGAGCGAAAAAGGCCAGGTAAAGAGCGATGGCCGGACCGCAAAGAAGGACCGATCCGATCCCCTGCTCAACCGTTGACTTATTCATGGCGTACCAGGATCCTGGTCGAACACAATTTTGTCCATGCGAAAGACCGGTGAATAGATCGGACACGCTCGCTGCAAATATTCTATCCCCATTGGTTTAATTATCCGCGCTCAGACGAATTAGTTCAGAAGAATTAGTGCAGCAGACAATCATCGGCCAGCGGCTCTATCGCTGCAAAATCGCGATGGGCAATCCACTCCGGGCGCTTGAACTGGCGGATGTGATTATCTACGCGACAAAGGCTCAAATACACGATCACCCGATCCCAGGGGCTGATATTCGGCGCCGATGCATGGACGATATTCGAATGAAATAGCAATACCGCACCCGGCTTGCCCTTGGGAGCCACAATACCGCCTTCATTCGCCAGACGACCCACCGTTTCCCGGTCGAGCGTCCAGAGCGGATAGGACGTACTAACCAGGTCGTGGCTCGCCTCGATCACCCCCTTCCTGTGGCTGCGTGGGATGATATAAAGCGGACCATTGAACTCGGTCACCTCATCGAGGAATAGTGCGATATTCATCGCGTGCGGTGCCGGCATCTGGTCATCTCGAGCCCAATTACCATAATCCTGATGCCACTGCCAGACATCTCCGCTGAAAGCCGCTTTGCCATTGATCTTATACTGGTGCATGTACACGGGACCGGATAGAAGCTGTACGACTGGAACTATCAGACGCGGATGGCGACCGAGTCGAGCAAAGATCTCGTTGTAGGTATGTGCGGCGAAGGCAGTACGAACCGCCTGGTCGTCCTTTTCACGCCAGATTTCCTCGCGTTGCAAAGCAAAGATCTGCGGCAATTCCCGTTTGAGCACAGCGATTTCTTCACTGCTGAAAAGACCAGGCAGGAAAACCCAACCCTCCGCATCGAAATGTTCCTGCTCTTCTTTGGTCAGTTCCATAATTTGCCTAGATAGAAAAGGCTTGCTAATCCACTCGGTCCAACCACACCGGACTCAACCAGGCCCGATGCCCATCTTGCTGCCTGAGCCGCAGGTAATAATAGGCCGACTCGCCCCCCGACCCTGGCAAATCAACTCCATCGTATTCCACGTCCCAGGCGTCGGGCTCACTATACCAAACGCAGTGCCCGTTCGATATGATCTCCACTCGCTCTATAGGAGCTGTCCCATGTAATGCTGCGCGAAAAACCACTCCTTCACCCAGCACTCCTTCGGCCCCTGAACGCACGTCATTGACCGCGAAATCGCATACGATCGGCACGCCGGACGTCGCGTACGTGAAACGTTCGTTCATCG
>MDTE01085802.1_pt1 | contig 11856 bp, 8 predicted proteins | sample 811231 | NCBI WGS metagenome assembly MDTE01 (sample SAMN05326651, study PRJNA326480) | marine metagenome | isolation source: seawater | place: Indian Ocean: Red Sea | collected 2010
CGAACGCGCTGGAGGATCGAGGACTGATGTCCCCCTCCGCGGCTCTGTCGTTCTTCACCAGGGTCTTGGCCACCAGGGAGGCCAGCTCCAGCACCGTGGACTGGTCGGAGAACTTCACCTTGAGGCTAGAGAGGTGGAGGCCCTCAGGCAACACGAGCTTGAGTAAGAGTGGTCCGTTCGGATCGGGACCCTTGACATTCTCCAAGCCACCGCAGAAATGGAACAGGGAAAAGGCTTGGAAGCCCTTGCCAGTGACATTCTGGGCCAGCCCTACGGGCCCCAATGTCTCCTTCTTGCCATCGTTCTTCTGTAGACGGCGGGGGCTAGACTCTTTCGCTGCCTCTGCATGCGATCCTGCTCCTACTCCTGCTCTGGGTGCTGCCCTGACCGCGGTGAGGTCCGTCACGGTCTCCACGCCACTGCTACCGCCACTGCTATCGCCATTGCTGCTACTGCTACTGCTACTGCTACTGCTACCACCACCATTGGTGGTGGCGCGCAAGGGCGCAGCCTGGTACTCGGCTGGAGAGGGGTGCAAGTTGACGAACTCGAGTAGCCTCTCAATGAAGGGCTCCTTCTTCACAGCGTTTGACACACTGGGGTCATTGCTTAGACGCTGCTTCTTTGGCTTCTCCTCGTCCCAGTTCCACACCAGCAGGCCTGTGCGCGGGTCTAGCACGGAGATGTGGGGGAAGTTGTGTACACGGTACTTCTCCACGAAATCTTGCGCGTCGGTGCGACGGCCGTGTGGGTTGCTGTTCTTGCTAGTGTCGGTGTACATCTGCTGCCAGAAGAGGAAGGTACTACTGCACACCTGCTTGATCACTTCGTCAGACCACACGTCTCTGTTCAAAGACATGCAGTTAAACTCGTCCATGCTCTGAATGTTCACCAGCAGCCACTTCTCCTCACCGCACATTCTCTGCACTTCTTGCAGAGGGGCGTCTATCATGATGTCATGTGGGGCCTTGAACAGATCGTTCAATTTCTTCGCTTTTCCGGTCAAGTCATCCCCGCCAGTGCCAAAGAACACGGATTTTTGGGGCGGAAGGGAGGAATCGTGCCTCATGTACGCAGGGGGACTGTTGCCCATCAAGCGCAGTCTCTTGACTTCGTCGGCCCGTCTCACACCATCTTCATCTACATGGTCACGCTTGACACCACCAACTGGAGGGGCATCGGCTCCTGATGAAGATGGAGCGGGAAGTGGAGGCCCGCCCCCAGAGAGCCCTCCAGTCATGTGCAGGTTGATGGCTTCCTCAAGGTTATTTCCCGCCGCGCCAAGCGCAAACCTCGCCACATCTATTTCCTCGCCCGTGATCTCCATGAACTGCTGGATCTGCTCACCAGACGCCATCTTCGGACTCTTAGAAGTCAGTCACTTTGACGAGCTGAAAACGACCTTACGCTTACTTTTTGTGCCAGATTTTTGGTTTGAGTGCGCCCAAATACCGCCAGTGACACGTAGAGTTAATTATCTGAGAGCCAACCAAAGAGTTATGCACGCTATGCATTGAAAGTGATGCCTGATATTTGTGACCTTCTTCTATCGTTTAAAGGTTGGCAGACATTGTTGCTGTGCAAAGACCGCTTATAAATGCCTGAGATGGCCGGGCATCCTGCCGGAATTGCCGCAGCACCTACGCAGAAGAAGCAGGACTTCACGTCTCGGCAACTTCGAGGTTTCTCCGCAGCAAGCCTCGCAGCCATCCCTCTAGCTATGGGAGTGACTGTATTTGACAGGAGCGTGATCCAATTTGCAAATGGTAGCGCCAAGAGCTTGCAAGAGGCGGTGTTCAAGGGCTGGAAGGGCGTACTGACGAGGCCTGTCCATACCTTCAACTCTCTGGACAATCGGGCGGTGATGGCTGTGTATGTACCGACATACATAACGAAGAATGTGGTAGAGGCGAGTTGTGATTATCGGGGTATCAATCCTTTTTACCCTGTTTTCTTCATCACAGCCGCTATCAACACTACGTTGGGCATCATGAAGGACAGGTACTTGGCGCAGATGTTTGGCAGCGGGGTGCCGAACTTCCCGAAGATGAGCTATGCTCTCTTTGCAGCCAGAGATAGTGTGATTGTCGGATCTTCCTTCAATGGCCCCATCATCATGTCTCCTGTCTTGCAACGAGAGTTTGGGTGGGGCAAGGAGACCGCAGACACAATCGCGCAGCTGGCTTGTCCTGGTTTAGCGCAGATTCTAGGCACCCCTATACACCTTATAGGCCTGGACTTATACAACAGACCAGAGATCACACCCATGGGGAGATTTGATGGCCTACTTCGCCGCACTCTGGAGCCCCTGGTGGCACGCATGGCCCGGCAGATTTATGTCTTCGGCCTCGGGGGCATCCTGGTCAAGAAGACTGGCAAGGCCTTTGGCTACTACGATCCCACCAAGACGGCGAATGACCAGATATACATAGCTACGGCCCGTCGACCAAGTAACTAATGGTCGCATTGTTCGCAACAGCGCGAAGCGTCTGATGGGTACTTGATTTGTAAACAAATAAGCAAAGTGTGGCAAGTGTTCACGGCATCTCTACAATCAATAAAATAATTCACACAGAATAATTTCGTGCCGTAAACCCCTCTGTGTCCTGTTGTCCGCGGACAAGTCTATTGGTAATTCTCCTCGATAATCGCATTGCTTTAGGATAGGCTGTCAATGAGCGAGCTCTTCATGCTGTTGGCAATGCGAGATGCGTCCTCTCCACCCAGCTTGAAGATGCCTTCCACCACGCTGATCTCAGTGGACGTCGTGTCCATGCCGCAGAACGCCGTCCAGTCATTGCAGACCAAGCCAGCGCCGATCACGTCGCTGCCTCTATTGACAGTACCTGCCACGAGAGGCACTTGTAGCAGAGAGGAAAGCTCCTCCAGGTCCTCCACGGTCGTGCGAGGGTGCACTAGACCGCCCTGATTGGTGATCTTGCAGTAGCTGCCCACCAAGGCATTTCCCGCAATAGTCTGCCTGAACACTTCCACCCCAAGGACATCAGAGATGATATCTTCTGTCTCACGGTCAATGTCAGTGTGCACAAGCGCCACATGGTCATTCGTGACGACGCAGTTCCCCAAAGCAGACAGTCGCTCCTCGACTCGCTGCACAACCACGCCATCAGGCAAGGCATTCCTCAGATGCATCAGCTCGTTGTCTGTGGCTGTGTTAGGCACCAGAAGCCCCCGTCTATTTCCTACTACGACACGGCCAACGAATCTACACCCCGCAATAGATGTGTGCACCACAGGGATGTGGTCCGCCAGCTGCTCCTCGAAGGTGCTGTAGAAGTTCTCGCTGCCTCCGATAGCGCACAGTGCATACCCATTCGTCAAGCACGAAAACACACCGATCTCATTACTATTCTCAAACTGGCAACGATTAGCCATCTTTTCTTCTTTTCTTATGTTCTCGCTCTTCGCTTCCTCGAACTTCGATTTCCCCTCTTTTGGTCGATTTACGCCCGTTCTCTCTCCCAAGTCTTCTCTGCTATCTACGTTGGATAGATGAGACCACTAAACAAGCCGGTAAGACACTGAGATCCTCTAAAATTCCTTGGTTAAACTGTTATCGCTTCTTTCGTGCTCCCACAAGCAACATTTTAGGAACAACGCTGATAGATGGTCGTGAGGGCAGCTAGGTGTCTAGGTCGCAGCGGAATCCGGCTTTCTAGGGGCTTTGCCTCATGCGGGGTGACCAGGGGAGTGGCCAGGGGAATCATGAGACCCATGCTTTTGGTCCCCTTATCAGCCGGATCTAAGACCGATGTGAGCGCCTTCAGTGCACCATTTGGGCCCTTCATGGCGCTAGAGGAGCTACTCAGCGACGGAGAGGATGAAGGGGAGCCTCGCTAATATATCTGGGGACCTCATTTTGACCTATGAGGGTTGTTATCAAGGGTCCCCAGCTGCACCTTTGTTTGCTACTTGTTTAGACTGTGTTTAGACTGGTCATATTGTGTAGATTGCATCGCCATTATCAATATAGCTAAAGTATTATCAATCAGTACATCCACGGGTGTGGTACAACATCTACAATGCATCTTATACTCTCTACGGGGCTATTAAAGGATCATTCTCGTTCTGCTCCCTGTAATACTGGATGTCCTCTTCGCGCTCCTGTTGCGAGAGATGGGAGGTGATGCCACTTGCGCCGTCGCGTTCTAGATTCAACTGCCTTTCGCGCGCTTGTTCTGACGGGAAGAATTGTCTGCCCGAGGCTTTCTCCTGCGCATTAGTAATGGCTCTGCGGTACACTAGCACAGTGACGAGGGTAGTGGCTCCACCAAAGAGTGAGAACACGCCCAGGAAGGCCATCAAACCCGTGATGTCGATATCGTAGTCCATACTAAAGAAAACGAACAAGACAGCCCCGATCTTGCCGAAAGCAGCGCTCAGGCCATTTGCAGTGGAGCGCAAGTCGGCCGGAAAGACGATGCTTGGCAGCAAGTAGGTGGCAGGGGCGGGTCCATAGCCCATGGCGAAGTAGGAAGACGTGTATAAAGTCAGGATCAGGATGATGTTCCCGTCTGTCATGACCAGAAGCCCTGAGCAAAGGGTGATAATCACGTAGAGCAGAGAGCATTGAGCCAGGCCCTGCAGCTGCAAGCCAAGCACACTGGTGCTTTTCATGGCGTATACAGATGCTATCCCCCCTACCCAGAAGGCCACACTTGTCCCTAGCCCGATCACTGCCACTGTTGTAGCCCCCACCGTGGTGTCGTCGTCCTCGAGGGACCCGTTCTCCAGCACGCTCCTTATGATCACGGCCTGCATAGCGAAGTTTCCGTAGCACAGCGCGTCAGAGAAGAACCAGGCCAAAGAGGTCCAGAACATGAGGTCCCTGCACGAGGGCCCAAACAGCACCCCTAGGTCCTGATAGAAGCTTTTGCTCAGGTGGGTGCACAGGTCCTGCCTGTAGGAGGGCATGAGCGCGTTATCACCCCGCAATGCATCCTCAGTTTTCCTCTTCACCCACGAGTCCGGTAGCGTGTCTGACACTTCGTAGGTGCCTAGATACAAGGCAGGTATGAGGCCTGTAGCCAGCAGCACCCGCCATGCGACGTCAGCTGAGCTCAATGACGTGCCTATAATTACAACCATTAAAGTGCCCAGAACAAAGCCGAGACCGCCCAGCGGACCATAAATCATTACTGTGGAAGTATTGGCTAGTTGCACCTGGCTTGATCCTTTCGAATTTAATGCCATGTTGGCCACTAGAGGGTAGAGCCCTCCCGCCCCGATCATGGCCATGAACCTCGTCAAAGTCAATTGCACCATCAGTCCACCTATGAACAGCCCTGAAAAGGCTGACAGCACACCCCCTACAACCATAAGACCTATGCATGCACGAAATGATGATTTACGACCCTCTACATCCCCAGAGAAGCCGAAAAATACCATGCCCACAACGACCCCACTGAGCACGAAGGTGATGAAGATGGCCGCCTCAGTTGGCGACACACCGTCAGAGCGGATCAGTATATACATGACATAAGCCGCTATCACCAGATTATAATTCAAGCACACCATGCTCAATGCACAGATAGAAGCATTGTCACTGATCCCGCGAAAGTAAGAGATCTCCTTGGCCGCAGCCGAGCTCGCTATATTACGACCCATGCTGTCCACAGAGTGCTCAAACACAGATGGAGTGCCCAGAGACGATATACCATCATCGTCAAACACGAAACTCCGAGTGGGCTGGCTCTGGTTGTCCATACTTGACTGTGTCAAGCCAGGGTCGCGTCGAACTGCTCGTGTGAGCCAGGTGTAGATTATCACGAGCCCTGAGTCACACCACGCTAAGGTAGGGTGTGTGATTTACTCTGAGTCTCAACTCACACGCTCAGGACGCGTTATTCGCCCACAAGAGAGTACTTTTGGTCGGACGTGCTCCGAAAAGGATGCTTTTCGAGAATAATTTCGATACAGTGTCGGTTGAGAGCGACTGTGAATTTGAGAAATTAAGATACATCATACAGTCACAGCGATTAAGACTAGGAAATCGTGAACTTGAACACGAACAGGTCCAGTTTGAGGCAGAGATCCAAAATATTGGCCGGGCCAAGTAGTGTAAGCTTAGGCGCCGGGAGAGTCGAAGGGTTGTTCTGACACGATGACACGGTTTTGTTTTGTGCTGACACTGCTCATTACACTGCTCATTCTGAGCACAATACACGTCTCTTGCTCGAGGGAGAGTGCGGTGTCTTCTGCTCGGCGGACAATCCTTGATTGGAGAAAGAGGGGGCCTAGCTTCTATAGAATGGAGGCTCCGATATTGCTGGTTGACAACCTCGATTCTCTGTATGAGTTTGAGCGGGATTTTGATGAGCTGCTCACTGATGTAGCGGGTGAGGAGAGACAGATGAAGCCAGTAGTGGGCATCGACTGCGAGTGGAAGCCCGAGAATTACTACTCCTCCACGGGGGACAGGAGGAAGAAGAAGAGGGTGGGCAAAAGGCAAAGATTATTGCGGTTTTTGAAGAGGTTCATGGGAGGGAGTGAGCCCTTGGATCCTCCAGTGAAGAAGACGAAGAATAAGAAGAAGAAGAAGAAGGGGGGGTCGTCTAACCCAGTGCTCGTGCTACAGATCAGCACAAAAGACAAAGCATGGATAATTGACTTTCAAAATCTCGCCAGACAGTCTACTACTGGCTCGGGTACGGGGGCCTTCTTATTAGGGACGCCTCTCACCGCCACTGAGCAAGTTTTGAATAGAGTCCTGGGCATGGTGCTGCAGAGCGACGAGGTGCTGAAAGTGGGGCTAGGGCCCGCCACTGACCTAAAGAGACTTTCGTGGAGCTATCCCTTTCTGCCCGCCCTGTCGCAGTATAGAGCCGTGCTAGACTTGCAGGCCTTGGCGAAAGCAGCACATCCAGGGGTTAGTGGGCGCTCTATAGAGGGCCTCAACAAGCTGTGCCTCCACCAGCTGAACCGCGGCATTGACAAGAGTATGCAATGTAGCGACTGGTCCAACAGGCCTCTCTCCACGGAGCAGCTCAAGTACGCTTCCCTGGACGCACACGTGCTCACGATTTTGTACGAGTCCCTGCTGGGCACTTTGCGTGAGGAGAGGGAGAGGGAGAGGGAGAGGGAGAGGGAGAGAGACAAGGAGCACGAGAGCCCCAAGAGGAAGAAGGCACCGTCGCTGTCCTCTGTGGTGCAGGGATTGACAGTAGGCTTCAAAGTGGACATCGACAAGATCGGTTCTTTGGCCGCAGCCAGCCTCGAGGCGAGCAAAGAAGCTCCAGAGACGCCCACTGCCTCTGGCACAACCACTGCACCCGTGGTGGCCCTACGTAGCACCCCTATGACGCAGTTCTCCATGAAAAAGTGGAGCCTATACAAATGAGTAGAGAGGAATGAGCACATTTGTGACTTTGTGACTGAATTGTACACGACAACAACGGGTTTATACTACTTCTAGTCACATAGCATCCCCCCAAGCCCACTTTATCGGATAGAGAGCTATAAAACGTCTTGAGACCAACCGCGGGAGGTTGGTCTGGCATTTATCGACTGTACATCCTCGTGTGGAGTGAGATCGAGGCCACTGATACAATGGTGGTGACAGCTAGATCAGGGAGCCAGGTGCTGCGTACGGTAGTACAGGAGGGCCTGACGGCCTTCCCAGAGGACGCGCATGTGCGGCTATTTCAATTCCTGAAGCAAAGCGGCGCTAGTGAGCAGGAGCAGAAGGAGTTGCAGCAGGCATGGACGCGTGTGGTGATGGCCTCGGAGGCGTTTGGTCGCAAGAAGGGCGGGCCTGTCGATCCTGCGCGTTTCAGTGAGGATCTAGTCAAGGAGCTGTGCTCGGAGAACAAGGAGGTCGGCAAGTTGGAGGACATGCTGGCTAGTTTTCGTGCTATACTGGCGAGCCAGGAGAGTAAGGACGAGGAAATGATTGAGAGTATACATGATTTGAAGAAATCAACGGGAGTGTTGAGCAATTTGCAAAGTATGACCAAGGTCGGGGCAGACTTGACCAAAGCGCAGTATAGCATTTACCCGGAGCGCGGAATGGTGGGACAAGCCAAGGAGGGCAGTACAGAGACGGAAGGCGCTATTCTCCTGCATCGGCGGGCTAGTCGTGGCATTCGCTTCTCATGGCATCAGCGCAAGCCTGCTGGCGCTTCTCCCTTGTACTCCCCCTTGCGTGTCCGCGATTTGGGTGGCGCAGAGACTTTATATGGCGATGGAGTGCATCGTGGCACCACTGAGTCAGGTGGAAGGCCGACTACTAGCCCCATCGTGGGCATTCGCGTGTCTAGCAGCCAGGCGTGCTTCAAGGCGCGTGGCTGGACTTCTTATCAGTGCCTGCACGAGCTATTGGCCATGGGACCGGACCGCCTACGTCTTTTTCCTGCTCCTCTAGGCACAGTGGAGTCAGAAGCACATCCTGGAACCACATTCGTCTTCGGTCTCCCGATCTGTAAGCCTCTTAAGCCTTTGCTGGGCGCGGGCTTGTCTACCTTTATGCGAAAGTACCCCTCTGTGATCCTCACATGGTGTGCCCAGATCGGGGCCGCCTCTCGCTGTTTCGAGAATATGGTGAGTGGCCGCATGCTCAGACTACCTACACTTAGCGATGTTTTCGTGGCAGACAACGGGCAGCTCCTGGTGGGCAACATGGGCTTCGATGAGGCCGAGGAGGAGGATGAGGAGGGAGAGGGACAAGCACTCCCAGAGCTGGACGTGTCGGACTTCTTCTTGTCACTCCTCAGTTCTGTGCTATCGCTGAGCCGCACTGTGCCACTCCCCTTGGCTATGAGCCTTGGTGACCCATCCGCAGGGGAGGCTAAAGAGGACGCCTTACCCCCCGTAGATGGAGAGGGTGAGGCAGAGGCAGAGGAGCAGCAGCGCGCCCTGGACGCCAAGGAGGAGGTGGTGTCTGTGATTGAGGGCTGCAGTCTAGAGCTCCTCTTCACCAGCCACACTAGTAAGGGCGTGCAGGTCATCAACACCTTGGGTGGGCAGAGCGCCTCCTCCCTCAATAAAAGCAATCTGCAGGTGCACGTGCACGGCGACGACGCCGTGGCCGGTGTGCAGGGCAGTGCGTGGAATGCGTCCGTTACAGGCGTGACCGTTACAGCCAACAGCCCAGGCAGCATCCTCCTGCGCGTAGTGAGCCAGGCCGCCTTACCATCTGCTTCTCTCAGCGCTCAGCGCTCCTACAAGGCCCTTGATGTGCGTGTGGTGGTGGTGCCTGCCTACCCCGTCATGGCCGTGGAATTAGCCGAGCTATTGGCCCAACTGGAGGGCTCTCACGCCAGTAAGAACAACGATATGTTCCTCTCCGCCGAGTGTGTGCGCGTGCGGGACGTGGAGGCTACTATGAGGAAATACGACGAGGTGACCGTCAGCGACGACTGGGCGACCATCGTTGGTTCGCTGGACCAAGCATGCGGCACTGCCAGCCCTAGTAGGACCAAGAAGTCCACGCTTCGGTAGACTGGGTGGTGGAGGAGGAGCAAATACACGAGAATATTGTTGATCGCTGTGCCAAAATGCCATAATTCAATTTCATGTCATGTTTTTCACAGTCCTCGCACAATAATCGTCAGTTTGTTGATAAATACATCCACTTCTACCTCATGAACGAGTGAACACCTTACTCTTTTAGCTTCTGCTTTACAGCATCACCATCATTTCCCCCTTGAATAGCCATCTTCGCTTTGGCCTGGGCGCGCACCTCCATCCAGCAGTCACCATTTAAAGTTCGGGGGTCGATCGCTGCAGACGGAGCTGTCTTACCGGCGTCCTCACCGGCGAATACACGTGCATTCTGCATGCTTGCGGTAGTTTGATCATCTACCACGCCCGTGGCCCCCTCACGCCAGAAGATGTTGCTCTCTTCGCTCTCGGACAGTCTAATGTCAATAGCCAGAGACAGGGAGGGATCCACGACCTGCAGCTCTCTGCCGCTGATAGCATTGCCCAGCCGCTCAAAGCGGATGCCCTTGGAGAAAAGAAAGTCCTCTGCCACGTCCAGGCTCTCCACACGTAGCACGATCCCCAACGTACGGCAGGGAAACAAGCGAAGTAGCAGCTTATCCTCTGGAGAGGAACTGGAGTACAGGCCAGGTTTGTTAGCTGCCAAGGGCACCACGTCCACATCGGCAAATTTCGAAAGCACCTTGGCGGTGTTATCGAATCCCTTTGTGCTAAGGGTTGGGATAACGAGCTCCTTGGGCGAAATTACCCCGAGGGTACCCTCACCTTGGCCTTTCGACGAGAAACGAGGCGCCGTCTCGTTACAGTTGGGGTGGCTGTTGACAGTCACGTCCTGCTGCGCCTTCTCAACATCCAACAGGGCATACTGCACAGTCTCTATGATCCCGGTGCTTGACAAAGTGTCGCTCAGAGGGGGATTCACCAATCCAGGGTATAAATCTAGAGTCATCACCTTGGCGTAATTCTTCTTGGAATTGATAAGAGACCGCAACTGCTTGATTGACCCATTCTCATGCAAGTCTATATTAAGCCCATGATGCTGCATCCGCACACTCGTACAGTATGTGGTGGTAGAGCTCTCAAAGCCAAGATCCGAAAGTAGAAACGCAGCTCTGGTCAAAACCTCGTTATCTGAAAAGAGTACATTGACAACAGAGTGCAAATTTCTACACCTAGATACAACTGTGGCCCTCATAGGGCGCACAAAGGAGGTTAAACGCAACATTACTACGGTGGAGTCATACACGTGCCTCGGGTGAGTTCTCTCTGGTTCATCTAAGTTAGAGCAGTCAGTTGGTAGATGGCCGTCTTTCACTGCGAAGTATACGAACCTCAAAGTATATTTTATCTCGTAACTCTACCTACATCGGCAAATGCGCCGCATTAAAATAAAAGGCCGCTGACCAGACGGAAACGCGATATTTGCATTACCATGTACAACCAGTCACCTGTGAATCAGCAGCAAGGTCATTATTCTGGTGGGCCAGCCGCGCAGTCGGGTATGGGAGGAGGAGGGGCTGCTCCTAGGCAGGGAGGCCCCAACTCCATGCTGGGCAGTCAAGAGGCCGATGCGATGCTCAACTTTGGCATAAGCCAGGGTTCCAGCATGCTGAAGCAGCAGCAGGACAAGTGGATGCCTGGTGTATCGGGATTCTGGCAGCAGCTGAAGATCTACTTCGCCGTGAATAACATGTATGTGGTGAAGAAGCTCTCGATGATCCTGTATCCTTTGGGCGTCAAGTCAAGTCAGAGTTGGATTAGGAAGAATGCCGAGGATGGCGGGTATGAGAACAAGTTGAGGAATAAGTGGGCGCTCCCAAAGGACGATACGTGTGCTCCTGACCTTTACATCCCCTCCATGTCCTTTATTACTTATGTGCTGCTGTATGGGCTGTGCACGGGAATGGGTTCTGGGGTCTTTTCGCCGGAGATTTTGATTCAAGCGATCTGGCGTTGTTTCATAGTGCAAGTGGTGGAGGTGGGCATCGTAGTTGTGGCGCTCAATTTCATAAATTCCTCTTTGCCGTTCCTGGACATCTTCTCATACACGGGCTACAAATATGTGGGGCTCTGCGTGTGCACCTTTGCCCGGATGTTCGGCAAAGTTTTCAGCATCCTCACCTGCCTATACACATCGGCAATGCTAGCACACTTCATTCTCAAGAGTATGGCCTCACTAGTGCCGCCAGTGGACACATCGGGCAGGCCACCTGTGATAGAACGGCACTGGGTGCTGCTGGGGATAGCAGGCACACAGTTCCTGGTGGCCGTCTTCCTTGGGGCGTGGTACTAGTACACCTATAGTGAGTGGGTGGATGGTGTAGTTTCTGTGAGTTCGTTTGTGAATAATAGTGTTCCAAATTTTCAAAATCTTTCGTTCTCTCTCTCTCTCTC
>MDTE01176504.1_pt1 | contig 11856 bp, 11 predicted proteins | sample 811231 | NCBI WGS metagenome assembly MDTE01 (sample SAMN05326651, study PRJNA326480) | marine metagenome | isolation source: seawater | place: Indian Ocean: Red Sea | collected 2010
CATCGCTCTCCGCCTATCGAAGGGACAGGACACACACGACTGTTTCTATGTCTCAACAAAAAAACGATCGTATCTCCGCCCCAGCATGCCGACGCTTAAGCACAAAAGCCTATGCCTTTGCAGTCAATACAGGCAAACGGGTCAGCGTGTTAAGGTTTTTAGCTGCAAAATTGTTGGTGATATACCCATGTTTTACGCCAGTCTGATACTCATCTAGCGCGAGACATATGTTTTCCCGAAATCGCTTCACAGAAGTATTGCCCATCCCCCATCAGTTAATTCTGATTTTTGAGGGACTGGTACGGATACGTCGCGACAAAAAGACACCAGCCCCGATTAAGCTTATTGGTACAACCACCTTCAACGCTAACATCAGCGCTGCATAGACCGAAGCAGTGGTCGCGAGTCCCACCGCGGTCAGGATTATAGTGAAGCCGGTCAATAAATAAAACCATAGGAAAATCATATCGATCGTAGTCATTCGCAGCGGCTGCGGTCGTTCGGTCGAAAAATAAAGTGCAATCGCAGATAGGAAGGCAGTAGTCAAAATACCAAAGGCATTATTGTCGCTGCCAAACGGCGAGAACAGTGTGTAATAAACCAGGAATAGCAGGAAGAATAATGGGACGCCGATCTTCAGCATTGTGACCGAATTCGCGCGTGCCAGCGTCCAGCCAACCCGTGCTTCCTCTCGGACATCAATAGTCTGATGCAAATCACTGCCTTCATATATCGTCGCCTTTTTTCGCAAAACGCCGGTAGTGGAATCTTTCAGCTGCCAGCCATTAATTTTAAATTCACGGTCAAGCATGGCCTCGGGTGTTGGCTGAATGATGCCGAAGCGAGACTGATCGGTTATGCTGTAGGAAACAAAAATATGTTGCCAATCGAAAGGGTAATTGTCGGCTTCAGGTGTAAAGTCGAAATTAGCAACCACGTAGTACCTAAACGTTTTGTTATAATCCTTTTGGTCTTCACGCTCCCACATCAGCTTGACTTCGAATTTCGGACTGATCGAACTCAAATTATTGAATTTAACGATATCAATCGGTTTCTCATGTGGCGATGTGATGTCGAGATAAAACTCCGCGGACCAGGTGCCATCACCGATGTCGATATTGGTGATGCGCAGAATATCAATATAGAGGTAATTCACGACAATTGGCGTTGGTTCGTCTCGCCCAGGAAAAAATTGCAGAGGATAAAAAATTTTCGGATAGGTCCCTGGCGTCTGGAGCGACTGCGGAAACTGATAGATATAATTAGTTTTGGCTTGGTTGACATTATCCTCGAACGCATAGGCCAATTGCTTGCCGATAAAGAAATCGCGTTTGCCGTCAATTGCATTCAAGGCATCCCGCATGTCGTCAAGAAACTGTCCCTTTTCGGTGGCGACGCAGCCCGCCTGCCGCGCAGCGTAAGCGGCCAAGAGTGGCGGCCCCAGGCGCCAAGCGGAATCCTTGAGAAAGGATTTTTCTATATCGTTCATCGGAATCTCGGAGCGTCTGACGATATCTTCAAAATCGAGATACGGAAACGCATTATCTCCGGTCATTTCGATGAGCGGAAAGCCGATCTTCGAAAAGCGTCCCTCGATCGACCCAAACATTTTCATTACCAGCGGGCGCTTTCCAGTTTCGTTCAAATGATCGAAAATATGTCTGAAAACGCGTAGCCCCACATCCAGGATCACCACGTCTTCGTCGCTAATTTCTGTCAGAATCGGCGCTAGGTTTTCCTCGATTTCCGGCGTCTCCTGGTAATCCCAGAAGTTCAGTGATTTGATTTCGCCTTTATGCGCCGCGAATAATTCTTCTTCGTAATTGGCAATGCGTCTACCGTCATGGATGAAAAATACGCGAGCATCCGGGTTACGTTCGGCCAGCAGATGAACGATGGCCGGGGCTTTGGTCGCTTGGCTTGTGCGGGAAATATTGAATTTGTTGGGATGCTTGCTACCGCCGGCACTGGAAAAGATGATATGAGAATCCATATCGCTCTCTTCGAGAAGCTTTTGATTGGAGACGAGGCCGATATGGCCATTGGCGAACGCGATGTCGGGGGTTTCCCGGAGCTTCTCCAAAACACGGTCGATCCCTTCCTCTCCCTTCGGCACGCGGGTGTAATGGATCTTCATCTTTTTACCGCCAATGCCGCCGGCCTCGTTAATTTCCGCTTCAACAAGACTGCAGGTCTTCCGCAGAAACCGCGCGATCAGCGCATTGCCATCTTCGCCCAGCGCGAGATCAGAAGACCAGACCAGAAAACCTATATTATTCATACAGCCTCCAAACATTACCTCGCACTGCGCCCCCTGCCGTCGCGGCGGCCATTCCACACTGGAATTAAGATGCAGGCTTCGTATATCAACTGATTAATGTTCTGGCAGTTTTCTTTCTCTGTCAACTGGGTTGACCGCTTACTATACCTATGTACGATAGACGTATAAAATGATCGATAGACTGCAAGGATGAGACTAGGCTGAAGGAGGCAACCGGATGAAATGGTGTTGCACATGGCTCACCGCATTTATGTTTGCGCTGATATTGCTTTTCACACAAGCGGGCGATATTTCCGCGATGACGGTCGAAACCCTTGCAGCCCAATCCGACACATCCGTTCAAATCGTCCCGTCACCGGTCGGACGTGCGCAGCATTTAGTCCAAAACTATCCGCCCGCCGCAGCACCCAGCATACAACAAAGATCGGCACCCCAATCCGACGGCATGTCAGAAGAACAGGTATTCAAGGCCTGGGGCATGGGCGCGCTGATAGCATTTTCGATTTTGTTTGTCCTTGGCATGACCAACCGGGTGGTCATTTTCCAGGATGGCGCTGATCTCGGCTGGTCGTTAATGACGCTGATTACACCGCTGGTGACTGTCACTGCGCTGGGGGTTATGACGCCGGAAAATGCGCCACCTGACTACAACCTATGGACCCAAACCTATGGCAAGGTCATTATTATCATCGGCGGTCTAGTAACGTTATTTAGCGTAGTACGTATGTTCGTGATTTCGATTGGGTCAAATGGCTTAGCCCTCGGGCTGATCATTGGTGCTTTTAAGCTTGTGGCATCGATAATTACGATCTTCTGTATCCTCGGATTTATCGGCCGGATCACGAGCGACGAGAGAAGAGGTTATGGCGCCTGGGTGTTATTGATGTTTTTAATGGGGGTCTTCGTTTGGGTTCTCAAAAAGCTGATAAACGGCGACGAAGTCGCAGCCCGACGCCTGGCGCAAGGAACGCCTTGACCGCGCACCAGAAATTCCCGGCAGATCGCCCGTTATTTAACCACCCCGAGAACGACATCCGTCCAATGGCCAAGCCCCGTGGCGGCGCGGACGACGCCGATAACACCCATCTTCGCAGGCCCGACATCGGTGAGAATGACGTCGAACTGGCGCGCCCCGTCTGAAGAATTCTGTTTTTCCGATTTTTTTGACATGCCACGCCTCAGTCTCTATTTTTTTATTAATTCAGTAATCTTTTTAGAGATTAAGTTTCGGCGCGTTCCAAGATCAAGGTGGTTGACCCATCCTTGTGAACAAAACTCTTGAGGCCTAGCACCATACTATGGACGGACTGGACGTCACCTGTGTTTTGATTTGCTTGGGTTGGGCCTTTTTCGAAGCCCGGATGATTACCTACCGTCGCTATAAAATGTCCGACGACTTCGACCTATCCAACCCAGAACAGAGAGAACTTGCTAAGGCTGCTACCGACCTGGCGGCGGCCCGCAAGGAATTTACTGCCGCAGGTGCTGAAGTTACTCGTTTGGTGGCTATGGGATCCGGCCTCCCGCGCACGAAAAGTGGCAATTTTGACGAGCGGAACAGTACGGGAAAACGTCTGAACCGCTTACTGCCAACCGCCCGCTCGAAGTCTTACTCCTGCGAGCGCAAGTTAAACGCCGCCGATGCCACGGTAAAGGAAATCACGGAAAGGCCCAAAACACGCGCCCTCGAATGGGCACGATGGGAGGCGTGGCGTAATGCAAGCAGGCTCGCCCTAATAGTTAGCGCTTGTATCGTCCTACTTATGTTGATCGTAGGCTGGGCACCAGCCGATAATTGGTTTTACCTTGGTCTTGTTTGGTTTGCAGTATCCTATACGATGTCAAAAATACTTCGAAAGAATTTGATGCAGGGGCTGGGTATCTAAATTGACTGAGCACTCCTTGCAATCGCAGATAAAAGTCAACACTCATAAAGGAGATCATCATGAGCGGCCTGACAATTCCAGACTTGGTTCTGACCGATAATACCAGCCAACGTTTACCGTGCGTGCTCGTGCTCGACGGGTCCGGCTCCATGGCAGGTGAACCGATAGACCAACTCAATGCCGGGCTCAAAATCCTGGAGGAGGAACTAAAAAACGATGACACCGCCGCCCAGCGCGTACAATTACTGGTCGTGCGCTTTGGTGGAAACGACGAGGTCGAAACCATTGGTGATTGGAGTGATGCACTTGATTTTAGCGCTCCCACGATAGAGGCTAACGGGCTTACCCCTCTGGGCACCGCCATGCAGACTGCATTAGAAAAGATCGAAGCTCAGAAGGAAAATTATCGCGCTCACGATATCCCCTATAACCGACCATGGATTTTTCTTATTACTGATGGTGAACCCACCGATTTAGATTGGGAAGAAGCCGCCTCGAATTGCCGCCGGGCAGAAGACGAAAATAAAGTGGTCATATTCGCTATCGGGACCGAGGAAGCGGAATTCGATGCTCTCAAACAATTCTCCAATCGCTCACCGGTCAAATTAGATGGGCTGAAATTCAAGGAATTGTTTTTATGGCTCAGCCGCAGCGCTTCCTCGGGCTCAAAAGCGTCTCAGGATAGCGAGGTACAACTTCCCGCGGTCGATTGGGGTACGGTTTCCACATAATACACGCGGCGTAATCCGCGAATAAGGAACGGTCACCCACATGGTTGAACCGGTTATTACAAAAATTACCACGGATCGATGGAAAGTCGGTGGGGTGTCGGTTGTCGGTTTCTCGCACATTGAGGAAGGTACTCCCTGCCAGGATGCATTTGCACTCAAGGTCACGAATTGTGGCCGGCTGATCGCCGCGGTCGCCGACGGCGCAGGTAGCGCGAAGCTCAGTCATATCGGGGCACAAGCCTTCGTCGACGACGCTGTTTCCAGAATTCACGCCCTGCCCACAGCAGACGAATTCGATCCCGAACGAATAGCAGACGAGATCATCGCCACGGTAAACAAAACCCGGGAAACCCTCATTAAAACGCCTGACGATTCAGAGAGTGAAACACCGCTCTCGTTGCGCGATTTCGCATCGACATTCTTAATGACGGTGGCAGATGCGCACGGTGGGGCTTTCTTCCATGTCGGTGACGGCGCGGGCACCCACTTTATGACAGACAATACAGAAGCGGCCATTGTATCCAAGCCAGAGAATGGGGAATATGCCAACGAGACCTATTTCGTCACGATGGATGAGTGGGAAAGCCATCTACGAATAATGCCATTCGACGGCCCCGTAGATACCATTTTGCTGATGAGCGACGGCGTAACACCGATGGCGATGACCAAAGGCTGCGCAGGACCGTTTGATAAGTTCGTGAGGCCTGTCGTCGATTTCCTCAAGACCGCCAATAGACAGACCGGCGAAACTGCACTGTTCAATACCCTATCGGCAGATAATGTTCGCGCTGTCACAGGAGATGATAAAACACTTCTTTGGGCCATCAGGACCCCCGAATGAGTATGGCTTCGCCTGCTAGGGTTTATCTGCGAAAAGTATCCTCCTCAAAACGCCAAGCGGTTAAAATCGGGGAACGGATTGCTGGGGGCGGCGCGGGTGACATTCACCGCTTACCAAATCGGTCGGACGAAGTTATTAAACTCTATAAATCCGACAAAGATCGAGATCTGTACGCACCAAAACTCGAGGCCATGTTAGACCGGAAGCCGATACTTGCTAGAGGCAAGCCAGACTTCTGCCAACTGGCATGGCCGACGGCTATTGCCGAGAGCAAGAATGGCGCGTTTTTGGGGTTCACAATGCCTGAAATCGATTTCGACGGGTCGGTTTCACTGGAACGCATGTTGCAAAAAAGAATGCGCCAAGTATCCGGCCTGCCAGAATTCTACGGTTACCGATTGACAACAGCCTATAATCTAGCCTTATGCGTAAGCGCCATCCATAAGCGCGGTCATCACATCATTGATTTAAAGCCGGTCAATTGTAGGCTTCATGCCGAAGAAATGCTGGTCTCGATCCTCGATTGCGATGGATTTAGCGTTGATGGTGGCAAAGCCGGCAATTTTCCCGCTCATCAATTTACACCGGAATATATTGCCCCAGAGGCATCGGGGAAAACCCCAGACACGCTAGGTGAACAACAAGATCTTTTTGCGCTGGCGGTGATTGTTTTCAGGTTACTGAATAACGGGATCCACCCGTTTCAAGCGCGCCTAGCAAGCGGTACCAACGGCGGTACGATCCAGGATATGATCAATGCAAACTTTTATGCTTACGGCGTAAAAACTTCACGGAAAAGCAAACCAGCACGGCAAAGCGTCCACGCCTATTTTCCCGACACATTCCGAAACCTATTCGACCAGGCATTCCAATCGTCTTCCCGGCCGTCGGCGGCAATATGGCGCGATACCCTCAAAGACTACGCCGACCCGTCAACTGGAAAACTCCTGAGGTGCGAAAAGAAACCTGCCGAACACGGCCATTTCGACAAGGGTTGCGGCTGGTGCGCATTAGAGGAAATCAATCAAAAGCCCATTCAGAAACGTCGAACCAAGCGCACGGCAAAAACGTCACCACCAAACACCAAACCGCCAAGGACAATTAGGACCACAATAACCTCGCCGCAAAGCCTAACGCCGTCGATATCCCTTGCTGGCCTCAGCATCCTGAGGCGACGGCGTTCATTGATTTTCACGATTATGGCCGCAATCATCCTAATAGGTTTAGCAGCATTCCTGACTGATGAAATGCCGGAGACCGAAAAAGCGCCGCAGCAGGTGCAACGACCTTTAGTGCCTCAACAGACGCAACGAGCCAAGCCACAAAAACAACAACCGCCAGCAGCAAAAAGATTTCTGGCGCCGCTTCCGCAACAATCCAAACAACGTCATAAACTTCGTCCAAACGCACCAAAAAGATCAACGCAGCCGCAGCTCACACAAATCAATAAACATGGTTTTATCGTCGGGCGTGCCGCCCTGCGCACCAACCCAGGCTGGAAAGCAGCCGTAATCCTTCGAGTGCCGCTGGGAACACAAGTTAGGGTGCGAGCAAAGGTGCGCCGGCAAAATTGGTATCTCATCGAACTCATAGAAAAAAGTGGTTCGAGAAGGAAGACAGTGCGCGGCTACATACACGGAAAACTTATCGCGATATTCCGATAGATTAAGCGCCTTAGAATGAAAGAATACTGCAGACAAACAAATAAAGAGTTGCCTGACAGGATAAGAGGCTGACTAAATTCCCGATTAAGCGCTTATGCAATGGGAGTTTATTGCATAGCAGAACTTAGCAAGCCTGAAATACCTTCCGGCAGGAATGGAAAATATGTCGATGGGCTCTATGGACCCAGCCAAGACATGGCATACTGTCGTCACCGTGGGCGAAGTTTTACCGTTCGAGGATACCTGATAGGATGATTAAAAAATTTTCTAAACGTACGATTGAGCAATTAGGACATTACGTCTACGGGCTGCGTTATCCCGGAACTAAAACTTATTTTTATATCGGCAAGGGAACCGGAAACCGGGTTTTCTCGCACGTACAACAGAAAACCAAACACGGTATCACCGATCCCAAATTCGAAATTCTACAAAAGCTTTCCGCCCGGAACGGACCTGAGGTCGATATCATTCGTCATGGACTGACCGAGCATAACGCCCTACTTCTTGAAAGCACACTCATCGACGTTCTAGACGTCAAGCAAATCGCTAATAAAGTGCGTGGCATTGATGCCGAACAGTTCGGATTGATGTCGGTAAAGAATATCGAGGAGCAATATAAGGGGTTAAAATTTCGCAGAAAAATTTCTGCGGTCTGTTTTAAGATTAACAAGCGGTGGCATAAGGACATGTCTGCTGCTGAGTTGTATGAGAGCATCCGAGGAAATTGGCGGCTGAATATTGAACGTGCCTCCAAAGCTGAATATGGAATTGGTCTCAAAGACGGCGTCATACGCGCGATTTACCGGGTAAACGCCTGGCAGGTGGTATCGGGCAGGACTCCTACCCGATATCGGTTCGACGGGACCCTTTGTCCCTTGATGGAAAAGTATACTGGTTATACCTTGTTGGATCATCCTTCGCACGCGGTGCGCGGTCCTCTTTTCTATATTAATTGCTAAGGTGACCCCTGGTTTATCACATGGCTGAAACTACCAAATTTAATGGCCCGTCAGCGGAAATGTCGGAAAAAATGCTTTTACAGGTATGCCGGATATTTTGGCCTGAGCACGCGTGGGATGCTCAAGAGCGGTTTTACTACGACGCCGGCAACCGACGGAAATATTATAAGGTTGACTGTGTTTCGACGACTATGAAACTCGTATGGGAGTATGAAGGGCCGGATCATTATGGTGATGTATGGAAGTTGAAACGAGATGAAGAACGCGCGGCATATTTTCTCTCTTCGGGATTTACATTTTTACGGTGGCCGTACTATCTGCAGCTGACACCGGATGTGGCCCATCATTTTTGTGGCGCTGCCTTTTCAGAGAAAAAATATCTAAGGGCAATAAAAGTAGTTTATGGCGTTGACGACCCAACAAAGGTTCTTTCGCCCGGTTTTCATACAACAAAGAACACCCCTGCCAACTTCGTCTCGGGGGGTGTAAAACGGTTTTTCTCGGAGCTAGACGAATTGCCAGATTCTGTCACAGCTCAGGTAGCCGAGACGCTGCGGCGCTATATAGCAGCAGTTGAAGATAAGGGCCTTGTTGTTGGCGATGCAGCACCATTTGAAGCACTCCTAAACAATCGGATGCCCGAGCATTGGTCGTTGGTTCACTTTGGCCGCTGTCATTCGGGGAATTGGCAAAATTCCTCAAAGTAAATTCAAGTTATCATGTCTTGCTGGCAGGACTTTGTATCTCAAAGCTCAAAAGTAACTTACTTTACGGACATCTACCTCTGCCACATGATCTCGGCCAAAGGCGACAATCCCCACAGATTTTATACCTTCCGGACTTGGCGTGTTACTTAGAAAAGCTCCGGAAGCTTTAAAGTCCTTGAACGGTAAAAATACTTCAGTCCAGTCTTCCGATACATCAAAGGCCGCTTGATAGTACTGCCAAGGTAAAAAAGTTCCGCCGGTCCTTAGGTGTACAAAATAACGTTGCACGTTACCTCGTACGACTAACCTCAAGCCCAACGCTTCCGCAGGTAAGGACTTTGATAGTTTCATGCGGAATTGGATAAAACCGCCATTGTTAGCTGTACTTACATTGCCGGTCATACGGGCGTAAGCGTCCCCATTATCGTGAAAAAATTCAATCTTACCTTCGGAAACCCCTCCCATAACCGTATCTGCAATGAACCGCCAGCGCGTATCCGGTTGAGATTTAAAATCTTCGATCAAGGTATTTTCAGCATAAACAAATGAGGGCATAGCCACTAAGAGTAAAGACAGCAGACAAAGGGGTAAACGTAGTTTCATATTATGGAGCGATCAGTTAGTTGGGGATATTTTTGTTACATCCCATTTCTATGGACTATGTTCAATAATTGAGATTCAAATTGTAGTTATGAGCGCGGTATTATCGGCATGAGCAAATAGGGCTGCTTGTCGGGTGCGAAGTGGAGCGTGTAGCTCGTGTCGAAGATTGTCGGCGGCCGATCCTGCAGATCATCGTGCACGAACGGCCCGCAACCTTTCATCGGGTTTTTCATGTTGGAAAGCGTCGCGGCTGCCCCGGACCACTCGTAGTCACGGCCGAGAATTTTGAGAGCGTAACGGTAACCTTTAGGCACGACGATACAGGTCGGCCATATCTCGATATCGAGTTCGACCGGCTCGCCGGGCGTCAGAGGCCATAATTCGTCATGCGAATGATAGGGCCGATAAGGTTTGCTTCGTTCCGTATCAAGCTTGCGGTGCGAAGCACGCAGCCACCCCTGGCCAACCGGCGTGTGCGGATCAAGCGCACCATAAAAAACAACCTCTTCGCCGTCCGGGTCAAAAACCTGGAAGACGAGAAAGATGTCGGCATCGGTGGTCTCGGACGATAAGAATAACTTTAACGCCAGCGGGCCGGTAATCTCAACATCTTCGCTCATCGTCGGACTGAGAAAGGTGATACCCTCGCCCATCGCCTCGTATTCGAGAGTTTCGGTCCCGCTGGGCAATGTCTCGCCCAGCGACTTCTCCTGAGGATCGAGGTAAAACTTGGTCCATTGGGTGCGCGCCAGAGGCCATTCGTTTTCGTCGCGAGAGGGGAACTTGACCTCGCCGGGTCGGCGGACCTGAACCTGAACCTTCGGTTGCTTGTCCCAGCCGGTATCCTCGCCTTTGAGGAAGTGGCCGAGAAACCGCTTCTGCAAGCCTACGCCGTAGTCAGTATAAAACTCGGCCCAATGGGCGCCGCCATGAATCTCCAGCCATTTTTGGGACGACGCTGCGTTGACAAAGCCTTCAACGTTGCCGCGCAAATGCAGACCCTGGCCGCCCCAATTTGCACTTGATAGAAGTGGCACCTCAATCTTGCTCAGCTCGCCGGCGCGCAACTTGTAATACTCGCCATCAGTGACGTTCTCTAAAAGTACGCTCCAAAGATCGACCCGGTTCTTCTCCAGCTCTTCGTCGGACAGTGTGTCCGGCCCACTAACCAATTCTCCGGTGATTTTGCTCCTACGACCGCGCTCGCCCACTCCGTGCTGGACGGTTTTGACCTGCATGTCCTGCCAGTGTTTGCGGAAAACGCATAGAATTCCGCCGTGCCGGAAATTATCACGGTAGTTGTCAGAGAAACCCTCCCAAACGCAGATTGCCGCGAGATGCGGCGGCTTGAGGGCGGCCACACGCCACTGGTTAGCGCCGTAGTAAGAGATTCCGTTGAGGCCAACCTTACCATTCGACCATGACTGTACGCCGACCCATTCAATACAGTTGTAAAGGTCCTGCGTCTCACGCGGGCCGTGCACATCAATAAAGCCAGGCGAGCGCCCAGCGCCACGGCTGTCAATACGAATGCATATATAGCCGTCTGGCACCCACTTCTCCGGGTCGACGACTTCCCAGTTCATATACTTGGCCGTCGTATTCTGCAGGGAGTCTGGATAATCCCGTTCGAGGATCTCGTAAGCTGTCGTATAACCCTCCTTGAAGTCGAGCCCTTTGCCGTAGGGCCCATAAGAGAGGACGACTGGATAGCGACCTTCTTTGAACGGTCGGAAGATATCGGCACGTACGAATGCGCCGTCATCCATGGGGATTTCAACATCCCATTCGATCCGCATGCCATCGCGAACTTCACTCTTGTCAGCCACTCGTCCCTCCTTGGATTACGAATAGGCTAGCCGTAAATATCATTACGGTTTTACCATCAGTCATAAATCGTTGATTATTTCACACTGTTACAAATTACAAGTCCACGCCCGCCTGGTGCGTTTCGAGCGCAAAGGGATGCAGGTAAGGCTCCCTGCTCAAAAGTTGTCCTTGCGCTTCCGGGTCTCAGCAAACACCGATACGAGGTCAGCCCCGCTCAAGCCAACTGTAGCCTGCAAACTCTCACTCATCGGGCGTAAGAAGGGATTCGTGGCTCGCTCCAGGCCAACCGTCGTAGGCACGGTCGGCAAACCTTGCGCACGCAACTCGTCGATTTCCTTACTGCGTGCCACTAGG
>MDTE01196105.1_pt1 | contig 11854 bp, 8 predicted proteins | sample 811231 | NCBI WGS metagenome assembly MDTE01 (sample SAMN05326651, study PRJNA326480) | marine metagenome | isolation source: seawater | place: Indian Ocean: Red Sea | collected 2010
ACTTACTATTGGGATAAAATTAGCCTTCTTCCCGCTAGCAAACAAATCGTATGAATCTATGAGTAAAATGAAGAAACTTCAGCCAGAAATGTTAAAGCTTCGTGAACGCTTTGGGGACGATAAAGTTAAATTGAATCAAGAAATGATGGCTTTATACAAACGTGAGAAAGCAAACCCTGCTGCCGGTTGCTTGCCAATTCTTGTTCAGATTCCAGTGTTTTTTGCTCTCTACAAAGTTTTATTTGTTACTATAGAGATGCGTCATGCACCATTTTTTGGCTGGATAAGAGACTTATCTGCTCCTGACCCAACCACAATATTTAACCTGTTTGGGTTACTGCCATGGACCCCCCCCGATTTTCTAATGCTTGGCGTATGGCCCCTAATCATGGGATTAACAATGTGGCTACAGCAAAAGTTAAATCCTCAACCGATGGATCCCACTCAAGCAAAGATCATGATGTTTTTACCCATCATGTTTACTTTCTTGCTAGCCCAATTTCCGGCAGGGCTAGTAGTGTACTGGGCATGGAATAATATACTTTCTATAGCGCAACAATGGGTTATTATGCGACGTATGGGTATTACCCGTGAACAAGCGCTCAAATAGGCGTTGATATAAATGAATGACAAAGTCCAAAATCTTTAGCAAAGCAGAAATTCGGGAAGGACGGTTACTTTTTTCACAATCATGTACGTTTCTTCTTAGTGCTACCGAACCAAATCAAATTCCTAACTCAGCAATCCCGGAAGTAGCGTTTGCGGGGCGCTCTAATGTCGGGAAATCTAGCCTAATCAACGCTTTAACTAACCAAAATGGGCTTGCACGCACTTCAAAAACGCCAGGGCGCACTCAACAAATTAATTTTTTTTTACTAGGTCAACGGCTTGTTCTTACCGATCTTCCTGGATATGGTTACGCAAATGCTCCAAGAAACATCGTTGCTAATTGGAATAACCTATGCAAGCTCTATCTCCGTGGTCGGGCTCAACTGCGTCGATGCCTTTTGTTGATTGACTCTCGGCATGGCTTAAAACCCAATGACATGGAAGCTATGGAACTTCTAGACAATACTGCCCAACCGTACCAAATTATCCTGACAAAATGTGATAAAATTAATCTAAATAGCGTGCGTCTTCTCAGAAATGAGATTGCAGCAACGTTCTCAAAACATACCGCGGCACATCCTCAGGTTGCCGTGTCTAGCTCAACCAAGGGGAATGGTCTAGACGAGTTAAGAGCCTCCATAGCGGCACTGGCATATCCTAAAAATGGAAATCCTTGATTTTCAGAAAAGAACAAATATTTGATGACCTAGGAAAAATTTTTCCAATTAATTCCTTAAAGCTAATACATGCTCTTTTTTTAAATGAGTTTTTTTTAAAATATGATTTAAACTATTTGATCCATGTTAATAACGGTCTAAATTAGAGCACTACTAACATTAAGCGTGGAAGAGGACCTCTTGTGCAAATAAGCGTTTTTGATCTTTTTAAAATTGGCATTGGCCCTTCCAGTTCGCACACAGTGGGGCCTATGGTGGCAGCTGGACGTTTCCTAAATAGTATTAAAGAACTGAATCTATTAACCAAAGTTTTCCGTGTACGTGTTTCTGTTCATGGATCCCTCGCATTTACTGGAAAAGGGCATAACACTGACATTGCAGTAATACTAGGCTTATCAGGAGAAAAGCCCAATACTATCGACCCTAGCTGTGTACCAAAAATTGTAGAAGTCGTCCGCGCTAAAAAACGCCTAAACCTTAACAATGAACACTTAATAGTTTTTTCTGAAGATACCGATCTTATATTTGATTTTGAACATACCCTCCCTGGCCATTCTAATGGCATGCTGTTTGAAGCTATGGACGCTGCAAACAAAACGCTTTGTGACCAAATCTACTATTCTACAGGTGGCGGTTTCGTCGCTACCCCACATGAAATGTTAGTTGGGGGCGCACGCGCTGAGGACACCTTTCAAAAACTTCCCTACTATTTCAGAAACGCCGATGAAATGTTGGTGCTTGGAAATAATGCAAATAAAACAATCTCAGAGATGGTTTACGCCAATGAAATGTCCAGACGACCTAAATCCGATATCGACAGTCGCTTAAACGATATTTGGTTAACAATGAAAGCTTGTATAAAAAATGGGATGAAAAATAAGGGGATGCTTCCAGGGAAGTTAAAAGTGCGGAGACGCGCTGCCGAAATTTACTCAGAGCTAGTCAACCAGGAAAAAAAGAATCTAAAGATGCCACACGACTGCATGGACTGGCTCAGTCTTTATGCGATTGCTGTTAATGAAGAGAACGCAGCCGGTGGCACTATAGTAACCGCACCTACAAATGGTGCTGCAGGTGTAATCCCAGCAGTAATCCAGTATTACGAAAATTTCTGCCCAGGAGCTGATGAAACTGGGATTAGAGACTTTCTTTTGTCTGCAAGCGCTGTCGGGGGCTTAATAAAGCTTAATGCATCAATATCGGGCGCTGAAGCAGGGTGCCAGGGAGAGATTGGATCTGCATCTGCTATGGCAGCAGCAGGGCTAGCAGCCGCCCTTGGAGGCACTAATGAACAAATTGAAAATGCTGCTGAAATAGCTTTAGAACACCACCTTGGAATGACTTGTGACCCAGTAGGGGGCTTGGTGCAAATACCATGTATTGAGCGGAATGCTATGGGTGCTGTTAAAGCTGTAAATGCGGCGTCACTTGCGATAAAAGGGGATGGCAAGCATTATGTATCTCTTGATACAGCTATAGAAACGATGCGGCAGACAGGGCTAGATATGCAGTCAAAATACAAGGAAACTAGTCTTGGCGGTTTAGCCGTAAATGTAGTTGCTTGCTAATCCAACAGTTTCTTATGCAGACCGATGCACGGAAAATAGCCTTTTGTTAAGATGCACCCTGTTTGACAACTAAAAATACACCGACCGTAGCTGTAATAATTCCGACGATAGCTGTAAATCCTAAACTCTCATTAAACAAAACGTACGCCTCAACTGCCACCATAGGCGGTATTAAATAAAAAAGACTAACCAACCTAATGACCCTACCAATACGTATCAAGAATAACAGCAAAGTAGCTGCCCCGACAGACAAAACTAATACCAACCATCCCAAAGCAAAAAGAAATTCGTTAGTCCATTCAATATTCCTACTTTCAAACACACAGGCTAAAAGCCAAAGTAAGATTGCAGCAGCACTGAATTGTATAACTGAACTTGTGCACAAATCATCTTCAACAGAAAAACGCTTCTGATATAAAGTCCCAAATGTCATGCCTAAAGAACCAACGACACAAGCCACTATGCCATTAATATTTGCTTCTAGTAGTAATAATTTATCAAACAAAACTAGCCCTATACCTAGAAACCCTAGAATCAATCCCAGCCAATGCCTTAAATTTATACTCTCGCCGAGAATGGGACCTGAAAGTATTGCTGTTAAAATAGGATGCACACTAACTATCAGCGCTGTGACCCCAGTTGAGACACCAAGGAAAAGAGCGCAAAACACACCCCCAAGATGGAAACCATGGATCAAAACACCAACAATTGCGGCATGAACTAAAGCCATTGTTTTCCCCGGCCAACGGGCAGATATAACCAGAGAAATTAATGAAAAAAAAACAGCAACAATTGCGAAACGAAGAGACAAAAAAGTTAGTGGTTCCGCATATGGCAAACCAAATTTTGCCCCTAAAAAACCAGTGCTCCATAATACAATAAAAACACCTGGAACCCCATAGTGCCAGATGGCTGTGTTGGGCGTGGAATGCGACTCTATACGATCAGACGAGTTGTTCTTACGCACACGCATTCCTTTAATGCTACTCCATGTGAAGTTCTAAAGCTTCTTCAATTTAGTATTTTACATTATACTCTTATCATGAAACACCTTTTGTCTAGCATAAAGTTTCAGCTGCTTACGTCGCTCAAAATTAAGGGACGACTAGTTGCTTTGTTTGCCGGAATAAGCCTTGTTTTTGTACTAGGAGTAATCTGGTCTCTTTACTGGTTTTCCTTAGCTGCATTTCTTGAAGTTAAAATCATGGATTGGGCTGACAGTAAGGAAGATATGCATCATATAAAAATTTCCTTGGCACCGCTCACTCGTTCTAACTTTCCCAGCACAATTAATCTAAACTCTGCCGCACTAACAATTATTGATGAAAAAAGGGGAAGCGCCTGGCACACAAAAAACATCGGGATTTCGGTTGAACCATTAGCTCCAACCGTGCTCGAAATAAATCTTAGCGGCCAACATAGGTTTACATTTGGACTTGGAGAAAGTGCGAAGGACTTATTTGTTTTCACAAAAGATACAACTGCATACCAACCACTAACAAAAAACTCTGGAACAGTTATTGAAATGGGAGAAACGTCAATACACTTCCCAGAAGTTATCGGGAAATTGCGGTTTGACTCAGGAAAAATTCACTCAAATAACCGAATAGCTATAAATAACATTAATCTACCAAAACGCCTGGCGTCACCGTTAGGCGAAAAAGTTGAGAAGCTTGAGATTTTATTTTCTCTTATATCTGGACTACCCAAAAGCTTAAACAAAAAAGATTTACTTGAATGGCAAAAACTGGGGGGAGCTCTTGAATTAGAGCACTTTTTCATCAGCTATGAACCACTACGCCTATCTGGCAAAGGGAAAATAGCCCTAACCAATCAACTACAACCAATTGGCACTTTCACGATGTCAGTTGGTGGGATTAGTGACACTATCGATACCTTGGTAAACAACGGAATGGTTGGTCCGCAGGACGCCCCTCTTATCAAATTTGGATTGCGCATGCTTGCCAAAGAATCAACCAATGGTGATCCTGAACATGTAAAACTACCACTCATTATTCAGGATGGATTAATAAATGTGGGCCCGTTTACACTATTCCAATTACCTCGCTTTAGGTGGTCAAAATAACTTAATAAACACACCAATCCCCAGCTAGGCCGTAAACGGACAATAATGGAAGTGAATTCAAAAACCAAATAAGCACGAAGATAGTAAATATTAAATTTAAATTTTGCTACTCTGCCGCAGTTTTAACATGTGTTATATAAGCATCGATCGGTGGGCATGTGCAAACCAAGTTCTTGTCGCCATATTCGTTATCAACACGACCAACTGCAGGCCAGTATTTATTCTCCACAAGTCCCTTAACTGGAAACACAGCGACTTCTCTAGAATACGGGTGTGGCCAAGAATCTGAAGCGACCATATTCGCTGTATGCGGAGCATTAACTAATGGGTTGTCACTTAGTGGCCACTCTTCGCTATCCACTTTCATTATTTCCTTTCGGATTAAGATCATAGCTTCAATAAATCGATCTAACTCTTCCTTAGGTTCCGATTCTGTTGGCTCAACCATTAACGTATGCATAACCGGCCACGACATCGTTGGTGCATGGAAACCATAATCCATCAATCGTTTTGAGATATCATTTACACTTATATGACTTGTCTTATGCAAATCTCTGGTATCAATAATGCATTCATGAGCTACAAGGCCACTTTCGCCCTTAAAAAGGATATTGAAACCACCATCCCGCTCCAATCGCTTTGCTATGTAATTTGCCGATAGAATTGCTATTTGACTTGCTTTTCTAAGGCCCTCGGCCCCCATCAATTCAATATAGGTCCATGATATCGGAAAAATGCCAGCAGATCCCCATGGGGCAGCACTAATTGCCCCAATTCCAGTTTCTGGTCCTGCTTCATACACCAATGGATGATTAGGTAGATAGGGAGCAAGGCGTTCTACAACCCCAATAGGTCCAACCCCCGGTCCACCCCCACCATGCGGAATGCAAAAAGTCTTATGGAGATTCATGTGCATAACATCAGGCCCGAACTCGCCTGGCTTACAGAGGCAAACCATAGCTTGCAAGTTAGCTCCATCCATGAATACAAGGCCGCCGTTTTCATGAACGACTTCACAAATTTCTTTTATCGCTTTTTCAAAAACCCCATGTGTTGAGGGATACGTTACCATCAGGGCTGCTAAATCATCAGCATGCAGATGCACCTTTTCTTTTAAATCTGCAAGATTAACATTGCCAAGACTATCGCATTCTACAATGACGACTTTCATATTCGCCATTACGGCACTAGCTGGGTTAGTGCCATGAGCCGACGAAGGTATCAAGCAAACATTTCTGTTTTCTTCGCCTTGGTCCCTATGGTACGCAAGAATCGCAAGGAGCGCTGAATACTCTCCTTGTGAACCCGCATTAGGTTGCAGGGAAACCGCAAAAAACCCTGTTATATCACAAAGTTGCTTTTCAAGCCTATCGATTAATTCGCGATATCCCTTTGTTTGTTCCAGTGGTGCAAACGGATGTATACGCGAAAACTCTGGCCATGTTATAGGCATCATTTCTATTGCAGCATTTAATTTCATAGTGCACGATCCTAACGGAATCATTGCTCTATTTAACGCTAGATCCTTGTCTTCCAGGCGACGAAGATAACGCATCATCCCTGTTTCAGAGTGAAACGCATTAAAGACTGGATGCTGCAAAATCTTTGACGATCGTAATAATGTTTTTGAAATCCCAGTTTTTTCAATTTTTGCAAGGATTTCAATATCGCAACCGTGGTTTATATTTCCAGAAATTATGCCTAAAAGATCTATTACGTCATCAGAAGTTGTTGTTTCGTTCAGCGAAAGGCCTATATGGTTCTTATCTATACGCCTCAAATTAAAGTCTGAAGCAGTTGCTCGAATATGAACATCATCTGCAGACGGTGTTTCCACTACTAATGTATCAAACCAGTTTTTGTTAGAGACCGTAAAGCCTAACTTTGAAAGGCCATTGGCTAACATAGATGTTAATTTTAATACTCGGTTGGCAATACTAGCTAAGCCAATGGGGCCGTGCCACAAAGCATACATCCCTGCTATATTTGCCAATAAGACTTGGGCTGTGCAAACATTGCTGGTTGCCTTTTCACGGCGTATATGCTGTTCGCGAGTTTGAAGCGCCATCCGTAACGCTTTATTTCCCTGCTGGTCAATTGATACTCCAATTATGCGTCCTGGCATAAATCGTTTATATTTTTCCCGTGTTGCAAAATAAGCAGCATGAGGACCTCCAAATCCCAGTGGAACCCCAAAACGCTGTGTACTCCCAAGGACAATATCTGCGCCCCATTCTCCTGGAGGTCTTAAAAGCACTAATGACAATGGGTCAGCTGCGGTGGCAACAAGCCCTCCGGCTTGATGGATTCTTTTTACGACTGCGGAAAAATCATTTATTGATCCACTTAACCCTGGATATTGCAATAAGACACCAAAAATTTTCTCAGGGTCAAGCTCAGTTAAAGGATTTCCTACTTTCACTCCAATACCCAAGGCATTTGCACGCGTTTTAATGACAGCTATCGTCTGCGGAAAACACTCATGATCCACAAAAAAACAATTAGCGCGGTGTTTGCAAATTCGGCGAATCATTGACATTGCCTCTGCACCGGCCGTTGCTTCATCCAAGAGTGAAGCATTTGCAAGTTCCATCCCTGTCAAATCACATACAGCTTGTTGAAAGTTCAGCAAAGCTTCCAAGCGACCCTGAGAAATCTCTGGCTGGTACGGAGTATAGGCCGTATACCATCCAGGGTTCTCGAGCATATTCCTCATAATGACAGGAGGGGTTATAGTATCATTGTATCCCATTCCAATCAGTGATTTTTTTATTTGATTTTTTGAAGCCATTTTTCGAAGTTCAGCTAGCACATCTTCTTCCGACCGAGGACAATCTGAAAACCAGTCGTTCGAGCGAATATCAAAAGGAATTGCTTTATCAATCATTGCGTCTAGAGACGGCACTCCAACCACGCTCAGCATTTCGACCACATCGTCTGAACGAGGCCCAATATGGCGGTTTTGAAATGAGTTACTCTGTGACTCTTTTACTGCAGCTTGCCCCATTATACTATCCCCTTTATATACTCCTTATAACTGGTTTCATCCATAAGATCACTTAAGCTCTCCGGATTAGAAAGAGCAATCTTAAGAATCCAACCGTCGCCTATGGGGTCAAGATTTAGCCGTTTAGGTTCTTCAATGAGTAATTCATTGCATTCAGTAATTATTCCACTGACCGGTGAATATACCTCGCTCGCTGCTTTTACAGACTCAATTTCAGCAACTGATTCGCCTTTAGTTACATTTCTCTCTAATTCTGGCAACTCAACAAAAACAACTTCTCCAAGTTGTTCTTGGGCAAAATCGGTTATGCCTATAGTTGCAATGCTTTGACTAACACTTACCCATTCATGATCTTTCGTATAGCTCAGACTCATTTTGTTTGTTCCCTTTGAATTTTTTCTGACGACCTTACATATCGATGTTTTATAAAAGGCAGCGGTTGAATTACCCCAGGAATCTTCTTGCCGCGAACTGAGAGGCTTACCTTAGTATTGTATTCAGCAAACCCGGACTGCACGTATCCCATAGCGAGAGGGCTATTCATTGAAGGACAGAACGCCCCACTAGTTACAAATCCAATATTTTGTCCTGTTTCCAATTCAATTTCTGTGTTTTGACGAGCAATAGCGCGACCGCAGATACGAATTCCAACACGTTTCTGTTTAGGGCCTTGCCTAGCTTGGCTAAAAATAATGTCCGCCCCTGGGAAACCGCCTGTTTTTTTTCTCTCTTTACCTACCACCCATTGCAATCCTGCTTCTATTGGGGTCGTCTCCTGATTTATATCGTTTCCATATAAGCACAGTCCCGCTTCCAAGCGCAGCGAATCTCTAGCTCCCAAGCCTGCCAAAATCACTTCCGGTTGAGCTTCGATCATCTTTGCAAATTCATGAGCCACTTCGAATGGAACCGAAATTTCAAATCCATCCTCACCTGAATACCCTGACCTAGAGACAAAACAAATCGCGTCACGAAATACTAATTCTAACGATGACATAAAAACGATTTCTTTTACCTCTGGAAAAACTCGTGATAACACTTGCTCAGAGAGCGGGCCTTGAAGGGCAAAAAAGGCCCTTTCACCCAGTATTTCAAGTTCAACGTCACTATTGACATTTCTTTTAATGTACGAAAAATCTGCGTTCTTAACTGCACCATTTACAATTAAAAAAAATGAACTGCCAAAATTCGTGACCATAAGGTCATCAAGAATTCCGCCTTTATCATTCGTCAAAACAGTGTAGCGCATTTCCCAAGGAGCCAATTCTTCAAAATTACTAGGAGCAAGAGATTCTAAGGCTTTGGCTGAATCCAGTCCTTTTAGCAAAGCTTGGCCCATATGCGTAATATCGAATAAAGTAGCAGCTTTTCGGGTATGCAGATGTTCCGCGATGATCCCCGACGAGTAATGCACTGGCATTGCATAGCCGGCAAAAGGGACGATCTTGGCGCCTCGTTCTTGATGAAATTTCTCTAAATATAAACGCTCGATTCTTGCGTTTTCTTCTATACTCATTTGGCCCTCTGACAAACGACGGAACAGGATATAGCGCTTATCGCGCAAACCCACCTGCCCTCTCTGTCTCGGAACCTGAAAGATTCGCCCGGCCTAATAAACCGACTTTCTTCTTCGGCGGGCCAATAGCTGCTCTCTATCGGCCACTCTCCAGAGCCTTGTCGTATTGCGGTCCCTGAGCCTGAGAGTTTCCGGGGCGGTTGCTCCTTCGGCGCCAGCAAATTTTTATAAACTGACTCTCCCGCAATATTCAACCAAGGAAGACCCACTTAAAACTACAAACAAGGTAATAGCTAGACGATGCCACGGACTAACCTTTTCGTCAATAAATGAAAGGTAAAATTTAATTAATCGCCCCTTTCGCGAACAAAACGTAACTCTTCCTCAGTTAATTGCATACCAATATAAATGAGAAAGTCCCGCCCGCTCACACCTTTTTTTATTGGTATTTCGAGTATGATAGGTTCAGTCATCACTGACATTCGCGAACGATTTCCAAGAAATTTAACTAATATATTGAATGTCTCACGATATAAAATATTTTTTTTTGCATCTATCACGCTAATAAAATAGGGTAATTTCGCTAACCTGTTGCGGTTTACCGGTCCTCTTTCAACCGAAAACATCACCTCTACGTCGACATCCATCGTTCCCACAAAACTTTCTTCATCAATATCTGATATGCAAGAGATACGTGCATTTTCAATCTTTGCATTATGGTCAACATCGGTAAGGTCACGGCCTGGGCCCGGCCTAAATTTAGTTAAGATTGATGCATCAGCGAGTATGCGAAAATCTGGACATGGTAACGTTATACTTTTCTTAGTAATGAAGTCAGTTACTCCGCACCCAGATAAACTTATTGTAGATATTATAATGAGAAAAAAAAATAGGACTCTATATAGAATGTTCTTGCAATTATTCATTAGCTTCTAACTCACTACCAAGGGTGGGTAACTGCCGATAGTTAGGCGGTAACGAATGTAAAATCTTAAATTATAACCCCCCGGAAAAAGTGTAGAGAAAAACCACGTGCCCTACAAGTTGAGCTTTATTCTATAACCGAATTAACGCCACGCCCTGGATCAACTAGTATGACCATCGTAGAAGCTAACTTAGCCAATGTTCTCGCCCTATTCCAAGAATTCTCTATATTCTGAGCAATAGCAAGGCCATTGTGAAAAGCAGTCCAGCCGGCTTCAAAATTTCCGTTGTACGCATGCAGGATAGCCAGGTTGCTAAACATCCAGACCTGACTTAATTTGCTTGAAATTTCTAGAGTTGCACCTCTTGCCAACTGCGCTAGTCTTCTCGTCTCTCTTTCGTGCCCGTGTTCTTCATAATGAGCTGACATTAGCCAGAGCGCTCGTGCTTTAAGGCGCGAGTCCGAGATCTGAGTGGCTAAATCAATTGCCCGGCTCCCAGCATCTATGTAGTCTGATTTTCCTAATAAAAAAAGCCTGGCTAATTCGATGATTAGCTGACTAATAGCATAAGACTTTGCGTATGGGCGTTTTATATTTTCTATAGCTTTTATAGCTTTCTTTAGGGTTGATGCTGCACCTGCAAAATCGCTAACGGTAATTTGTTCGGCAGCTATACGCCCAAGCGCAATAGCGTGAAACCTAGGTTTTTTGACATTATTAGCGAACTTTATAGTAGCTTGCCAGTCTCTTTTTTCAGCATAAGAATCTAAAAGCGCCAAAAATACCGGTATCCGGTCACTCTCTTTCTCGATTTTTTCTAACATCTGAATAGCGCCCGCCTCATCCCCTGTTTGGACCAGGGCTGACGCAAAAAATCTACGTGAAGAATCTATATATTCTTTTTTTTTTAATTTGGGAATTAAAAGTCCAATCTCATGAAGAATTTGTGTAGATTTATTGTTTTCACCTGTGCGATGAAAGACTATTGCCGTTCTTGCAAGAAAATTTATTCTGCTCACTAGCGGATACATTTTAGCTAATTCCCTCAAGAGCATTTGCAAGGTTTTCTTTGCATCCCCTTCATCACCTCTTTTTTCTTGAATTTCACTTATTGAAATCATCACCTTAGCTCTTTTTTCATTATCTGGAATTAATTTAGCAGCACTAATCGCTGCGTCCGCATCACCAGCTGCTGCTCTTGCGTCAGCGATATCCCCAAGCGCCACGATAATTAAACGCGGATCACGAATTCTAGACGTAGTCTCAAACGCTGCTTCTCCTAGTCCAGCTCTAGCTTGGGCAATCAGGATTTCTCCTAAGGCCCAATCACGAAGTTCATTGCGACCTACTGCTTTTGCGCTTTCTCTAGCCTCCGCTAAAAGACAAAAAGCTGTCGGAGCCTTGAAACAAGAAGTTGCGTCACGAAGCGGATTTGCAATTTCTATTTTCTCACCACTTAAAATGA
>MDTE01023781.1_pt1 | contig 11853 bp, 11 predicted proteins | sample 811231 | NCBI WGS metagenome assembly MDTE01 (sample SAMN05326651, study PRJNA326480) | marine metagenome | isolation source: seawater | place: Indian Ocean: Red Sea | collected 2010
CAACGTCAACAATAGTCCAATGATTAAAACCTTTTTCACGCTGATATTTGGTCTCTCGTGCTAAAATATCACGTGTATCTGTTTTTGTTGTAATTTCCTGCGGGAGTTCTCTTGTTTGCTCCAGTCCACTATCCATAATTCACCTCCGGATAAAACTAAAACTCGAATTAAAGAAATTTTGTATTTTTTATGATAAACCAAACTTCATCAATCACAAAGCGAGATTAAGGAATTATTTTAAGATATGTCAGAACAACAAATTGATGCCAATCGTTTATTGGTAAATAGATTTTATCATGAATTTTTCAACAAAAACCAATTCGGAATTGCTGAAGAACTTCTAGCCGAAGAAATCACCTTTCATGGTGCTCTAGGAAAACAAACCCAAGGTATTGATCAGTTAATTAATTATATCAAAGAAATTAAAAATACATTCCCAGATTTACAGTGTAGCGTAGAAGACCTAATAGCAGAGGAACAAAAAGTTGCCGCCTGTCTTACATACAAGGGTACACAAGAGGGCACAATCTTTGGGATAGAACCACAAGGATCTGCCGTTAATTTTGTTGGTGTTTGCATTTTTATTGTTCGGGCCGACTTAATTACCCATGCTTGGGAACTCGGGGACCGTCTGACTGTTTTTCAACAACTAACTCAACCTGAGTTAGAAGAGAGCATTTTAGATATGGATGGGCCTCCAAAAAGCTCTGGAGGAACGGAGGTTCCGGAGTGGAATGAGTGAACCAAATGGACACCACTGAAACAATTCAATAGACTGAATTTTAACCTAAAACTTTAAATTTGGAGCATAAATGATAAAAACTAAGGGAGTTTGTCATTTTACAATTGCCGTGACAGATACTCAAATAAGTACTGCATTCTATACCAACATATTGGGCCTAAAACTTCTCAATGCAAACCATGATCGTGGTATGGTATTTTTGGATTCCGCTGGAGATTGCATAGTTTTAATGAAAACTAACACTACAATTGCACCCGTAAGACAGCGTGATGCACACCATGCGTTTCATGTAGATTCGGATGACTTTGAATCAGTCGTTCAGGAACTTAAAGATAAAGAAATCGAAATTTTACTTGAAGATGAACGTAAAGATAAAGCAGTCGTTACAGGTCGAAGCGTCTACATTCCTGACCCGGATGGAAACGTCATAGAATTAGTGGACATGTATTCTTATGCAGGCTCAAGTGCCTAAATTATTGCTTTCGTAATTAATTTAGTCGTATCGGGGTCGCGATATGCATTTTGAACCGCTCTCAGTTCATTTAAACCTACCGGATCAAGATCAAAAGCTGGTTCTTTGTTCAATTTCCAATGGCCGGGTTTGTTTTCACCTGCTATTAAAACTCCGGTATTAGGACCGGCTAGAGGCTTTGCTTCTGTGGGAACGCATGCAAAGGAAATCCCAAGTCGTCGACTATTGGTTTTATTAGGTGCCGAACCATGCACTAGCAGCTCATGATGAATTGAAAATTGTCCCGCACGAAGAGGCATATCGACAGACTTTCTCACGTCAACCTTTGATACGCTCTGCCCCCTAGAAAGAATATTATCTTTATCAAAGCATTCTTCATGAGGAAGAATTTCTTTATGACTGCCGGGAATACAACGAATGTTGCCTTTTTCAGGAGTTGAATCCGTTAAACCAATCCATGCAGTAGCTCCTACGTTTCGATCAAAAAGGTTATAGGCACCATCCTGATGCCACGACACAAATGTGTCCGTTCCTGGACGTTTTGACCAAACCCCTGATAAGAACAAGAGGACATTAGGCCCTATACAATCTTGCAATGCCCCAGAAATTTTTGGATGACGAGCTAAGTCAATCATCCATTTAAATGCCAAAACAGCGCGAACGCGTATATTGACACTAACATCCTCTTTGAATTCCTTCTCGTAGCTTTCAATTGAACGGTAGTGCTCCATCGCTTGGTTTATAGAAATACAATCAAGCGGAGAGATAAACCCGTCCCTTCGGTATGCTTTAAGCTGTTTATTACTCAAAACCCTTGGCAAACTGCACTCCTATGTTCTTAAAAATTTTAATTCAACAAGTAGTTGTTTTGGATAGGAAACTAAATTGATGATCTAACCCTTCTATATATTAGTTTTTTAGTTTTTGATGGTTCTCTTTCTCATCGCACCTATAGGGAAGTATTAATAATATGCTACCAACCAAAATCATCGCGAACATCAACCAACTTTGCCATATGCCAAAGCTAATATTGTAAAGTAGACAACAACAAACAAATGTAGATGCAAGAGCCGCTTGATCATCAGCGTTAACAAGCTCATACCTCATCCTCTTAATGAATAAAAAAACAGAAATTATTAACAAGATAGCCCCTATCAAACCCAACTCTAACCAAATTTGTATTCCAGCATTATGAGGGTGAAGCGGTAAATTTGATCCATCTAGATATAAATCAAACTCCAAACCTCGCGCTTTTAAACATTTAAACGTATCTACTTTTTGTCCGCCTCCGGGTATAGACCTTGCGGCATCCATTCCCCAGCCTAAAAAAGGTTTTTGTAGAATATTATTTGATGCAAAATGATAAATCATTATGCGATGCATTGCTGATTTCTTAGCATCGTAAATCTGGCACTGCACATTCTTTGAAAATTGCGATACAAAAATTAGAGGAAAAATTAGAGTAATAAGTAGCGGCAAGGTAATGAAGACCCAAAATAATTTGGATTTCCATCTAACAAAGCAAAAAGTTATAAGAGCGGCAGTAACAGCTAATTTTGATGCTTCCATATAAAGCCCAAAAATTATACCGAGAGATAAAAGAGAAAAAACAATTGATAACTTCTTAAAATTGCAATGATGTAAACCAAGCGTAATTGGAATTAATAAACACGCGGTAATTGCTGTTCCACGATTATAGACATCAGGTGCATACCAGTCTTTGAATGGACTGGAAATTGCGCCCGCCAAAGTCACATCTAATAAGACAAATGGAAATGCCAATAGGAATCCTACTGCAGAATTTAGAAAGATCTTTTGCTTTTCATAATCCTTTGCATTTCTAATAACCATCCCACAAAAAAACGCCATTAAAACATATATGAAAAATTTTACAGCCGTAGAAACAGCATCTGTAGGTACCAAAGCCCAAAAAGCAGAAAGTCCACCAAATATCGGTAAAACAAAATACAGTGAACATTGTCTAAGCCTAACTAAACCCTCGGGACGAGGGAAATCGGTAAAACTTCTGATTTTTAGTATTAAAATTAGAAGTATAGGCAGCCATAGGGCATAAACCGAAAAATACGCAAGAGGGCCAATTAGAAAAAAAATGCAATGCCAATTTTTTTCAAAGAATTTATGTATAGTAATCAAATCAAAACCCAAAAACATGATATAAAACGGCTATTCACTATATTGCCAATTTTTAAACACAGTCGGAATTAATGGCTTTATAGGAAATCTAGATAATTTTCTCTAGTCAAACTATTAAATAGACTTTGTTTAAAATACTGTTATTAAATTAATTTTATTCTCAAGGGGAGCTTAATATGTCTGCCAAAAAAGAACTCCAAGGCATGGCAGCCATTGTAACAGGGAGTACAGGAAATATTGGTCGATCCATCGCCCTAGCACTCGCTGATGCAGGAGTGAGTGTAACCATCAACGCCCGAACATCAGCTGATAAAGCAAAAGAAGTGGTTGAGTTGATACGAAAATCCGGCGGTCAAGCTATAGCGTGTCTGGGTGACGTCACATCGGAAGAACAAGTCCAGAATATCATCGATACGACTATTAGAGAATTTGGAAGGCTTGATATTCTGATTAATAATGTTGGACCGCCGTCTAGTGGTCCTGTAACAGAAATATCCTATGACGAATGGCGGCATTATATGGCGACAAAGCTTGATAGCGCCTTTCTTTGTATTAAAGCTGCAATTCCTCACCTTTCAAAAAATGGATGTGGAGTGATAATAAATATCGGCGCCTCGTCAGCGCATACAGGAAACCCTAATAGGGCTGTAGATGTTGCCGCAAAGATGGGATTAGCGGGTTTAACCGGAGCCCTAGCAGTTGAGCTTGCCGATAAAAACATTACCGTAAATTGTGTCGCTCCCGGCAGAATAATGCGTGAAGGCTCTATCTCACCACATTTCCAATCTAAGCCAATTCCAATGGGCCGGGAAGGAACGCCAGAGGAATTTGCTGGAACAGTCAGATTTTTATGCGGGCCCCACTCTCGATATAAAACTGGTCAAACTCTTCATGTCAACGGTGGTTGGTATATATCAATCAACTGATATGAACTTCCATTTCGAGATTAACCCGTGGCAACCTTAGCCTGAAAAAAAGGCTATACCGCAAGGTGGAAAATAGTTTTAAACAATCCTTCAATCCTTAATTTTACTGCAATTCTAAAATAGAATTGAATCAGCGTTTCTCAATTTTTATTTATAATTGATTTTATAACGCGTTTGCAGGCCTTCGAAGTGTTCTCCACATATGTGAAGCTGATGTATTATCATTCCCCAAACCCTCTTTGGGGTTTTTAAAATGGCGTCCGATAATATCTTCAAATTGATTAATCGACACCTGGGTATTTGGATCAAAGGCATAGAGATCGTTTAGACAAATCATCCTTGCCGACATATACCATTTATGATTACGAGCATACTCGTAGTCTCTTTGAATATAGGGTTCCACTTTATAATCTGCCCCGAAGCGCTTGGCATAAGCTTCTGGATACTCATATCCAACATCCTCATCAGGAAAAAACCTCAAAGCCTGATGCATCCGTATAGCCCATGAAACCTCTTCGTCCACATAAGGCTCCAACATCTGCGCGCCCCAATACCCATGGTCAGGCCGAAAGAAAGCAATGACTGAAATATCGTGTAGTAAACAAGCTAAAATCATCTTCTCTGATAAATTATTTTTTTGAGCCAAAGCTGCACTCTGAAGTAAGTGCTGTTTGGAAGGGCCAAAACGCAGGTTAAAAAAGTCTAACAGGGTAGGGTTCTCCGGCATAGATGGTAGCCGCGGATCTTCGCCCATTAGTGAAGGTTTCAAAGGCCCTAGGTTAAAGATTTTTTTTTCATTATCTGACCACTCCCCATCAGCTAACTTGTTTATAGCGGACCTATAAATCATAAAATCACCAAGTTCTCGCATACGCTGAAATTCATCTTCCTCAGCTAACTCTGAAGGTCCTTTGGTTTCTTCCATTCTATCCTCCCCGTACGTATAATTTTAAAATTTAAACTGAAGCCTTTTAGTAGACTACGGTAATGATTATAACTTGCTACCATACTTTATTTAAATTTAGTTTGTTAAAATAAAATCAAATTCAAACTTTTAAGAGATTAGGCTGCAATGCAGGACTTTGCTGAGGCTATTCGTCTAGCTTTTCTATTAGTTTTTTCTGGGAATACCGATTTACTAGAGATTATCTTATTGTCTCTTCGTGTTAGCCTTTCAGCGGTGCTAGTTGCGTGCCTTCTTGGATTTCCATTAGGAGCTCTACTAGCTATCAGTCGTTTTTATGGACGTGGTACATTGTTGGTTATTATTAATGCCTTAATGGGATTGCCTCCTGTTGTGGTAGGGCTGATTGTTTATTTAAATCTATCGAGAGCCGGTCCAATGGGCTCTTTTGGTCTCCTATATACACCTACAGCCATGATCATAGCGCAAATAATTTTGATAATGCCTATAATTGCTGCTCTATCGAGGCAACTTATTGAAGACCTTCATGATGAATACGCAGAACAATTCAAATCCCTCTCTGTTCCTCGATCTACCGCTATTTTTGCATTAATATGGGATGGTCGTTACTCACTTCTCACTGTTGCTTTAGCAGGATTTGGAAGAGCTGTCGCAGAGGTTGGTGCTGTAATTATTGTGGGTGGAAATATCGATCACCTGACCAGAGTAATGACAACAGCAATAGCTCTGGAAACCTCAAAAGGTGATCTTCCTATGGCTCTTGCTCTAGGCGTTGTTTTACTTTTTATCGCTTTGGCAATAAACGCTGCGGTCATGTCACTCAGACTAACTACTGGAAAGATTTCAAATGTCTGACATACAAGACATCAGCAACGGATTAGAAATTCAGAAAAAAAGTATGTTAACTCTAGAAACAAGAGACTTGGTATTGGAATTAAATAAAATTCGCTATATCAATAAAATTAACCTTGCCATTAGATCCGATAATTTAACCGTTGTTATGGGCGAAAATGGTGCGGGTAAAAGCTTGCTCCTGCGTCTTTTACATGGACTGATAAACCCAACACATGGTGAGATTTTATGGAATGGGGTTCAAATGAATGATTCCATTCGAAAACAGCAAGCAATGGTTTTCCAGAGACCGGTTCTACTTCGACGTACAGTTGCTGCAAATATCGACTTTGTACTCAGGCTAAAGGGCTTAAACCACAAAGATCATAGGGATCAAATCCTAGAAAATGTAGGCCTTCTCGAATTCTATAATAAACCAGCGCGCGCGCTTTCAGTTGGCGAGCAACAACGTTTGGCGCTGGCTCGCTCACTCGCCACTGATCCTGAAATCATTTTTCTCGATGAACCAACGGCGAGTCTTGACCCTTCTTCGACACTTGCCATTGAAAAAATCGTAGAGAAAGCTCATAAGAATGGTACGAAAATCATTTTTATCACTCATAACCTTGGCCAGGCTAAAAGGGTCGCTGATGACGTCGTATTTTTACACAAAGGAAAATTAGTGGAACATTCTCCTGCAATTACTTTCTTTGATAACCCTACATCTGAAGCTGCTAAAGCCTATTTGGAGGGGAGAATTTTATTATAAAATGATTAGAAGCTTAGTTTTAGCGGGCTTAATAATTTTTGAATTATTAATGCCCAATATTGCCTCCGCAGAAAATGAACTTAATATTTTATTACAGTCTACTACATCTACAAAAAATTCTGGGTTTTATGATCATATTTTACCTCTGGTAAAAGCCGATACAAATATTGTTGTTCATGTCGTTGCCGTAGGGTCGGGGCAGGCCTTAAAAAATGCCAGAAACTGCGATGCGGATGTTCTGCTCATTCATGCAAAGTCAGAGGAAGAAAAATTTGTTGCAGAAGGTTTTGGCGTAAAGCGGTTTAATTTGATGTATAATGACTTCATAATTGTTGGCCCTGCCTCCGATCCGGCTAATATCAAAGGAATGAGGTCAGCTACCGCTGCTATGAAAAAGATATCAAAAGCAAAATCATATTTTGCCTCTAGAGGAGATAATTCCGGAACTCACAAAAAAGAAATGGCTCTTTGGAGAGTGGCTTCGTTGCAACCTGAGAACTCGTCGGGAACATGGTACCTCGAAACCGGCTCTGGAATGGGGGCTACTCTAAATACGGCTGTGGAAATAGGAGCATATTCAATTACTGATCGAGCTACCTGGATTTCTTTTAAAAATAAACAGGATTTTCAGCCACACGTATCAGGTGATAAAGATCTTTTTAACCAATATGGTGTTATCCTCGTGAACAAAAATAAGTGCCCAAACGTAAGATCCAAAGCCGGTCAGATATTCATTGAATGGTTAAGGTCAAAAAAAGGACAGGATTCTATTCAAAGAATTAGAAAAAATAATATTCAGTTATTTTTTCCAAATGCCGACTGATGTTTGGACGTTCAACTGAACAACGACACACCATAACTCGGTGTTACAAGACCAATTACAGCATTTAATTAAACTTTTTGAAATTATCCTAAAGGTTCTCCTAAAGTAGTGCATCGACGCAACATTCTGGTTTGATCCTTCGGCCAATCAGTTCTCGCATGGAGGCATGCTAAATTATCCCACATCATTAAATCACCAGGCTGCCAAATATGTTCATAGTAATTATTTTGATCTTCAGTAAGGTCAAATAACTCAGAGAGGATTTTTTCACTCTCGTCTCTAACCATGCCTTCTATCCACATACTATTGAGCCTCGAGACATATAGCGCTTTTCTCTTTGAGCCGGGGTTTGTGACAATAAGAGGCTGACTGAAATGAAATATATTATCTAGATCAATATTTAGATCTAGACGCTCTACATTCCTATAATCATATCCTTGCATTACTCTAGCATCCGCTAGCTTTTTCTTTAGTTCCCTGCGCATATTATCATAGGCTCCGTAAAGACTAGAAAACTTAGTATGACCGCCTTGTTTTGGAATCTCTATCCCATAAAGAAAGGATGCTCTATGCGGCCTTTCGTGATAACATTTATCGGAATGGAACCACATCTCACCATGACCTAAACCACCAACCGGTTTCCCATCCTCATCTTTTTTATCAGTTACCAGCATCAGATTTACCCAATCTGGCGCATCACCAACCTCTTTTATGTTAGCACCTGGTTTAGGCTTGTGACGTTCAGCTATAGGTCCAAAGTTACTTGCAAACCTTAATTGATCATCACCTGAAATTTTTTGATTACGAAATAATAATAGACCGTATTCATGCCATGCATCTCGGATTGACCTTATCACTTCAGTATCAAGTTCTTGACTGAGATCTACACCACTTACCTCCGCACCAATAACTGGATGTATAGCTTTTACCGAAATTCTATCATGGATTTTGATCTTTGTTGCCATGCTGCACATTCTCCGGAAAATTATGAAAATTTTGTCAAAAACCCATCAGTAGTCTATTTGTTTTCTGGTTCGCCGTAAACAGACTGTCTTAAAAATGAAGTTATGCAAATATTTTTGAAGAACTTTCAGAATTATTATTTTAGGTCTTGCTGAATAAATTTTTTATTCTTTGGAAATTCAATGACGGGCCCCAAGAGAAAAGCCCCGCCATAAAGCGGGGCTTCATCTGCAATTAATGAAAAAAGGTCTTAGATTTATTTCAATATTCAAAAACCTTTGGAAATTTCTTACGAACCTCTGCCGCCAACTCTGGTGAGGTTTGTGCCACCGCCGGAAAAGTCTCAATTCTCTCATATGGGCGGCATGCGTTAATGACCACCCGAGTATTGTAAAGTGTATCTTCACCATGCATCGGATCTAATCTTGACGACTGACATTGATTAAGATGAATAATATCTTTTTCAGGATCCGATCGCGTACCCATTGCCCATACAACATCATGTAAATTATGAGCCTCGATATCCTCATCCACAACCACAGTATATCGCCCGCAATATGTGGCAGGATTTAACTGAGATGCCATCAGACCAGCCTGTGTTGCGTGGCCATAAAAACGCTGTTTGATAGATACCACTACAAATGTTCGACCGGAACCAGCCTCATGATGCCATACACCACGGACATCCTGAACTCCTGATTTTTGTAGATTATCCAATAATGTGACAGAGCGGGTAAAACAGCGTTCAAAAAGGTGAGAATGCGGTGGTTTTTGACTGGCCGCACAGGTTAAAATTGGATTATTCCGGTGATAAATTTTAGTAATCTTAAAAACTGGATCTTGTTCCGCATCACCTGCATAATAGCCTGTCCACTCCCCAAAGGGCCCTTCTAATCGGGTTTCATCCGGATACTGATAACCTTCTATCACTATTTCCGAATGCGCTGGAAAAGGTAACCCATTATCCCCTGTAATCAATTCTATAGGTTTACCTGCGAGCCCTCCTTGAAAGGCAAACTCTTCAACATCATCTGGTATAGTCATCCTAGCTGCTAGGAAATGGGTTGGGTCAACGCCAACGACAACAGTTACTGGGCAGGGTTCCCCTTTAGCAAAATATTTTGCTCGTTGTATGTTACCTTGTTTTCCATTCGAAGCCATTACCCCAAGGGTCTGGCCATCATGAACCATGCAACGGTAAGTACCAGAGTTTATTCGTCCATTCTCTGGATCACGTGTTATAACCCCACAAGCGGTTCCAATATATCTTCCACCATCTAATTCATGATGAATTGGAACCGGAATAATTTTTTCAATGTCTATATCGTCACCCTCAACGATATTTTCTAAAATTGGACCGGTATCCACATGTCTTGGTGGTATCGGTTCATGATTAAACATTTTTTCACGATAGGCTTTAAGCAAGGCGAAGCGATCGTCTTGGAGTTCGGTATCCATACCAACTGCAAGAGCTAGTCGGTAAGGCGATGCTAACATTCCGTAAAGACAGCGATGCCCTTTCGGATATCCGGGAATATTATCAAACAATACGGCCTTCGATTTCTCAACGCGTTCACGATATAGTACCTCTACAACGGCACCCATTTCTTTATCCCAATGCGCACCATCTACCTTCTCAAGTTGTCCGTTTTCTTCACATGCCGCGAGAAAATCACGCAAATCCGTTTGAGGACTAAAATTCTCTCTCCCACCATCCATCTTTAACTTCTCCTTTTTTTCAAAATTTAATTCAATACTACTAAAATATCACTTTCTATGCTCAATCCCTGAGATGCCCCCATTTAGCCCAAGCCTCTCGTCGAGCTTCTGGCGTTGGAGCATTAACTTCCTGAAAATCTTCTTTCCAGTGAAACGGCCGACAAGCATCGATAATTGCACGACTGTTATAAAGCTTTCCTGCCTTGCGGTCATCAGGTGAAATAACAGGATCTAAGGCAGAAGACCACATATTATGAATAATATCGATACCAGATGCTGGATCACATCTTGTACAAACCGCCCAAATTACTTCTTCTAGGTTTGTAACATCCACATCTTCATCTACTACTACAACAATTCTGCCTAAATATGCTCCAGCATGACAAGTCGCAGCAATATGACCGGCCTGTGTAGCATGACCTGGGTACCTTTGCTTAATCCCTATTGCTAAAAAAAGACGCGAACCTCCAACTTCATGAGCCCAAACATTATCAACATCCGGAACCCCCGCTCGAGCAATGTTTTCCTTAAGAACAGCAGATCGACTAATGGCTCTATACCGAGCATACTCATAAGGCATCCGGATATGAGCCGCTCCTAGCATTATCGGGTCATTACGGTGATATATAGCTGATATATCAACCCAAGGCTCTGAATCCATTTGCGCCCCTTGATAACCTAACCATTCTCCAAAGGGTCCTTCTGGCGCAGAATTTCCTGGATTTATGAAACCTTCGATCACTATTTCGGCATTAGAGGGAAAAGGGAGTCCTGTATGTTTTCCCTTAACACATTTTATAGCTTGACCCCGATAGGCGCCCATCATGTCTAATTCACACATTCCTTCTGGTGCCTCAGTTGAAGACGTTAAAAATGACAGTGGATCACTTCCAACAACAATACAAACCGGCATAGGCTGATTTTTAGCCATATATTTATCTCTATGAATTCTGCCATGTTTTCCCGGAGATATATAAAGTCCCACTCGTTTAGCATCATGAACCATAACTCGATAGGTGCCACAATTAACCCAGCCAGTATCTGGATCTCTTGTTATATTAAAACATCCCGTTCCGATATATCGGCCACCATCTGCCGGGTTCCATAAGGGCGATGGAAACTTGGTGACATCAATATCTTTACCCTCAAGAATGTTTTCGAAAATCGGGCCATTATCAACTACCTCGTGTGGAATAGGGCTCAAATTTTTAGTATGAGTATGATACGCTTGACTAAGCTCAAGTTTGTTGAAGTGAGAAGGAAACCCTAATGTCAGGTTTTTCCTAGTTCCAGTAAACCAATTCACTAATATACGAAAACCTTTTGGGCAGCCTTCAACTTCATCAAATACCACCGTGGATGTGCCCTCGTCGTGACACATTACTTCTACGACTTGACCAATATCCTCTTTCCACGATGCACCAGTGACGACCTTGAGGTCACCGCGAGCATCAACCTCGTCCATCCAGTCCCGTAAATCAACATATTCCAGTGCGCAAACCAAGTTGTCACTGCTGCAATTGATTTTC
>MDTE01133505.1_pt1 | contig 11853 bp, 9 predicted proteins | sample 811231 | NCBI WGS metagenome assembly MDTE01 (sample SAMN05326651, study PRJNA326480) | marine metagenome | isolation source: seawater | place: Indian Ocean: Red Sea | collected 2010
AGGGAATAGTGGTATTTTTCTAATGGGGCTGTATGAAGTCCAAGTCCTAGATGGTTATGATAACCAAACCTACGCCGACGGGATTACTGGTGCTATCTACGCACAATTCCCACCTCGTGTTAACGCCTGTCGCCCACCAGGAGAATGGCAAACCTATGACATCGTTTTTGAGGCTCCCAAATACCAAGGTGACGATCTTGTCAGTCCAGCCTACTTGACAGTATTTCTGAATGGAATTCTGCTCCACAACCGCCAGCCTGCGCATGGCCCAACTGGCCACCGAAACTTGTCATCCTATGACAGTGTCCATGGTCCAACTGGACCACTTAAACTGCAAGATCATGGTGATCTGGTCAAATTTAGAAATATCTGGATGCGTCAGGTTAATTCATATGACCAAGCTTAATTCTATTTGAATTCTTGAATATAGAAGGGGTATCAAAAATGTTTTGGTGCCCCTTTTAGTGTCTTGTAACTGCCAATACAGTAAAAGCTGATCCTTGGTCAAATTCAGGGGGGCATGGAATCAAGGCAATCGTTAGCCTGCCTTTGAAAATTAAACATTTGGCATGCGTTCCAATTTGGTCAATTAATCATCAGTCAGTAGCAATCAAGTAGAGAAATAATGCGCCAAAGTTAAGTGTATCGGTTAAACTATCGATTATCGTCTTCGTTTTTTTCTCAAAAGAAGTGCCTGAAAAATGTGATGTAAATGGTTTAGCTTGAGTGGCAATACGAGAACAAAGCCAGATTTTTAAGCAACATAACATACGATCAATTTTTTGTATTTAGACGAAAATTGGACTTTAAATGTTATCAAGCCAGATATTTGCTGACCGTGGTATCTTAATTTAAAAAGATGATTGTCTAATCCAGTATGAAACGTTTAGAAAAATCTGCTTTGGAAAAATAAAATTCCAAACAAGAATATTAAGCCAATGTATGGCTCATAAATGAAACAATTAGTTTAACTAGTTTGAAGACACTCCCACTTCACTATTCAAGATAGTAATGTCGCACTACCATCATAAACCAGTTTTATGTGACGAAATAATAAAGTACTTAAAACCCACTCAAGGAGGAATCTACCTAGACGGAACTTTAGGTGCGGGTGGACATAGTGAAGCAATTTTATCCTACCCAGACACAAACGTTATTGGTTTGGATTTAGACCCCACAGCTCTAGATATCTCAGGTAAACGCCTGTCTGTTTTTGGCTCTCGGTTTCAGGCTATTAATGGAAATTTTGCCCATTGGTTATCTGAGCTGATACCAGACGAACTACAGAAGGAAGGCCTCGATGGAATTTTAGTCGATCTAGGGGTCTCCTCCATGCAAATTGACCAACCGAAGAGGGGGTTTAGCTTTCAAAAAGACGGGCCTTTGGATATGCGCATGAACCCAAATCAAGAACTTTCTGCGAGAGAAGTGGTCAACTGTTCATCGCAAGGAGAAATTGCTGAGATTTTATGGAAATTTGGGGAAGAAAGACTGTCAAAACGGATTGCGTACAGGATTGTTCAGCAACGAAGTAAAGAGGCCATTTGCCGAACGGAGGAACTCGCGAAGTTAGTATTGGACGTATACACTAAGTCGAAAATCCGTCGTCAGAAAATCCATCCTGCTACTAGGACTTTTCAAGCCTTACGTATCTTTGTCAATGGTGAGTTAGAAAACCTCCAGCAATTGCTATCCATAGGCCACAAGAGATTGAAAATAGGCGGTTATTTATGCATTATTTCTTTTCATTCTCTAGAAGATCGTCTTGTCAAGCACACTTTTCGAAAATTAGCCAGTTCTTGTATTTGTCCTACTAAAATTCCGGTTTGTCGTTGCGAGAAACGACCTGAAATTGAGATTTTGACTAGACGACCTGCTATGGCAAGCAAAGAGGAAATAGAAGTCAACCCTCGTTCGCGGAGTGCTAAACTTAGGGTCGCTCTCCGCATTTGAACTCAGTGGCATTAAGTTATCTTTTCGATAAAAATTGAATCTAGTAGTTGATAGCATTCGTTACTTGGCTTTGAATGATCTGTATAATTCCGGTGCAATGTATCGTCATCAGGCTAACCCAACAAAAACGTCAAAAGTACCCTACTTGATACTGGTTCTTTTCGTCGGTGTTTTATTATTGAGTGCATGGTTTTCAACGGGCCATCGTCGTATTTTTCAAGACCTAACCTCTAAGCAAGAACAAGAGAAATTAGAGAACGAGATCAGTGAATTGAAAATTTGCATTGCTGAACTGACATCGGTGGAGCATGTTCATAAATTAGCAAAACAGATGAAAATGGTTCAATCTAGTAAACTATCGATTGTCCCTCATACTGAAGAAAATTCGTATTCGTTTGTAAAAAAGAATTAGATGGAAAATAAAACTAGCACTTGGAACTGTCTTGGTAATAGGGCTTGGCTAGCAGCGATTTTGATTCAATTGTGTTTGTTCAGCTTACTCATACGAGTTGTTTACATTGAATCCGTCTACGGTGATCAACTAAGGGAACGAGCAAGTATTGCACAACCCGAAAAAGACGAAGTGGAGATCAAACGAGGTAAAATAGTTGATCGAAATGGTGAAATACTCGCAATTAATAGGAACCTTATTTCGGTTTGGGCAGATCCCAGCTTTCTAAAAATTTCACCTCACAAAGCCGCTCGGCAGTTAGCTCCGATCGTTGGTAAGTCAGAACTAACGTTGATAGAACAATTGAGCGAAAAAAATAAGAAATTTGTCTGGCTCCAGCGAAATATTCCATATAGTCAGCTAAAATCCATTCGTTCAATGACCCAGAAGATCCAGGGGGTCAATTTTCAACTCAATAGTAAACGGGTCTATCCAAATGGTAGGCTGGCATGCCATGTAGTCGGTATAACTAGCTTCGATGGTCATGGAATAGACGGTATAGAGCGCCAGTATGATTCTTATCTCCTTCCGGCTAGCCAATCCGATACACATATTAAAGATAGGGCCGAGTCAATTGATAATTCTGATGTTGGTATATCCCCTATTGATTTGGACTATCCACTCAGTTCTAAACCACTTATTCAAGGGCATACAGTTGAATTGACAATTGACAGATATCTCCAACACTTGACGGAACAAGTGTTAGCCGATGGCTGCCAAAAATGGAAAGCCAAATCAGGAACAGCTATAATTATGAAGCCTAAGACTGGAGAAATTCTAGCCATGGCAAACTATCCTAGTTATGACCTAAATCAGTATGCAGACAGTCCTGAAGCGTACAAGCGAAATATCGCAATGTGGATGCAATATGAACCGGGATCTGTATTTAAGATTGTGACTGCGTGTGGTCTGATAAATGAGAAGATTGCTTCAGCTGAAACCACAGAGTATTGTGAAATGGGGGCTTATCAATTACCAAATGGACATGTCATAAAGGACGTCCGACCGAATGGTTGGCTGAGCTTGAGCGAAATTATCCAAAAATCCAGCAACATCGGGATTACTAAGACTGCTGAAAAGTTAGGACATGATTCAATTTCGTCGTATGTCGAAGCTTTTGGATTTGGAAGGAAAACGGGAATTGATTTGCCATTTGAACGTAAGGGATCGCTAAGAGGTCTTCGTGTATGGGACGAGTACGCTAAAGCAACAGTACCATTTGGACAAGGTATATCCGTCACACCACTCCAGATGTTGAATAGCATCAATACCATCGCTACTAAAGGGGTTCTCATAAAACCAAACATCGTGGGTGGGATTCTAACAGATGGGTTTGTTGTTGGGGAAGTTAAGCGGTTTCACCCTTGCCCAATTCGACGGGTGATGTCACCAGAGACGGCCAGTAAATTAACTAAGATTTTAGTAAAGGTAACCGAACAGGGAAGTGGAAAAAACGCTCAAGTGGATGGATATCAAGTAGCGGGTAAAACTGGAACATCACAGAAGGCGGTAGCGAACCAAGGCTATGTTAAAGGTAAGGTTGTTGTCAGTTTCGCAGGTTTCCTACCCGCCGATGATCCCCTTATTTCAGTTATAGTAGTAATTGATGAACCTCTCGGTGCACCTCTGAGTACAGAAGTTGCAGCCCCAATGTTTCAAGAAATTGCTGGTCAATCGATGAACTACATGTCCCAAAAGTATAATCTCACGAAAGAAGTCGAATTAGCGGTACATCGATAGAGTGTCTTCAAACTAGTGAATTTAGACAAACTACTAGATGGCTTAGAAATCCAATCAACAGTTGGTCGATTGGATCGATCAGTAGGTTCTGTTGTCACCGACCATCGGAAAATCCAACCTGGATCGGTTTGGGTCTGTTATAGGGGAGTTTTAATTGATGCACATCGATTCATGGCTCAAGCTGTAGATAAACGACCAATAGCCATCATCGCAGAAAAGTCAATACCCGTCGGAACACCAACGAATATAGCTTATGTTCAAGTTGATAATAGTAGATCAGCATTAGCTCGAATAGCGGCCAATTGGAACGACCGGCCCGCCGAGAACTTGGATTTAATTGGTATTACAGGAACTAATGGGAAGACTTCAACTGCGCATTTCATTGCCAGTATTTTTCGTTTAGCTCATCTTGAATCAGCGCTTCTAGGTACAATTGGTTATTACTTAGGAAAAACAGCACTACCCGCACAATCAACCACACCCGACCCTCTGACTTTACACGGTCTTTTCGCTCAAATCTACCAAAACCAAATTCGCCACGTTATCATGGAAGCGTCTTCTCAAGGCTTAGACCAGAGAAGGTTAGATCACCTCAAATTCCAAGTTGCAGTCTTTACTAATCTAACTCAAGATCACCTAGATTATCATAGATCCATGAAGGACTACCTAGCGGCAAAGTTACGTCTTTTTAGGCAAACTGTACCAACAGGCCTAGCTGTTATCAACTGTGATTTGTCGTCAGATATTACTGACTCGATCTCTGCTGTAGTTCAGGAGAAATCTTTGTCCAACGTTATAACCTACGGCCTAAATGGCCAACCCAATGTGACTGCCACTAATATCAGTCAGAGCACAGCCGGTTTGAGCTTTCGATTGCTTATCTCGTCTGGCTCAGAGAAGAAATCCACTTCTATTCATCTCAAACTCTTTGGCCAGTACAATATTTACAATGCACTTGCTGCCGTATCAGTGGCTCAACATTATCAGGTTGACTTAAACACAATCAAAAAGGGATTAGAATCAACAGTAATTCCAGGTCGGTGTGAAGCTATTAACTTGGGCCAACCCTTCACAGTTATTGTCGATTATGCGCATACTCCCGATGGGCTGAAGAATCTGCTTCAAGGGATCAGAATGAAGGCAAGTCATCGTCTAATTGTTGTTTTCGGCTGTGGAGGAGATAGAGATTCGGACAAGCGATCTTTGATGGGGAAGGTTGCGAGTGAAATTGCTGACTACACAATTTTGACTTCTGACAATCCTCGTTCAGAGCAGCCTATGCTCATTATCGAACAAATTTTGGGTGCGGTTAGAGGTCAATCGGATTTTGAGTACGATGTTATATTAGACAGAAAAAGGGCAATCCAACGTGCGGTGGAAATTGCTAAGATCGGTGATTTTGTGGTGATTGCTGGTAAAGGGCATGAAGGCTACCAAGAAATTGGAGGTGTGCTTTACCCTTTCGACGATCGTCAGGTAGCGACTGAGTGTATAACAAATATACTTTGAGGTATATTTCATCTTTTGCCTTTCAAAATATGATTTCATAGTCAACATCGATGACCTGTTCGCCATTCTTAGCCGAATCCTCTACACTTTTGGCATTAGCTGTGTTAGCTGTTCCATAGATGCTATTGTAATTATTACCTTTAAAATTGGCAGATTGCTGATTTAATTTGTATTTTTCATAGAAATCTGTAGGCAGTTTTTGCCAGATTTGTAGTAGAGAATCCATTTGTGTGTCGATTCTTTCTATATTCAATTTTTCATCCGGTCTTAATCTCTGTTCTATAGTTTGCTGTAGGACAGTTTTGGTAAATTCGATCTCACTTTTGACCAAAGGGTCTATCTTTTCACCCTGAACAGAAAGTTCTTTTTCAGTTTCATAAATAAGATTTTCAGCTTTGTAACGAATTGTGGCCTCTTCTCTTCTGAGTTCGTCGTTTATAGAATTAGTTGCGGTTTTTCGCGCCATCCGCTGGACTTCTTGGTATAACAACCCTGAGGTATTTGTAATAGAAATTTGCCTTTGGTTATTGGTTGCCAAATCTCGAGCTGATACGCTTAAAATACCATTGACATCAATCTCAAAACTAACGTCAATCTGGGTTTCATTCCTAGGAACTGGTGGTAGTCCACCCAAGCGAAAGCGGCCGATTGTTTTGTTAAGAGCAGCCTCTTGACTTTCCCCTTGTAGTACATGAATATCAACTGAACTTTGATTGTCTTCCGCGGTGGTAAAAGTTTTAGATTGTTGCGCGGGTATAGTAGTATTTCGGTTAATCAATCGAGTAAAAGCGCCACCCGAAATTTCGATCCCTAATGACAATGGTGTCACATCTAGAAGCAGGATTTCTTTAACTCGTGGATCACCTGATAAAACAGCTCCTTGCACGGATGCACCAATTGCTACCACTTCGTCCGGGTTAACTCCTCTTCGCGCTTCCTTTCCAAAAATTTGTTTTACTAGCTCCTGTACTTTTGGCATTCGAGTCTGTCCTCCAACTAAAATTACTTCGTCGACTTCATTTGCCTTAAGACCAGCATCTTTTAAGGCTTGATAGCAAGGAGGTATTAGCCGTTCAATTAGGTTGGCAGTTAGTTTTTCCAGCTTAGACCGAGAGAGACTGACGTTGAGATGTTTAGCACCATTTTTGCTTGCTGCAATGAAAGGGAGATTAATCTCTGCTGTCAAGCTACTGGATAGCTCACATTTGGCTTTCTCTGCAGCTTCTCTCAACCTTTGGGTTGCTATGGGATCGTCGTATAAACTTGCTCCACAGTTAATCTCAAATTCTTCTGTCAGCGATTCAATGATAGCTTGGTCGAAGTCATCCCCCCCCAAATGAGGGTCGCCATTCGTACTCAACACTTCTACCAGGCCTTTACCAACCTCTAGTATTGATATGTCGAAAGTGCCACCACCCAGATCATAGACAGCAATTGTAGTGGAATCTGCTTGGTCTAGGCCATACGCTAAAGCGGCAGCAGTTGGCTCATTGATGATTCGTAGAACATTCATCCCCGCTATGGTACCAGCATCTTTTGTCGCTTGGCGCTGGGCGTCATTAAAATACGCTGGTACGGTAATAACAGCTCCCACAACCGGTTCTCCTATATATCGTTCAGCTGTCTTTTTTATTTTTTGTAGGATTTGAGCTGATATTTCTTGTGGTGAGTATAACTCCTTCCCGAGGCTAACCCAAGCATCTCCATTATGATTACAAAAGAGCTGATAGGAGACTTTCTTATTTTTCCGAATAACTTCATCGTATTGCTGACCCATAAGGCGCTTAATGGAAAAAATCGTGTTCACGGGATTAGTAATGGCCTGCCTTTTAGCAACTTGGCCAATCAGCCTCTCATAGGTCTTAGTTATTGCAAAGACGGAGGGTGTCGTTCTTCCTCCCTCTGAATTCTCAATGATCTTTGGCTTATTCTCTTCCATAATTGCAACACAAGAGTTCGTCGTACCAAGGTCTATACCAATGACTTTGCTCATATTCCTATCTCCGAAACTTGATAATCCTAGTCCATTTAAAAAACAAAGACTGAGATCTATTCATGTTTACTCGTCTGGATTGGAACAGCGAGCTCGTGCTTGAAGCAATGGCTTTATTAACGAATTGGACAAATTGAGGAAGGTGAAGCGGCTTAGGTATAAAGGTGTAAGCCCCTGCCTCCATTGCTTCGAGACGTACATCCAAACCGCGATTAGCACTCATAATGATGCTTGGTAGGTCTGAGTCAATAGTACGAATTCTTCTGGTCAGGTCCGCACCTGTAATATCCGGTAGTTCTAAGTCTGTAATCAGTAGAGATAACTGGTTCGTTTCAAACTGTACCCATGCTTCGTGCCCGTTTGTAGATGAAAGGGTGTCATACCCAGCCCGATTTAAAACTTCACAAACAACTGCTAGGGTTTCTTTGTTGTCATCTACGACCAAAATAGGATTTTTAATCATTTAACTTAACTATATTATTTCTAATAGTTGGTTCATGCTAGCCAACGGACTTTCTACTCTAACTTAGAAATATGAAAATGTTACTTCTGACGGTTAGCAATTGCTATGCCAGATTCAATTTGTTGCAATCGCTGATAGCTAGATAGTATTTTATGCCTAATGATGATTATAGAACACCGAGTCAGATATTTTTGCGATGCCAATTGGGCAAAAGTAGAAATATTCGTTAGGGAAAGTTAGTATACTTAATTCTAACCAATTTTCTAGCCTTTTCTGCCTCATTAGCTGTATAAAGGTATTCGTAGAAATCGATTGAAAGGACGGTATTTCAATGGCGCTGCGGTAGCAATTGACGGCTTTGCACACTTCCAAATGCCGACCGCCAATCATACATGAGACTTAATAATTTTTCAACCCCAAAAATTGAATACTTGGATCATACAGCTGATTTAGGTGTCCGAGTTTATAGCGAAAACTTACAAAACCTTTTTGAGAGTACAGCTGAGGTGATGCTGTCCGCGATTGCAGAACCCTCCACCGTCGAAGAAGCTATGTTAATAGAGATCGTTGTTAAGGCAATAGGTTTACCTGACTTGATGAGAAAATGGCTAGATGAGATTAACTTCCGGCATGAAGTAGATGGGTTTCTTTTCCGTCGTGCCGAGGTCAGGGAAATTTCTGCGTATAGTGTACGATCCGTAGTTTTTGGTGAACCATATGATAGGAGTAAGCATACCAGATTAACCGAGATAAAGAGCGTAACTTTTCATCAATTGAGAGTAGAACAATTGATGGACAAAAGTTGGGTTGCTCAAGTCGTTTTCGATATTTGATTTACTCGATGGCTCAGCGAGTAGGTGTTTTTTTTAATAGGCTAGCGGAATGGTTGGCACTTTTGGGTTCTTTTTTAGTGCAAAAGTTGTTGTATCGATCTCAATTACCAAAAAAATTTGCACCAAAGAAAATTCTGGTGATAAAACTAGACCACTTTGGTGATTTGCTCATTTCGACTGCTGTCTTCAATAATTTACACGTCAATTTTCCAGCCGCCACAATTGATGTACTTATTGGGCATTGGGGGAGAACGGTTTTGGAAAATCACCCCTATATTCACCAATTGTTTTTCTATAATTCTCCCCTCTTTTCCAGGCAGACCAAAGCCTCAAGTTTTTGGTCTGCAATTAGAATCATGTTTCGGCTGTGGCGAAAGTATGATCTGGTTGTTGAGTTAAGAGGTGATTCCCTGACTGTTGTTATGGCACTTTTGAAAAGTACTCCTTATCGTATCGATCGAGCCTGTTATCAGATTGAGCAAAAAATGAATGGGACTTCGTCCGACGACCGGCATGAAATTGATCGAAACTTGGACTTACTCAAACAGCAAAAGCTCCAAATTTTCTCACGGATGCCAAGCTTCTACCCGTCGTTAGTTGACCAAGATTGGGCTGATATTTACTATGCTAATCTACCAAGTAATCGGCCGCTAGTAGTTATTCATCCTGGCTCCCCAGTTGAGCTTAAGCGATGGCCTGCGGAGAGCTTTGCTGAGTTGTCCGAATGGTTGATTGAATTCTACCAAGCCACAGTTGTTTGGGTTGGAGACATTTCTGAAAACAAGTTAATAGAGAGCATTCAAAAATCTACGTCTCAAAAGACTATTAGTTTGTTAGGCCAGACAAATTTTGGTCAACTCGGAGCACTGTTGAAGAATACCAAACTTTTTATTGGGAATGATAGTGCACCTATGCATTTAGCTGCAATGATGGGCACAAGTGTTGTAGCACTCTATGGTCCAAGTGATCCCAAAAGATTCGGCCCTCTTGGAATTGATAGCCACATTATTCGAAAAAAAAGTGATTGTCCACCGTGTATGTCGACTTATTGTAAATTGGATGGGCTTGGTTGTATGAGAAATATTTCGTTAGCCGACGTTCAAAAAGCTGTTGCTCTATTGTTGTGATTGTGATAAGCTTAGAAGCTAGATTGGAATTACTAGGTTAACTTCAATAACAATCAACTTTGGAAATTGAAGAGGTTTTACAGTATGCATAAAGTGATTAGATTAGCGGCCATTTGTTGTTCGTTGTTGGTAGCCGTTTTTATAATGGGGTGTGGGGAAGATTCTACTTCACCAACAAAAGTCAAAAAAGAGAATAGCGATGCAATCAGCCTTGCTGTCAGCCACATCGAAACCCTAAATGGAGAAAGTTTTGGCGCTAGCATGGCTCAAGAATTAGAAGGGCAAGGCGTCAAACTGTCAGAAACTTCGACAGTTTGGTCTCGAGTTACTGATGAAGAATGGTTGATTACAGATACAGAAAACGAATTGGCTTATGTTGTGAAGAACAGTGGCGGAGACAAGCTAGAAGTTAACAAAACTAGTTTCATAGATTATCAAGGTGAAGCTGACACAATTGTCAAGTTCTGGGAAGAATACCGAAATCTCTACAATAAGAGAGAAATTACAAAGCTACTTACGCTTTGGAACAAGAAAGGGTCTGACCACATTTACATTAACATTTCAGAAAATGAGCCATTAAGTGGGGACGGTGCCGAGGGGGTAAGAAACGTTTTGCTGAAATTATCTAAGGGGCATCACTCAACCAAGAGCGACAATTGGAAAGGAAGCCCTATGAACGAAGTTTATATCAAGAAACGTGGGTCTACTTTGGTTGCTTCGGCGACTGGTCCAAACGCTTTCAGAAACCCTGGGCAGACTTGGGCCTATTTTGTTAAAAATGATATAGGAAAATGGAAAGTCAGTAAAGTTGAGTCGATTGAACAGCGCAACATGGGTAAACATGACCGAATTTTAATCCACGAAAAAGACGCTGAAGACAAAATTGGCTACTTTGATGACAAGAAAACACGGGTCAAATAAACAATCATGATGCTGATGCACCTTATGGTGCGCCAAGAGGTGTGAGTGTCCGTTTTGGGGCACATTGACGCCAGGTTTGGGGCTAGGAGCTGGGTTTTCTGGCATTTATATTGCTTTACATACGCTTCGGGTGAGTTAATCTACAGTCGAAATAAGGTTTTCGCCATACTCATCCGCTCGCTGTTTTGTTTGAAGGATTACTGATTTATTTGAAGGATCACTAAACCTGTTGTCTATTTTATTTATTGCTTATCACAAGAAAAAGGAGAGAAAGCTCAATGAGTGTAAAAAGAGGCGGTAGCGCCTTTTTGATTTCGGTTATATTGCACGTTGGTGCTGCCCTAATCTTGGGAGTGTATCTCGTAACACAAACCGAAGCCTTTAAGGATTTGATTGGGGCTGAGGTAGTCGAGGTAAAAGAACCACCAAAGCCGAAAGTCAGAAAACCTATCATCAAACCTGTCATCAAACCTTCAATTCCCACTGAGAATACGGTCGTAGTTGAGCAAGTCCAAGTGCAGCCTCGTGTAACGACAGCTGCCGTTGTTCGGCCAACCTCTATTCAAACAGAAACGGTGCTCGAGTTTGCGAATAAACCAATCAAGGTCAATGCACCAATCAACCCTAACGTGCCACGTGTAGTAACAAACTCACCAGTACCTCAAGTCGTTACACACGCGAATCTTCCACCATCCGACGCCCCTGGTGCTTTGGCGTTTTCTGGGCCTGTGGCTTCAGCACCTGCTGGCTTGCCGGGTGGAATAGCTCGTGGTATTGGTGGCGCAGTCCAAGTTAAAGCTGGTGTATTTGCCCGACCTGCCGGTTTAGCAATGGTGAAAGAAGTTGGTGTTCAGCGGGACGCA
>MDTE01185021.1_pt1 | contig 11853 bp, 11 predicted proteins | sample 811231 | NCBI WGS metagenome assembly MDTE01 (sample SAMN05326651, study PRJNA326480) | marine metagenome | isolation source: seawater | place: Indian Ocean: Red Sea | collected 2010
AATAGTATTTTTATTAATGTTTTTAATATTTATATTATGGTCTTTAATTGAAACATACGAATCAAACATAATTGTTGTTATTTTTACATAAAAATCATACATTTGAACAAAATTTCCCAATAAATCTTCTTCTGTAGAACCATCTACTTCTTTTAAAATCAATGGAAACTCAAATGTTCCTGTTACTTCTTTAGTAACACTTAATTGTATAAGTATTTGATTTTTTTCTTTTTCAATATCAGACAAAAAATCTGTTAAAAAATTTAAAAAACTCTTATCAGATACTTTATTTTTAATATTTACAATAATATCATTTAAAATAGATAGCTTATCTAATGACAATTTTAAGTATTCATAATCACTATATACACTTAAAAGCTGTTTTAAATCATCTTCGCTAAAATCGTCCATAATTATATATCTATCAAATATTAATTAGTTAAATTAAATACGCATTTTAACTTAAAACTAAATTATTTATAATAGAACCATTCTGAAATGTTTCTGTGTAATGTCCTATTTTTGTAGGATTTTGAACAGCCTTCATAATATCTGTACTAGAATAAACGTTTTTCTCATTATCAACATAATATATTACACCACCAATATCTTTTGTATATACTTCTATTTTTTTTATATGTGTTTCATTTATATCATTATCAATCATTCCATGTGGAGTTCCTTTAAGATGTGTTCCACAAACATTATATCCTTCACGTTTTTTTCTGGTACATCTTTCTTTTTCAGCTTTAAAAGCACAACATCTGTCACAGTCAGCAATAATATTTCTAACTCGTTTCTTTCTAGAAAAATCATCCATATTAATCTTTAAACCTTCAATCGCAAAAATTTTTTCTAAACATTCATTCGTACTTTTATTCGTTTCATCCAATAAAATTTCACGAATTGTTTCTTTCATATTATCTACATAAGCATCAACATGAGCTTGCAATTTCTTTTGCATTAATATAAGCTAATGATTTATTTTAAAATCAATTTATTTAAATTAATGTAAATAATAATTTAAATAAATTAATCTAATAAACTTTGAATTATTTTACCTCTACTATCAGGCAAAATTATCGCAAATATAATCATGGCATTTATCCAATTCATATATTCATTATAAAATTCTTTTTTAATATCATAAAAATTAAACATAATTCCTAATGCTGAATTAAAAAAAAGTAACCCTAATATTGCTCCTAATAATTGAAATAACTTTGACATAATAATACTATATATATATATTATAATAAATCAACTAAATCCATATTTTTATTAAATTTTTCTGGAAATTTTGATAAATCTATTTCATGAATACTTAATAGCTTTGTGTCATTTAAATTTTCTATAGAAAGAATCATATCATTTATTTTTTTCGGGTAATTATAAATTATACTATTATAATTATCTACCCATTTACCACCTCTATCAGAAACAAAACTATTTGTATTATCTTCTTTTTTTTGTTGAATTAACTCATTTGTTATTTGAGATATATCTTTTTCATTATTTGGTTTAATTAATATATTACCTAAAAATACAATATTTCGCATTACAACACCAGCTTTATGTTTACCTGTTTTTTTATTTGAAATATAATTTAATTTTTTTTCAGATGTATTAACATTGCTCCAAACAGACCATCTTAAAGCACTATTTAAATTAGAAAAATAATAATAACCTCCAAACAAAGCATATACATATGATTTTGTAACTCCAAATAAAATATTAAATTTTGACTTTTCTTTTTCTACACCATTGTACAAAACTGAGGGTATTTCATATAACTTCATATTTTCATCATAAATATATGATATATCTGAATTTTCAATAAAAAATTTATATACTTCATCCGATATTAAATATGTGAATACTTTTTTTTCATTTAATATTTCATGAATAGTCGTGAAAATTAACAAATCTGAAGGATATAAATTTACATAATTATCAACATTCTCTATTTCAAAAAAAACATATAATTCTTTACTATTGTCATAAATATATCCTTTAAAATTAATACTAACATCACTATTTTTAAATAAATCTTTTACTTTATTTTCAGAATAAGTAATTAAATTTTTACTTTTAGAAAAGTTTGAAATCCACGGAAAAACCATTTCATTACCATTTTTATACAGTAAATATTTCAAAAATGGTTCTTTACTTGTTTTATCAATTGAATAACAACATAAATTAATTTTTTCAAGATTTAACATCTCACGTTTTACATTTGTAATTTTTTGTTTTAATCTTTTAGTAATAGGATATTCTACTCTTGTTTTAATTTTAATCATATTAGTATATTTTTAGATTTTATTTTATGGTTTTTCTCTTTATTGTTTCAGTAATTTTTTCAGCTCTTGAATCTAATATAAACTCAGTTACTTCAGTTGCCATTTTTTCATCATTACTAAAATATTTTGATAATGATTCTAAAAGACTCTTTTTACTAATAGGTTGTTTTGTTTTAATAGTTTTATATTGTAACTTACCATTTTTTATATCAAAACAATCTATTTCATTAGTTTTCATTACTTCTAATAACTCTTCTGTTATTGCTTTTTTGTCTTCTTTTTTTTTTTTAACATTATCTTGTAATTTTTTGATTTCATTATCTGATTCTATCCATATCTTAATTAAATTAATTAATTGTTCTTTCGTACTCATTATTATTATTTAATAATAAATTTTTAAATAATAATAATTTAATTATTTACATTATGTCTTGAACAATAACCATCAAACTTACCCAAAAAACTACACTGTTTTCCTTTATTTTTTCCTTTTACTAAAATAAATTTACATCTTTCACATTGCTCTGTTGTTTTTTTATTTTTCATATGTTGCAAGCACATTTTATCGTTACATTTCTTCATACATGTCTCCCCCTTTCTTTTTCCAGATTTAAAAACGTAGCTACAGGTGTTTAAAAACATACAATACTTATTTGGAGAATTTACACCTAAAATATTTTTAACATTCATAGAAGAAATATTTGGCAATATTTTATTTTGTATATTTCTGCAAAATGGACACTTTAATTGATTTACATATAATTTAGGAATGTTTTTTCTATAATACTTTTGTTTATATATTTCATCATACAAGGGTTTATAGTTAAATTTATGATTACACATTAATGTTACATGATTGTCGGTTAAATCTTCACCAGTTATTAAACACTTATTTTGTTCTTCGCTATTTTCTTCTGTACTATTTTCTTCTTCCTTACTATCTACAATAGTATTTAATTCTTTGTAAAAATCAAAATTATTTTCTAAAATATATTCAGACATATTAATATAATTTTATTCTTTTTAATATATTTATATAAATATAATGAAAATAGCAGTATGGGGTCCGGCTACATGGAATTTATTACATACAATATGCGAAAAAATATATGAAGATAAATTTGATATAGCAAAAAATGATTTATATAAAATTATTACACTAATTAGTATTTCAGTACCATGTCCTATTTGTAGAAATCACGCAGCAAATTATCTAAATACACATAAAATTAATAAATGCAATACAAAGGAGTCATTAAAAATGTTTGTATATAACTTACATAACGCAGCAAGTATTAACGCAAATAAACCATTATTTGATGTTACAATTTTAGAAAAATATAAAAACGGTTCATTTTCTAATATTTATAGAAATTATATTAATATTTATAATAAAAATAGAACTGATGACCTAGAATATAGTTTCAGAAGAGGTATTAATTTAAGAGAGGTTTCTTCATTATTAATAAAAAATACTTCTAATTTTAATCAATAACATTATCAATTGTTGGTCCTGCCATATTTTCTCTCTTACAAGTAAATTTCTGTTTACTTACCTTACACATCTTACTTCCATCTATTGTTTCATCAAAGTACATTAAAGATTTTAGATTACTAGTTGAAAAAAACAATACAACTAAATAACCTATTAACATTCCAATTAAACCACCTAATAATACACTTACTGTAGTTGAACATTGATTACTCGACTGTACAAACGCGTTGATAGTAAATAATGACATAAACATTACTAAAATACTTAAATTAACATTATTATTTTTGTACATAGGATATCCAAGATATGATAGTGTAAATCCAATTATACTTGAATTTATAGATAATGAATTATTGTTTGTACTTCCTAATGAAACTAACATACCATTAAAAGGACCAAAATTACATAAATTACTATCACTGTTTAATCCAGATTCTAAATTTATAAATTTAGATACCATAAATGTTAAATAGACATTTACAGTAAGAATTATAAGATAAAACAACCCTTTTAGATCTTGATTAAAAAATGATGCCATCAATAAATACAAAGGTATTAAATATGGCGATAATAATGATATTATTGTAAAAGTGTCTTTAAAAATCATACTTATAATAATTAAATATTAAAAAAATTTAATTATTAATCTTTTGATTTAATTAATTGTATAGACCCTAGTGTCTCTGTGCTGCTATCTTGTTGACTTAATAAAGGACTTTCACTACATCTTTTCTTATTCCATAAACACTTATTTATTAAATCTGCTTTTGTTAATGTTATAAATTTCTCTCCAGAACTAGTTGTACCAATATCATCTAAAATATTATTTCCTAATAATTCTAATATAGCATCTTCTAATTTATTAATTGCCTTTACTTTTTCATCACTATTCATTGTATTAAATATACCCTGAGCATTTGGAGAACTACCATACATTGTGCTAGCATAATCAATATAATAAACTAAAATTTTTTTATTTTTCTTTATAAAATCATTTTTCTTTTGTCTAATTATTTTGATTGAATTATGTTCACTGGAGGTGTCTTCTTTCCATCTAAGGTTTAAATCAATATTACCTCCAGTGTCAAATGTAGTTGATGAACCTGGTTCAATCTCAAAATCATAACCATCTGTTATTAATTTAATTTCTTCGAGATGAATTTCATCACCATCATCATTAACTGCGTCTTTATAGTTATCTATAAAATATTTTTGTGGCATGGGTTCTTCATTTATAGGAAATTCTTTTCCTATTGGATAAATACTTCCAGTCCCATCTACGAAATCATCACCATCATCATTATTTAAAAAAACACTATCTTCAGGTTTACTTTGTTTGGGTTTCGTGACAGTATATTTTATTTTTTCTTTTGTTGATGCTGAACCTTTTGTTAGAGTAGTAAATCCATCACTCTTAAAATTTTTTGGTATCGTGTAATCAATATTTTCATATGTAATTGTATACGTGTCAGTTGAATCACTGTCATGAATTAATTCATCAGTAGTTACGGCTAGTTCGGGTTTATCAATTTCAAAATCAACCCCAGTTACTAACGCACCTGTTTGATTACTTATTAAAACTAAATTTAAAACATCTAAATATTGTGTTTTTTTTGGATGATGTTTCTTTGTAGCATCATAAATTTGTTTGTTGAAAGATTTAATCGCATTAATATAATTATTTTCCCATTTATATACAATTTGACTCTCAGTAGCATCATTACCTGTGTTTTTAGATCTTCCTTGTTGCATTTTTTCATCACGTTTTAATTTTTGTTTCATATCTCTGTATTTTATTAAAATTTTATCACCTTTAAAATCAGGGTATTTATAAACAACTAAATCTGTATTTCCATAGATATGTACATTTGTCCATATACCTGCTAATTTCATTCCATCTAATCTAGCTAAATCGCGATCGCCATAAAATAAGCGTTCATCATAACGCTTATTTGGTGTATCATGTGTCGAAAAAGCAATCGCACTTATATTATTATTATTAGAACATTTAAATACTTTATTATTGGGAACAACACATAAAACCTTGTTATCTAAAAAACGACTAGTTAATAATAAATTTTTATGACCAGTTACATAAAACAATAATAACATTAACCAGGCTGAAAACATTCCTACGATAAATCCGTTTGAAATGTCCAAACCATTCATATTAGGATTACTACAACCAAAATATTTTTCTGAATATCTATTAAAAACCATCGTTAAACCAAAAAATAAAATTAATAACTTATTTTTATCAAACATATATTCCATTAATGCTAATGGATTTTTCATATAATGAAGATTCCTAATAAATGATGGCATCAAGAAAAAGAAAAATGTATAAGTTATTACGGCCATATTCGGTGAAGACCTCATATTAAATTTTGGAATAAAAGGTATTCCTATGTAACAAAATTCACTTTTAAGTCCAGATGATTTATTTTCTACAACAGTTCCAGAGTTTATTAAATAATTATTTATCATTGTTATTACTAATCCAAATATATATACTACAGCACCTAAATCTTTATTCATAATGGATGAAGTTATCGCATAAAATATTAATATAAAAGGAAAAAACAATGGATATATTAACAAAGTTGTACTTTTTCTAACAAAAGACTCAACAACTCCCGGTTTATTACTCATATTATACTATATTAATATAATATAGTATAACTATTATCTTAATTACTAAGTTAAAATACATATACTAAATCTAAAACCTCTTTTATATTACTTACACTTGTAAATGTTATATTTGTTAAGTCTATTTTATCCTCATATTTTTCTTTAAATAAATCAAAATCTTTCTGATTTTCTTTTGGAAAAATAAAATGTATTACACCCGCCTTAATACCTCCCATTATTTTTAAATCCAATCCTCCAATGGCTGTTACACAACCTTGTAAATTAATCTCTCCTGTTATCGCAATATTATTCTTAATTTTGTACCCATTTAATAAACTGTGGATTGCCACAGTAATTGCTGTTCCTGCCGATGGTCCATCTTTTGGTGTAGCACCTTCAGGGCAATGAATATGTAATCCTTGACACTTTGTCTCTTCATAAATTTTTACATTTTTACTACATATTTCTTTTGAACATAATGACCATGCTAATGTCTTGGCTACTGTCATAGATTCTTTCATAACATCTCCTTGCATACCTGTTAATTTTAATTCAAGTAAATTTGGAGCTAAATAATACTTTGTTTGGATAGGAATAATACCACCTTGACCCATACCATTAGCCCATAATCCACATATAACACCAACTTCTGGATTTTCATGTATTTTTTTTGGATTTACACACCTTCTCTCTTTTAAATATTTTTTAGAAACATCATCTTTCGTTATAATTATTGGTATCTCATAACTATTTTTCTGTAATATAGAAAGATTAATTTCACTTACAATTTCAAATAAAATTTCCTTTAATTTACGTACACCTGGTTCACATGTATATTCTTCTATGATAAACTTCAATACATCATCACTAAATTCTATGATATTATCTATACCAGTTTTTTTATATAATTCTGGTAACATATGTTTTCTAATAATTACCAATTTATCATCTAATGTTAAATGTTGAAATTTAATTCTATGTATCCTATCTAACAATATTGTGTCAATTAGACTTGCGTCATTATATGAAAAAATGAATAATGCTCTTGATAAGTCTATATCTATACCACTAAAATACTTATCATGAAATGTATCATTTTGTGTTGAATCCACTAAATGTGTTAATATTGAAACGATTTCTTTACCATATTCTGTTTGACTAACCTTATCCAATTCATCTATAAATATAATGGGATTCATACATTTCTTTTCCATTAATATATCAACTATTCTACCCCATGTTGAACCAACATAGGTATAATTGTGACCAGATAATGTAGACGCATTGTTTGAACCACCAATGGCTATAAATCCAAAAGGACGCGATTCACCATTATTATCTTTTAAACAATTCGATAATCCTTTTTTAGCTAATGATGTCTTACCTACACCAGGAGGTCCTTCAAATCCAAAACAATAACCTGATTGCTCACTTTCACCTGTAATCCACTGACCAATAATACGTTTTATTTGTCGTTTCGCATTATTATGACCATAAACTGAATTATCTAATATTTCATCTACTTCATTTATTTGTTTATCAATTAATGATGATTTATCTTGTATAGATTTAATTATTGTATTTTGTTTTTCATATTCATTATTTAACTTTAATTTTGTATAAATAGTATCAACTAATGTTGTATCATTATTAATATTTTTTATGAATGTTTTAATTTCATTAAACATATAGTCTATTTTTTTACCAGAATGGCACATTTTTTTAAAAGACTTTCTTACATTTGCGTTCTGCTGCTTCATAACATTATTTAAAAATAAAATATTATTTTTCAATTCTGCTCTATTTTTAACTAATAGTAATTTTTCAATACTATTAATTTTATTATCTTCATTATTTTTTGCTTTACTAATCAAATCAGAAATAAAATTATTAATAAACAATAAGTTTGTATCTTGTTTTTTTAAATGTGTCAATTCTTCAAATTCTTCTTTAATTTCTGTAAATAACTTTAATAAAGGTTCTTCTTTATAGACACCAAAAGGAATCTTTAATAGTCCGTCTAACCATTGTCGTGCTTTACTTCCAGAATCATCATTTTTTGATTTAACCTCTTTCAATTTTATCATAGCCTTCTGTTTAATTGAATCATTTGCTTTAAGTAAGCAAATCTGTTGTTCTAGTGGAACATTTACTTCATAATTACATAATTTACTTGTATAATCAACTGTTTGTTTCATAGCATTTTTAAAATATTTTTTTATTTGCCATGGAAAACTTTCATAAATAATATTTTGCTCATTTGTTTCAATTGTTGTCGAGACATCACTACTTAATAAATCATACAATAAGTATGCTAAAAATTGATATTCTAATTTATCAAATTTAATTAACAAATTAATAAGTTTACAACGTTTATTATATAGGTCATCATTACAAAAATCAGTAACAACATCGGAAACTGGTTCACTATTAAGTTTATTACTTTTAACCAAAAACCTAATGTATTTGGTATTTAGTTCATCTATTGAATAAATTATTAAATCTTTAATAGTAAGTGAATCGCAAAATTTATCTAAAAATTTATTATCTTCATAACATTTATCATCAGTGTTATTGTTGTGTATATATTCTTTTAAATCTGTTATCTTTTTTATTACATAACTATTTTCGATGAGATCTAAATTATTATCATCTACTATTCCATCACATATAAGACTCTGTCTTTTGTCTTTTAAATGAATTATAGTTCTCATTCCGTATACTCTAAGATTAAAGGATTGATATACTCTACATAAATCTAAACTTTCAAAATTTTTACCATAAATTAAAAGGTCATCTTCTGATATTAAAGACAACTTATTAAACTCTTTCGTACCAATATCAGATCCAATATTATTTTTTTCCCATTCAACTACATTAATTTTAATTGGATGAAAATTATTTTTAAACAATTCTACAAAACTTCTACTAACATCATCTTCTGGAGATTCATATAAAAAATTATGTTCTATAAAAAAATAGTCATCAATACTAAAACATCCAAATTGTTTAAATAACCCAGATAAATTTTTAATTATTTCATCAAAATCAACTACCAACTTTGGATAATCAAAATCTGCTTCACACAAACTAAAATTGTATATTTCAAAATTTAAAATATTTGTAAAAATCAATTCTAATTCTTGATTAACAATATTAAATTCATTTATACTTAAAATATCTAATCTCTTATATGTTACTAAATATTTCATATAATTTTTAATAATATCCTTAACCTTTGTTATAAAATAACTAAGAGCTTCTTTCTGTTCATTATAGCTTTTACTTACGACAGATGTATTATTATCTTTTAATGTTTTTTGTGTTTTCTTGCTTGACTTATTGTGTTTTTTTTTAATAACTATGTTTGAAACGTCTAAAGGATCTATATTTTCTTCGATATCAGACATTATATATAACGATTCTATTATTTTTAAATATTTTATATATTGATTATTATATAAATAAAAAATATATAATTATATAAATGGGCATTCCATGTTTTTACTCTTATATTATTAAAAATTACTCTAAAATAGTAATTGAAATGGGTGAAAAATGTGATAATTTATATATAGATGGAAATTCACTTATTTACGATTCTTATAATGAAATAATAAGTAAAGAAAATAATAAAGTACTAGAAAAAGAAATTATTAAAGAGGTTATTGAAAAAATATGTGACCTAGTTTGTTTAATTTCTCCATCAAAAACTTGTTTAATAGCATTTGATGGAGTTGCTCCCCTTGCAAAATTAAATCAACAACGTATAAGAAGATTTAAATCAAGTTATGAAAAAGATTTATTAAATGATATCTATAAAAAAAATGATAAACCTAAATGGGATACAAATTCTATTACACCTGGAACATTTTTTATGAAAAATCTTGCCGAACATATTAATCGTGTAAATTTTAATATTAAACTAAGTAGTAATTGTAATTTTATAATATCAAGCTCCGAAGAACCTGGTGAAGGTGAGCATAAAATTTTTAATTACATAAGACAAAATAAACAATATCATCTTAATACTGAAACAATTATTTATGGTTTAGATGCTGATTTGATTATGTTATCACTCAATCATACAGAATTATGTAAAAACATTTTTCTTTACAGGGAAACTCCAGCATTTATTAAAAATATTAATACAAATCTAAATCCAAAAAAGAATTATTTATTAAATATAACAAATTTAAAACATACAATAAATAATGACTTTGGGAGTGATAAAAGAATAGATGATTATATATTCATATGTTTCTTGTTGGGAAATGATTTTATGCCACATATTCCTTCTGTAAATATAAGAACTGATGGAATAGATGTTTTAATGAATTGTTATAAAGATTGTATCTTATCTAAAAAACGTTTTTTAATTGAAAATAATACAATAGTATGGAAAAATTTTAAAATATTCATTGAAAAATTATCAGAAGATGAACATACACGTCTTAAAGAAGAATATAATAAAAGATCTAAATATAGACAAACCAAAAAATCTGTTGAAGATAAAATATTGATGTTACCAATGATTGACCGTAATATAGAAATGTATATTAATCCGTCAGAAACAAAATGGCAACAACGATACTATAATAAACTATTTAATTGTAATAATGTTCGTAGTAATAATATAATAAAAAATATATGTATTAATTATCTAGAGATTCTTGAGTGGACATTTAAATATTATAGAGATGATTGTTATGACTGGAGATTTCAGTATAATTATACATATGCTCCATTATTAAGTGATTTGGTTATTTTTATCCCATACTTTAATACAAATTATATTAAGAAAACTCAAATGAATAATGTTCATCCTTATACTCAATTATCTTATGTTTTGCCAGAAACGTCTAGCAATCTTTTACCTGAAAAAATAAAAAATTATATGATTGAAAAACATAGTGAATATTATAATGACTTTTCTTTTGCTTGGGCATTCTGTAAATTTTTTTGGGAAGCTAAAATAAATTTTACTGAATTAGATATAAATGTATTAGAAAATGATATAAAATCAATACTAGAAATATAATTATTAATGTCTGATGATGATGTTGAATTAACAAGAAAAGATTATATTAAAATTATTGAAAATAAGAAAAAACCATTATTTGTTAAATTTACTGCTGATTGGTGTGGACCATGTAAAAACGCCAAACCTACCATAGACGAGTGGTTAAAAAGAGATGATGTCAAAGATAAAATTGAATATCTAGAAATTGATATTGATAATAGTATTGATGTATTTGCTTATATGAAAAAAATGAAAATGCTCAATGGAATTCCTACACTATTTTTTTATGATATGAATAATACTTCTTTCGCACCATCATTAAGTACCTCCACAGGAAATGTAGAGACGATTAAAAAATTTTTAGAAACTGTGAAACAATTTATTTAAATACGTAATATTAT
>MDTE01190667.1_pt1 | contig 11852 bp, 10 predicted proteins | sample 811231 | NCBI WGS metagenome assembly MDTE01 (sample SAMN05326651, study PRJNA326480) | marine metagenome | isolation source: seawater | place: Indian Ocean: Red Sea | collected 2010
TATAGTTAACATATCTATAAGAATGTTGAACAAATCATTACTAGAATTATCAAAATATGAATTTACGATAAATCTTTTTTTTAATGAAGTTATAATTCGTCAACTATATGAATCGATCGCTGCAAAAAAAAACAGACAGTGAACAAGCTCTAGTTACAGCTGGGGTTTTATGTTTAAGAATCTTAGTTTTTTGCGTCCTATTCATGCCTCTCATTGTAACTCCTTCAACATTTTTTCCTTTTGTTGTTGGAAAGGCTATATATTCAAGAATATTAATTGAATTGGCAGTGATTTTATGGGTCCCGTTAATGTTCCTGACCAAATCCTTAATACCGAGCAAAAACTCAATTATCATAAGCTTAGGTATCTATATTTTAGCCTCCATTTTATCTTCACTATTTGGGGTTAGTTTTAACGCAAGCTTCTGGTCAACTTTCGAACGTATGCAAGGTCTTATAGATTTAGCACACTGGTTTCTATTCACCTTGATCCTTACAAGTGTGTTTCGGACCTATAAAGACTGGCAATTACTACTATCAGTTAATATTTTTGCGAGCATAATTGTCTGCCTAATAGGGATACTTCAATACAGCGGAAATCACTCACTTATACCTTTCCCGTTTGTAGTAAATCCCTCCAACGGACGCGTCGAATCTACCCTCGGTAATGCCACCTACGTTGGGGCTTTTTCAGTAGTAAATATCTATGTCGCTCTTGCCCTAATATTAGCCAATTACAAACTGCCAATACTCAGACCATTACCAGATAGGACACGTAAGACTAGGAGGAATCAACGTTCTTCTAGTAATACACGTCAGTACGGGTATATTTGGAAACTATCTACCTATCTCAATCTTTATAGGTTTTTATGGGTATCAGGCCTTATCCTCAATTTTGTAGTCTTGGTTTTGAGTGGAACAAGAGGCGCTATATTTGGATTTTCTATAGCTTTAATATTTCTCACGGCTTTATACGCGCTTGCAGGAAATGTACAGACCTTACGAAAATTAGCATTGATCTTGCTTTTTGGATTTATCATTTCGATTACCGCTTTGTTAGGATTTAAAAATTCCACTTTAGTCAAAGAAATAGGTGACTTACACCCCACCGCATCTCGAATCGTAAATTTCACTCTTAAGGATCCTTCAATGGTTAGCCGGCTAGCCGCATGGGATTCAGGAGTAACCGCATCACTAGACAAACCTTTATTGGGTTGGGGACCTGAAAATTTCATCGTTGCATGGGGAAGGTATTTTGACAAGTCTGATGAAGTAAATGAAAGATTCGATCAGGCTCATAACAAGATAATTGAAGAATTGACGACCAGAGGTATATTAGGCCTAATTGTTTATCTAGCAATATGGGTATTAATCGCAAGAGTTTTAATTAGAAATATCCGGACAAGGCATACTGAAGAACAACTATTCATGTTACTAATATCTTCAGCGTTATGCGCCTATTTTTTTCAAAATCTATTTCTATTTGACACCTTGTCTACATACTCACAATTCATCATACTCACATGCTTGGTTGCCTCTATCAACTCGTCCTATTGGAATAAGTCGCCTGAAAATGAAATAGTTTCTATCGAAGAATCAAACAGAACTCTTTTAACAAATGGAAAATTCCATATAAAAACTAGTACCCTAGCCGTGACTGCGTTATCAATAACTTTTGTACTGATGATGTTCTCAATTTATTTTCTTAATGCAAAACCTTACGCTGCTGCTCAATCAACCGTTTTAATTGGAATGGAAGGAATTCAATGGAACGACAAAAAAAATGCTTTTAATGATGCTATTGAAGATGCACCTGGCTTAGCAAACTATCCCAGATTGTTATTTATCAAAACAATCACAGAACAATGGGTAATGATGAGTTCTGAGGAAAGGAAAGAAGCATATCAACTGGTTAATGAAGAATCTGTTAAGGCATTAAAACAGGAACCTGAAAACTGGCGACTACATTACATTTTGGCTAGGTTCTATCAGATATCCACTACCGATGATGCAAGCAGACTAATCGAAGCGGACAAGCACGTTATAAAACTAGAAGAATTGGCCCCTGGTACGGTCGAGGCGAGGATCGCTAGAGAAGTTAATGATAAGGTGCATGAGGTCCTTAAATGATGGCATGCAATTTAATTTGTATTCTCCCATTACACTAATTTAACGGACCATGTCTTACCGTCAAATCATCGTTCCAACTCTTGCCATTTGGCCTTCAAAGTTAGGGTTACTGATAACACTAATAACTTTACATCTAGGCAGGGACTCATAGATTTCATGTAAATTTTATCTAGCATTAGTTTATGGCGAGGAAAGGTTGCATATCGACCATATATCTGAGCAACCCCTGTTAACCCTGGTTTCACCTTCAATCTATCCTTATAATTAGGAACTGAAAGTATTATTTCTTCGAGTAACTCGGGCCTTTCGGGGCGAGGCCCAACAAGGCTTATATCACCCCTCCACATATTGATTACTTGAGGTAATTCGTCTAAAGCACGTTTTCTCAAAATTTTCCCGATCGGGGTTATGCGTGGATCATCTTTGCCGGCAAGCACTGCCCCGGTAACTCTTTCCGCATCTGGAATCATGGACCTGAATTTATATAATTTAAAAGGTTTACCTTCTTTACCGAGCCTAGTCTGAGCATAAAATATTGGTCCTCTATCGTTTAACCAAATGGCTATAGGGATAGTGGCCCATAGCAAAAGAAACAAAGGAAGCAATATTACGTGAGCAATCACAAGGATGAAATAATCGAATAAGGGCTTATAATAATCCCTATTCACCTGACTGTTTTAGCCCAATCACGATTAGCCATGTACCAGTCCACTACTGATCTAATACCTTCCTCTATAGATATATATGGTGTCCAATTAAGAATATCCTTGGCTCTGGTTATATCAGCCCATGTTGATGGCACATCAGAAGGATCTCTTTCCATAACACGCACTTGAGATTTCAGTCCAGTTATATCCTCAATAATTTCAATTATCTGCTTTATTTTAACTGGATTATCTCCTCCTAAATTAATGATGTTATGCCCGATTTGTTCGGTCGCCAAAATGACTCCAGAGGCTATGTCATCAACGTATGTAAAATCTCGTTCTCCCCCATCTCCAAATAAAGTCAATTCACTGCCCTCAATTACAGATTGTATGAATTTGAAGATAGACATATCGGGTCTGCCAGCAGGCCCGTAAACGGTGAAAAATCTTAATATCTGCGTGTCAAAATCATAAAGATGATGATATGTGTATACTAACGCCTCTGCTCCTTTCTTGGAGGCCGCGTAAGGAGATAGTGTCCTACTCGAGTCACTGTCTTCCTTATACGGTTGATCGGTGTTCGCACCGTACAAGCTTGAAGTTGAGGCCATAACAAGGCTCTTTAAATTGTTCTCCCTCATGGCTTCTAATACGTTTAATGTTCCATCCACATTGCTGCTCATGTAAACTCTGGGATTAAGGACAGATTGCCTGACTCCAGCTCTCGCAGCCAGGTGTATAACTGAGTCCGCACCATCAAATTCAGACACCCATTCCGTATCGTATATTGATAAATCTAGCTCCTTAAATTTGAATCTTTCATATTCATTTAATGTACCCAGCCTCCAATGTTTGAGCCGGATGTCATAAGCATCATTTATACAGTCTATTCCGATAACCGAATGTCCGTTCTGAAGTAATTTTGTGGCCACATTACTGCCTATAAATCCAGCAGCACCAGTCACTACATATTTTCTCATCTTGAAAAATGTATCCTTTTTAATGAGTTCACTATCGAGAGAGAGTAAAACGTTAACATTCCAGATGAACCCATAAGTACTATCAAAGGATCAATCGGATATCTAAATCTAGGAGTACCCCAAAATGGTAGCACTAAAACACACGTGTATGAAATCAGAATCACTACTGGTAAATTGAACATCAATCTATTTTGAAATACCCCCAAAATGAAAAAAAACAATATCGGCACCCATATTGATGCCATTATGGTGTCATTCAGGGTCCAGGAGTTATCATAGGGGTCGGGCCGAGATGACCAAAAGTTTTTGAACCTGTTTACAATCGGTTTTGGCAAATAGTTCCAATCATTCTTTATGGATCTCATAGCTATGTTTCTTTTTATAGAATCTGCTTGAAATTCATCTGATGTGGAATTTCCCAAAGTTTTATGAAAAGTTTCTAAATTTTTTATATAAGATCCTTCCTGAATCCTATCATTTTTGATTTTTTCATTGCTGTACATAAGTACCTGTCCACCCTGAGTACTATGAGGAATAAATTTTCCTAAAGCTATGTAGTTATGGACTACCCAAGGCGATACAACAACAATATATGTTACAAGTACTAGAAGAGTTACTCCCAGATTTCTCTTGGTAAGGCTCAATGGTTTTAGATTCGTAACAATCCGAGGACGAATACGAGCAAACAAAAACAATAAAACAGGTATAAATACCATTAAATATAAAGACCGGTTCAATGCCAACAATCCCACAAGTATGCCAAGTATTACTCCATCTTTCAATGAGGTAGATCTAACAGTTTTTAACAACATAGTTAAAACTAAAATGATAAGCAAGGCAGATAAAGATTCCGTTAATAATGCCCCTGCATACCAAATACTAGGAGGATATAAAGTCCATATAATTGCCCCTAACTTGCTACTATTTTCCGATTTCAATAGCGTGCAACCCAAAGCATATATGGCGGGACATGAGGCAGACGATATTAGAATGTTGACAAACCTTCCTATTTCAAGAGTGTCCCCAAATATTAAGAAGGATGGAACTAGAATTGTTCCTAAAAGTGGAGGTCTTTGAGAGCTGCCTATCCAGTCTCCATTTATAAAGTCGATCGCTCGTTCAAAATAGATGCTTTCATCACCTTCAAAAGGCCTAGAAATATCTAGAATAAGAACATTAAATAGAATCCGAATTAGTAGAGCGCAAAAAAATATCGCCAACATGAAGCCAGCTGAGGACCGATATATTTTTGAACCAAATCTCAGCCTATCCTTTAGGTTTTCCATGATTCAAATCCTAGTAATAAACTAATGGTATATTTCATATTTCAGGCACAAATTTTTCAATTTGTGTGCTCAGTGCTCCCGCTGTATTAACGGGAAGTTGACAAACATTTCCTTCGCATAAATATGCCGTTGTCATATTATTTACAAGCCCTCTGTCTAGGAGTAGGGGAGGGGAGTCCACCTGTAAAGATTCACCAGACACTTTCCCGGCAAAAACTCTCGTAGGTAGGAAGCGTTTTCCAATCATTTTTGTAAACTGATGAAAATCAGACTCCTTCGTCGCAATTAAGGCAATTTCTACTGGTCTTTCCAGAAACATGTGTAAAGATGAAAGAAAGTAGCCAAAGGAAAGAGAATGTTCTAGCTTCAATGCTGTATTATTGTGCAATATAGATATTATAATATCGTAATATTTATTATCCCCTGTGAGATTTTGCATTTTTATTAACAAGGCCAATGCCATAGAGGCTCCGCTGGGTGTAACATTGTCATATTCAGTACTGGGGCGTACTACTAGTTGATCTTCCCTTGCTGACACATCGTAGAACCTAGAAGTTTTGTCGTCCCAAAACATCTGCACAAGATTATTTTGTAACCTTTTTGCCTCATTTAACCAAGTCTGCTCAAAAGTTATTTCATAAACACTGATACAGGCCATTGCAAGAGCAGCATAGTCCTCTAAAAAGCCACTGCCAATTATAGAATCATTAATCTTTAGACGTGGCAATCTTCCATAATCTGCTTCAATTTTTAGTAACGTTTTAATGTTTTGGATTGCTCTAATCTTGTAAGTGTTGTCACCTGTAGCAAAATATCCTTCACATATAGATTGCGTCATAAGAGAGTTCCAGAAAACTATCGCTTTTTCATCCTTAAACGGTCTAACTCTAGAGTCACGTTTTTCAAGGATTATCGACTTGGGACTTGGTTTGGATTCTGTATCTTCCCAAATTTCTTGGTAGGTAGAAACGCCATGGGGTAGGTGGATAATGTTTCGTCCCTCAAAATTACCTCGTTGAGTGACTCCGATTTTTTCAAAGAATGAATCCTCGTAGTCACTTCCAAGTAAATCCTTTAATTCCTCTAATGACCACGTGTAAAAAGTACCTTCTTCTCCTTCTGAATCCGCATCCTGTGCTGAGTAAAACAATCCATCTTCACTAGTCATCTCTCTCTCAATAAAACCAAATATATCTTTAGCAACATCCATATAGAAGTCATTTCCCGTTGCTTGGTAGGCATGTACATACAATCTTGATAGTAAGGCGTTGTCGTACAGCATCTTTTCAAAGTGTGGCACCAGCCACTCCTTGTCCGTAGAATATCGATGAAACCCTGATCCTATGTGGTCATAAATCCCACCTTCGTACATCTTTTTTAAGGCTATTTCAACCATATCGAGTGCAGATGAATCAGGATTGGAATAGTAGTAGACCATCAAAAATTCTAAGGCAAGAGCATGTGGGAATTTTATATTTGAACCAAATCCGCCAAGCTCCCAGTCAAATTGCGTAGCAATTGCCTCAAAAGCGTTATCCAAATCTTCCATTTTCAGCTCTGCAAGTTTTTCTCCGGAAGAATCATTTAGTTTTTGTATATGTTCAACTATGTGTACGCTAGATGTTTCCAGCTGATCACGACGGTTATTAAATGCATCTGTCACTGCATTTAATAATTGAGGAAATCCAACATGTCCCCCTCTAGAAACAGGAGGGAAATATGTGCCCCCAAAAAACGGTCTACATTCAGGGGTTAAAAATACTGTTAAAGGCCATCCCCCTTGACCTGTCATAGACTGCACGGCAGACATATAAATTTCATCTATATCAGGTCTCTCTTCTCGATCAACCTTGATATTTATGAAATTCTCATTCATTTGTTTAGCAATGTTGTTGTTTTCGAAAGATTCTTTTTCCATAACATGGCACCAGTGGCAGGAGCTGTACCCAACACTTAATAAAATGGGTAAATCTCTTTCTTTTGCCGCATTCAATGCTTCTTCGCCCCAGGGATACCATTCCACTGGATTATTGGCGTGTTGAAGCAAATATGGGCTAGATTCACTTGATAATCTATTGGTCACTAAGACAACTCCTTAAACAAAACTTTATTTCTACCTTCCCTCGTAACAATAAAAGGCTTCCAATTTGACCATACATGCTCGATCATATCCGTCATGAAAGGTTTTGGAAACATATTTTTGCGGAGAAGATAAATTGGAAAAAGATCCTGTCATCGTTCAACTACAAAAAGCCATTGTTGAAGACAGAGGAATAATACAGATGCTAATAGACTTCCCTATTGGAAGCGCTCTTGTCATTACTTCAAAAAAGGGAACTACCCGAGGAAACCATTACCATTTAGAAGACGATCATTATTCGTACCTAGAGTCAGGGAAAATCGAGTACTTCTATAGGACCGCTGGAAGTTCAGAAGATCCTAACGTATCTATAATCGAACCCGGTCAGATGTTTTATAGTCCTCCAATGGTTGAACATACCATGAAATTCTTGGAGGATTCTAAGTTTTACGTTTTTGCTAAAAGACAGAGAGATCAAGAAAGTTACGAGTCAGACGTTGTCAGAGTCAATCTCGCATAGCAAGGATAGTAGGCAAATTATTACGAGAAAAATTCGCTGCCGCCTGTGCAGCAGCCTTGATTTGAAAGACGTTTTAAATTTATCGTCTACACCTCTTGCAAATGACTTCGTTGATTCTACAAGACTGGATGAAGAGCAACCGGTGTTCCCATTGGAATTATCATATTGCAACAATTGTTACCATACTCAATTGAAAGATGTTGTAGATCCTAAATTGCTTTATGAAAACTATATTTATGTCTCCGGAACGTCTAAGACTTTCGTCAGGCATTTTGAAGAATATGCTAATTACGCTATACGAGAATTCGATTTAGATAATGAAGCCTTCATAGTAGACATAGGTAGCAATGACGGAACTCTGTTGAAATCCTTTCAAGAACATGGCCTAACAGTATTAGGTGTTGACCCAGCGAAAAACATATCCGAAGACGCTAATAAAAATGGCATACCTACATTAAACAGGTTTTTTGATAATGAAGTCTCAAATCAGATTCAATTTCAATATGGAAAAGCAGACCTAGTTGTTGCAAATAATGTATTTGCACATATAGACGATTTGGATGCAACAACGATTGCTATTGAAAATTTACTAACGAAAGAAGGTGTTTTTATATTCGAAGTTTCATATTTGAAAGATGTAGTATCAAAGAACTTGTTTGATACGATTTATCATGAACATCTTTCCTATCATTCTTTGACACCTTTAATCTCATTCTTTCGCAAATTTGGAATGGAGGTTATCGATGCAATTAATGTACCTGCTCATGGTGGGTCGATTAGAGTTTCCGTTAAGAAAAAAAATGGTACTCATGAAATCAGAAAGTCTGTGAATACCATGATTGCGAATGAACAATCTTCAGGTATGAAACATTCTAGATTCGTAGAATCGCTCGGATCGAAAATATCTGATGTAAAAGCGAATCTGTCTAATATATTGAACAAAGCTGACAAAAAAGGGTTAACAATCTCTGGATACGGAGCCCCTGCGAAAGCAACGACTTTGTTGTACGAACTCGATCTACACCACCACATATCTTACATAGTCGATGACAGCCCTCTAAAACAAGGAACTTACACACCAGGTGCTCACATACCAGTAGTTGGCTCCAATGTAATGAAGATGGATCCTACCGATTATATGGTGATTCTGGCCTGGAATTTCGCAGAACCTATTATGGCTAATAATAAAATGTACCGGGAAAACGGAGGAAGTTTTATAGTTCCATTACCTGATTTATTGGTGTATTCATGAAAAGCAATTATTTGATTAAGGAAGACATTGAAGAAATCTACTCTTTTATAGGTACGGCGAATGTTAAAGCCTTAATTGGCAAAACTATACTCGTAACGGGTGCGGCAGGGTTCATTGGTAGGTACTTGATTGAATTGATGTCATATATAAACCAATTACATCCTGACAACCCCATAAAAATTATCGCAGTAGATAATTGGATTACTCAGCCGCAAGAGAAGGATAATAGACGAAATAAGGAAGACTCAGTCATCTATAGAGATATTGATATCAATGATGAGTTCACTATAGAAGATCCTGTCGACTTCATAATTCATGCTGCTGGAATAGCTAGTCCATTCTATTATGCAAAGTTCCCTCTTGAGACGATTGAAGTCGCCACTACTGGGACCAAGAATCTTCTTAATTTAGCAATCCAAAAGAATGTCGAAGCATTCCTATTTTTTAGCTCAAGTGAGATATATGGGGACCCAGACTCTAATCATGTTCCCACATTGGAAACCTACGCTGGGAACGTATCAACCGTCGGCCCAAGAGCTTGTTATGACGAGTCAAAAAGGCTCGGTGAGACATATTGCAAGGTTTTCCAAAGCCATTACGGAGTCCCCACAAAAATTGTAAGACCGTTTAACATTTATGGACCAGGTATGAAAAAAAACGATTATAGGGTCATGCCTGATTTCATAAATAGAGCGCTTTCAAACAAACCATTGAACATATACCGCCCCGGAACCCAAACAAGGACATTTTGCTATTCCACTGACGCTTTGAATGGATTTTTACGTGCCCTGATAAAAGGAAGTCCCGGAGAACCTTATAATATTGGCAACTCTCATCCTGAAATAACTATAAGTGATCTGGCCTCAAAACTTGAGGATGTATTAGGTAGGCCGCTCCTAAAGTCATTTGTTGAATATCCGAATGAGTACCCTAGTGACGAACCTATAAGACGGTGCCCGAACCTCACTAAGTCAAAAACGCATTTAGGATACGAGCCTCAAATATCTTTGGACGAAGGCCTCAGGAGGTCTATCAAATGGGCTTCGGTTGAATATAAATAATCAAGTGAAACCAAGTAATAGAATTTCAGCGAAATTAGCTCTTGTTGGAACTGGGCGGTGGGGCAAAAGATATATTGAGACCATAAAAAAAATCGACATCATAGAATTGGTATCTATAGCATCTCGTAACCCCCCACCAAATTTATGCAACGATACCTTCACGGTATTTGACGATTGGAAACAATTATTAAAGCAGGAAATTGACGGACTGATAATCGCTACCCCGCCACATACGCATGCAAAAATTTTGGAAGAAGCGATTAAAGCAGGAATTCCCGCTATCATCGAAAAACCACTTACCTTAAACTTGAAAGAAGCCATAAAGCTTAGAGATCTTTCGTTCACATGTGATGTGCCAGTACTTATGGGACACACACAACTATTCCAGCCTGCAGTAGAAAAAATACAAAACATAGTGGATTCGACAAACCTGCCGGATTACATCCTTTCAGAAGGAATGGGAATGGGGCCCAAAAGAAAAAACCTAGATGTATTATGGGATTGGGCACCTCACGATCTTTCGTTGATTTTATCATTAATGGATTCCTTCCCAAAATCAGTCTACGTACTCGAACACAAAAATTACATCTCAACATTTCTACAGTTTGAAAACTCGAAAAAGGCAACCATTCATAATTCAAATATTTCACCACAAAAAAAGAGGGCATTGACAGTTTATCGTGATAACAAGATTCTATATTTCAACGAACATAAAGTTCCTCAATTAACCTCGCATGAAGTTGCTCAAGATCTAACACAAAAAATCAAGACAATACCACTCCATAGTAAAAAACCATTGACGAACCTCGTTGAATATTTCGCGAATGGAATTGGGGGAGGTGATCGCCAAAGATTTGGACTGGAACTGGCTTGCAAATGTATAGAGGTAATTGAAGCCGGGCAAGTTTCCCTAATGAAAGACCAACAAATACGCTTTACACAATAAATTGACCAATACGAACTTTAAAAAACACCAAGACATCACTATCTCTGTTATAGTCCCTGTTTTTAACGAGATCCACACTATTGGGTATCTCCTAGAATCAGTTAATGAAGTAGTCTGCGAGGGGATCTGCCTCGAGATACTAGTGGTTGATGATGGGTCAACTGATGGTACAAGAGAGTTCCTCCTCGGTCACCCAGACCTATATTCATCTCTCCATCTAAATAAATCCAACATCGGAAAAGGCGGAGCTGTCCGACAAGGTCTACGACAAGCCAAAGGGGATTACGTTCTTTTTCAAGACGCAGACCTGGAATACGATCCAAAGGAATACCTGAAACTCTTTTTACCCGTTTTGAATCACGGAGCTGATGTAGTAATGGGATCACGTTTCCTAGCCCCGGAATGGACCAAAGTTTTTTACTTTTACCACAAAATCGGAAACAAATTGATTTCCCTTCTCTTTAACCTGTTGTTTAACACCACATGGACAGACATATATTCCTGTTACCTCCTATTTAAGAGGAATTTAATCGACCCAGAAAAACTAAAAACACTGGGTTGGGAACAACAGGCCGAAATACTAGGAAACATTTGCCTTCAAAAACCTGAACTTTACGAGGTACCGATAAACTACAATGGCAGATCTTACGAACAAGGTAAGAAAATCCGCTGGCATCATACATTCAAAGTTATATTTACTATAATTAGAACGAGAATTTTCCCAACTAACCATTCAATAGAGTAGGGTGTAGCAACGAAACAATCACTACTGGTACCCCTGGCAGGATTCGAACCTGCGACTTACTGCTTAGAAGGCAGTCGCTCTATCCGCTGAGCTACAGGGGCGCATTGCAATAATTGTGCCCAAAATCAAGCTATTGGTCAACATTATCCCAAACACACTTATTTTGTAGCATAATACGATTAATCACCAGGTTCCGGTGCCCAGAA
>MDTE01103483.1_pt1 | contig 11849 bp, 8 predicted proteins | sample 811231 | NCBI WGS metagenome assembly MDTE01 (sample SAMN05326651, study PRJNA326480) | marine metagenome | isolation source: seawater | place: Indian Ocean: Red Sea | collected 2010
TGATGACCAATCAATTTATAGTTGGAGGGGCGCAGAAATTAAAAATTTTCTTACTTTTGACCAAATTTACAAAAATTGTAAAGTATTTAAGTTAGAGCAAAACTATAGGTCAACAAAAAATATTTTAGATACTGCCTCTCATTTGATCTCTAACAATACCAATAGGGTGGGTAAAAAATTATGGTCATCGGCTACACAAGGTGAACTTGTGAAACTAAACTGTTATAGAAATGGTAAAGAGGAAGCGCAAGGTATAAGTGACATTATAGAACAAAAAATCAAAAATAATTATTCTCTTAATGATGTTTCAATCTTAGTAAGAGCTATTTATCAGACCAGAGAATTTGAAGAGAGATTTTTACAATTAGGTATTGGATATAGAGTTTTAGGAGGTACAAAATTTTATGAAAGAGCCGAAATTAAAGATGCAGTTTCTTATTTAAGAATAATAAACCAAAAATTTGATGACTTAGCTTTAGAGAGAGTTATAGGTGCTCCTAAAAGAGGAATTGGAGAAAGCACTTTAAGTCAAATTCATACTTTTAGTAAAGCAAATAAGTTGTCTCTAGAAGACGCAATAATGAAAATGTTAGAAAAGGGAGAGTTCAAGCCAAAAATTAAAACTTCACTAAACCAATTGATAAATATGATCCACAAATGGCGGAAGGACTCGGCAAACTTAAAACACTACGATTTACTTAAATTGATATTAGATGAGTCAGGATATTCATCTATGCTTAAAAATAAAAAAGATTTAGAAAATGAAAATAGATTAGAAAATTTAAAGGAATTACTAAGAGCAATGCAAGACTATGAGAGCTTACAAAGTTTTTTAGAACATGTAGCTTTAGCTACATCAATAGACCAAGAGTGGGAAGGTGCAAAAATAAATCTCATGACAATGCATGCAGCAAAAGGATTGGAATTTGACGTTGTTTTTTTACCTGGTTGGGAAGAAGGGTTATTTCCTCACCAAAAATCCCTAGAGGAAAAAGGTGATTTTGCATTAGAAGAGGAAAGGAGATTGGCTTACGTTGGTATTACAAGAGCGAAAAAAGAGGCATATTTATCGTTTGCAATGAAAAGGGCTTATCATGGAGATTGGATGGATGCTTTACCATCTAGGTTTATAAATGAAATTCCAGATGAAAGTGTTGAAAAAAATGAGGTCACCTCAAGTGAAAATAATGAGGATTTTGATTTTAATCAAGACAATACTATTGAATTCGATAAAGAATACAGAAGTCCAGGGTGGGACAGGTACAAAAAAAATAAATCATTAAGATGGAAAAAATAAAAAAGTTAAGAAATATTTTTAAAAGAGAGAATATTGATGGTTACTTAATTCCCAAAAATGATGAATTTTTCAATGAATATTTATCCAGTCACAATGATAGACTAAGCTATATATCAAATTTTACTGGGTCGTATGGATTCTCTTTAATTTTAAAAGATAAAAATTATCTATTTGTAGACGGAAGATATTCTTTGCAAGCTTTTAATCAAAGTGGAAAATTTTTTAAAATTGTAACATTTCCAGATAAAATGCCACATGAAATTTTAAAAAACAAAAAATTGTCGATTGGATTTGATCCAAAACTTTTTACTCAAAAAACATTGGATATTTTTTTTGTTAAAAGCAAATGTTTTTTTAAACCAATAAATAAAAATTTGATTGATGAAATTTGGAAAAGGAAAATTAAAATAAATAAAAAAAAATTTTATAGACTTCCAAGTAATTCTATTGGTAGTGGACACAAATCAAAAATATATAAAATAAAAAAATTATTAAAAAAAAAGGGTGCTGATTTCCAATTCGTCACTGCGCCTGAGAATAGTGCATGGTTGTTAAATATTAGAGGAAAAGATGTTGAATATACACCAATCCCTCTTTGTTTCGTCTTAATAAATAAAAATGGAGATATAAATTTTTTTTGTGATCCGAAAAAAATTCCATCGACTTTTAAGACTTATTTTAAAGGAATTAACTTTGTTGATATAAGATCGTTGGAAATTATTCTATCTAAAATTAACAATAAGAATTTTATTTTAGACAATGTTACTTGTTCTTATTATTATAAAAGTATTATATCAAAAAGTAACACTATACTTAGAGAGCAAGATCCAATTTATTATTTTAAGGCTATAAAAAATAAGAAGGAAATAGAAAATATAAAAGTTGCTCATATTTATGATGGTGTGGCTTTAACAAAGTATTTATTTTGGGTTAAGAGAAGTTTTAGTAAAAAAAAAGTTACTGAAATAAGTGGTTCTGATAAATTATTAAGATTTAGAAAACAAAGTAAAAAATTCAAATTTTTAAGCTTTCCTACAATTTCAGGCAGTGGCCCAAATGGAGCAATAATTCATTATAGAGCCGATGAAAAATCAAATAGAAAACTTAAAAAAGGAGATTTATATTTGATAGACTCTGGTGGTCAATATGAATTTGGAACAACTGATGTTACTAGAACAATTACATTAGGAAAGCAGAGTAAAGAAATAAAAAAAATTTTTACAAGAGTTTTAAAAGGTCACATTGCAGTCTCAAATTTTAAAATCAAAAAAAATTCTACTGGCGCACATATTGACATAATCGCTAGAAAATATTTAAATCAAATTGGTCTAAATTATGCTCACGGAACTGGTCATGGGGTAGGTTACTTTCTAAATGTGCATGAGGGCCCTCAGGCTATTTCAAAAAATAATAAAGTCAAATTCCAAGAAGGAATGGTAGTATCAAATGAACCTGGATATTATGAAAAAAATAAATTTGGAATAAGGATTGAAAATTTGATTTATGTAAAGAGAAAGAAAAATACAAAGTTTTTTGAGAATTTGACGATGGTACCAATTGATAAAGATTTAATTGAAACAAGAATGCTAAATAAAAATGAAAAGAAATGGCTCAATCAATACCATCACAAGGTATTTAAAAATCTTAAAAATTTTATGAATATTTCAGAAAAAATTGAGCTTAAAAAAGCTTGTTCAACTATCTAGAATTTCGTTCCATTCTTTTTCTAGAATAATTTTGATATTTAAATTTTTTGCTTGATCAATTTTCTTTTTTGTTGGCTTTGAGTCACCTACAATTAAAAAATTTAATTTTTTTGAAATCGATCCTAAAACTTTTCCCCCATTTTTTTCTACTATTTCTTTAGCCTCAGATCTACTGATTTTTTTAAATCCACCAGTAAACATTATTTTCTTGTTGGAAAATTTTCCACCTTTAGTTTTAACAAGGTAGTCTTTAATCTTTAATTTTTGAATCAACTCTTTTGTGGTTTGTATATTAGTTTTATTTAAAAAAAAGTTATCTATGGAACTTATCTGAGTCTCACCAATTCCATCGAGATCAATTAAGTTTTTTAAAACTTTTTTTCTAGGATCTGGCTCAAACAATTTTGTAAATTCTTTAATTGTAGTAAAAAAACTGGCCATAATTTTTGCGTTCTCTTGACCTATGTGTCTAATTCCAATTGAAAAGATAAATTTGTCCAAAAAAATTGTTTGAGATTTTTTAATTGCTTTTTCTAAATTTTTTATTGAGAGATCTCCCCATCCCTCAAGTTTTTTTATCTTTTCAAAATCAAGATTAAATATATCTGATGGTTTTTTAATTAAATTTAAATTCCAAAATTGATCGATTACCTTCTTTCCTAACCCTTCAATATTAAGGGATTCTTTTGAAACAATATGTTTTAGTTTCTCTCTGGCTATAAATTTACATTCGTAACCCTTTGTGCATCTTCTAACAGCATCCTCTTTTTTTGTTGTTTTACTAATTTCTTTACTTGTAGGTGCGCCGCATAAACATTTTGTAGGAAAAATAAATTTTTTGCTTTCCTTTTTTCTTTTTGAAGTTTCTACTGAGATAACTTGGGGTATAACATCTCCAGCTCTTTGGATTTTAATAGTATCTCCAATTCTAATATCTTTTCTTAAAATTTCATCCTCATTGTGCAGTGTAGCATTAGAAACAACCACCCCACCCACTGTAACTGGTTCTACTTTGGCAACAGGAGTAATTGCGCCTGTTCTTCCGACTTGTATAATAATATCTTTAACTTTTGTGACTGCTTTTTCAGCTGAAAACTTATAAGCAATTGCCCACCTAGGGGAATTAGATGTATTACCTAACCTTTTCTGCAAATTTAAATCGTTAACTTTGTATACTAGTCCATCTATATCATAATCAAGAGATGATCTTAGGGTGTCTATTTGCGAATGTTGTTTTTGAATTTCTTCTAAGTTGGAAACATTTTTCGTAAGTGGATTAGTAATGAATCCCCATTTACTTATTTCTTTAAGAAATTCTGAATGCTTTGAAAAGGTTATTGAGTTGGAGGCTCCTAAACCATAAGCAAAATATTTTAAAGGAATTTTAGATGTTGCTTTTGGATCTTTCTGTCTTAAAGATCCTCCTGCAGCATTTCTTGGATTCGCAAATTTATCGCTTAATTTTATAAAATCATTTTTTCCAATGAAAATTTCACATCTTATTTCAATTAATTTTGGGATAGGAGATGACTCAATTTTTTTTGGTATATTTTTTACAGTTTTGAGATTTTCTAAAATGTCCTCTCCTGTAACTCCATCTCCCCTGGATAATCCTTTAGTAAGTTTTCCATCCTCATAAATAAGTGTTGCAGATATTCCATCAATTTTAGGCTCTGCAATTAATTCTATATTTTGATTTTTAATATTAAGAAAATTTTTTACTTTTTTTAAAAAATCTTCCATATCATTTTTTTCAAAAGCATTAGATAAAGACAACATTGGACTAAGATGCTTAATCTTTTTGAACTTAGTTGATGGTTCAGATCCTATTATTTTATTTATAGATCCGGCTTTTATTAAAAAGGGGTACTTTTTCTCTAGATTAATAATTTCTATTTTAAGCTTATCATATTCTAAGTCAGATATTTTTGGACTATCTTGTCCAAAATATAGTTTATTGTGTAATTTTAGCTCTTTAATTTTTTTCTTATATTGCTTTGTAACATCGATCTTTTCAGTCATTACTTAATTATTTCAACTATTTTTTTTAAAAAACTTTTTTCAGAAAGATTTTTTTCCGTTTTTTTCTTATCTTCTTTTATTTGGTAATTTTTGTTTAAAACTTTATAAGACTGTTTAAACCACTCACTTGAATTATAATTATATCCTAATATTTTTGCGTATTTTTTTGACTCATTCTCCAATCCTAAATGATAGTGAATTTCTACTAAACGATGAAGTGCCTCCTCTATAAAAATTGTTTTATCGTATTTATTTACTATAATTTTAAGTCTATTAATTGCTGGAATCCATTTTTGAGTTGAAATGTAATATTTTGCAACAAACAATTCTTTTGCGGCCAATTGATTTACTATTAAATCTTTTTTAAATCTTAAATCTATCGCATAATCCGAATTGGGGTATTTGTTTAAAAAAAATTCTATTTTTTTATTAGCCTCCATTAAAGGATTTAAATCTTTTTTCTCATCTTCAATTTGTTCAAAATAAATTATCGCGATTAAATAGTGCGCGTAAATTACGTTTTTATCTGCAGGGTAAGTTCTTAAATATCTTTCTAAATTTTGTAATGCGTCATCATAAAAACTAATTCCATACAGCGAATAACTTGACATAATTGCTGATTTTGCTGCAAGTTCAATATTTTCAAAATTTAATTCTGCCTCAGAGAATTTTTTACTTGCAAAAAAATAATCATTTATTTCGAAAGCTTCTATTCCCTCTTTATACAAATCATAAGGATTTAATTTATTTGACGGTTCGTAGATAGCATCTTTCTTAGCACCAGAGCAGGATAAGGTTAAAAGAAAAAGAGTTATTACTAAAGCAAATTTAGAAAACATAACTAAATTAATAACAGAATAATTTTAAATTAGAATGTTAAAAATTTAGATTAAGCGTTAACTGCAATCTTATTTATTTGATTATTTCTTGATTTTTTTGCTATTAATATATTTTTAACTTCGACAGTAGTTGAACAAGCATTTAGGCTATTCAATTTTCTTAAAAATTTGTTTGTTAGTTCGTGGCCACCTTGATAACAATCTACCCTACCTATTATTCTTAATCCTAATAAAAGAAAATCACCAGCCAAATCTAAAATTTTATGATTTACAAACTCTTTATTGTTTCTCAAACCGCCATCATTTAAAATTTTATCTTTATCTACTACTACAGCGTTGTCTAAAGAACCACCCTTTGCTAATCCTAATTTTTTAATTTTTTCAATATCTTCAAACAAGCAAAAAGTTCTAGAATGAATAATATTTTCTAAATCATCAGATTGAAAGTTTATAATATTTTTTTGTTTTCCAATAATTTGGTTGTTATAATTTAATTGGAAGCTTACCTCGAATGAAGAGGTATCGTTAGGTTCAATAGAAATTTTTTTCTCTCCGTCTTTTAATTCTACTTTATCTAAAATTTTATAATATTTTCTTTTTTTTGTTAACTTTCTAATTCCCGTTCTTTCAAATGCTTCCAGAAAATCTTTTGCAGATCCATCCATTATTGGAACCTCTTCATTGTCAATTTCTATAGTTGCATTGTCTATATCTGAAATATAAAGGGCAGCCAATAAATGCTCAACGGTTGAAACTTTTGTTCCATACTCATTTTCTAAAGTGGTACAAAGTTTTGCAGATGATACATTTTGATATTTTGCAGAGATTAAATTCTTTTCTGAAAGATCTATTCTTTTAAAAATTATTCCTTGATCATCCTTTCCAGGAACTACTTTTAGTTTAGCAATTTTACCTGTGTGAAGACCGATACCTTTAAAATATACTGGCTCGTTTAAAGTATGTTGAAATGTTTTTAGCATCCATAGCGTTATACATAAATGAGTGATTATAATTAAAACAACTAATGTTTCTAAAAATAACAATTAGCTCAATTAAAAAGGTCAAAAAATCTCGCAATTAAAGACTTTTTTTCAGGAATAAAAGGTACTGCCTCACTTTTCCACCCAAATTGAACAAAAGAATTTATGTTATCACAAGCTTCTTCTAGTGGTAATTTGTCAATTAAATTTACCTCAAATCCTTTTTTATTTGAAAAATAGGTTAAGAAACTTTCCTCAAAACATTTAATCTTTTGATAATCATTTATCCCCAAGAAAATTAAAGATTTTTTTTTCAAAAAGTTTTTTAAGTTTATATTTTTATATAAAAAAATTTCAGCAAATTCTTGAATTCTTGCTTCTGCAATATCAAAAATTAATTTTTTGTGTATTTTCCTAAAATTATTATTTTCAAATAACTCTTTGTCTAAAAACGGCTCTTTAATATTATTTTTTAAAAATTTTGGATGGTTAAGAATTTTTTCGACTACATTTAAATTGAGTTTAGTAATTTTGGAAATATCTCTAAATATTAAATCAGTTCCAAATTTAAAATCTTGAATAAACTTTAGTGTATGATTATCAAAAAAAATTAACTTTGAGGTTTTGCGATTAATTTCAACTTTAAAGAAAGTATTTAAGCTTAAATTACCATTAATTAAATGAATTCCATTCAAAAAACTTTTAGAGATCAGTTTTTTAATTCTTAAATTACATCGAGAGAAAATATTTTCCAAATTTTTGAAATCATTTTTATCTATCAGAAAGAATGTTAATTCATGAGAGTAGAAGTCTCCAAATAAACCAATTGGTAAATTTCCTACTTTTTTTTTATCTAATAAATATTCAGAATTAAAAATATGAATTATCTTTTTATTATTCTCAAATTCATCAATTTTACTTTTTAGCGAATTAATAATAAAAGTAACATTTTGTTTTGTTAATTGAGACCCATTTAATTTTTTAAAACCTGTAAAATTTATCAAGAAATTATCAGGCATATCTATAATCAAAGTTACCTCTTTAAAAGTATAGTTAATTTTTTGCTCAATTAAGTAAATATTCTCCTTTACCAAATTATGAATCGACTCAAAATCGAAAATTTCTTTTTCTCTTGCATCATTAACTTTAATGTTATTTGAATAAATTAATTCAAATTCATATTTTTCGTTATTTTTTCCAACAATAAAAACTATTTCAAGATTACTGATTTCTATGAAAAGCTGAGGAGAATTTTGTTGCATTACTTATTTTAAGATAAGTTGATTATTAATTCTATAATCGAAAATTTTGTACTTTTGAAAGTTTTTTTTTCCTATAATATTTGTATAATTCATTAAGCTTTGATCATAATTTTTTATTGGTAATTTAATAGTTTTATTATCATTTGTTAACAAATCCCATCTATTCGCTTCAAAAAAATAAAATGTTTTAATTGTATCAATTGGAAAATTGATTTTTTTAAGGTTGATATAAAATTTTTCAAAATTATCTTTATCCCCAAATATTGTAGGTAAATTTTTAAATCTATCAATTTTACTAAAAGTAATTAATTGATTCTTGTCTGTATAGAAAAATTTTTCTTTTTTATTTTGCAAAATAAAAATTGGTTTTTTTTCAAAAACTTTAATTTTAAGTTTATTTGGATAAATCTTTTTAATTTCAAAACCTGCTAGAAAACTTTTTTCATCTAATTTTTTTTCAAATTGTTCGTGATTTATGAGAGAAAGATTGTCTTTATATAAAAAAGACAATTCATTTTTTACTTCATCTTTACTCAAAACCTTATTATTTTCTATTATAATTTCTTTTATTTTAAAGTTTAATTTTAAATTAAAATTTCTGTTAGAAACGTATGTGCTTAACAATAATAACAATGTTGTTGCTACTAAAATTCTTTTTTTCATCTATTAAGACCTGCATCTAACAGGATCTTTTCTACAAGATTTTCAAAGCTTATTCCGGAGTAACTTGCAATTTCAGGAGCTAAAGAAAGATTTGTCATACCAGGTTGAGTATTCAACTCCAGAATATAAAATTTGTTTTTAAAGAATTTAAAATCTGATCTGGTAACCCCTTTACACTCTAAAACTTTATGAGCTTTATTTGCTAAATAAAGAACTTCTTTATATTTATTTTTTTTCAATCTTGCTGGCATTATATGTTTTGTCTTAGCTGCTTTAGTATATTTTGCTTTATAATCATAAAACGATCTTTTTGGTACTAGTTCAATCGCTCCGATTGGTTTGTTGTTTAATACGGCTACTTGTATTTCTTGACCTCCTATAAACTGTTCAACGATTATTTGTTCGTATTTCTTTAAAAGATATTTTGCAGATCTATTTAAATTTGAAAAATTTTTGAATATTTCTACACCTAAACTTGAACCTTCATTAATAGGTTTCAAAACGATAGGAAATTTAATTTTCTTTATTTTCAAATTTTTTTTTAAAATTTTACTATCAAAAGTATTTTTATTTAAAATGAAGTATTTTGGTGTTAATATTTTATTTTTAATGAAAATTTCTTTTGAAATTACTTTATTCATAGAATTAAATGAGCTAATTACACCAGAGTGAGTGTAAGGAATTCTTAAATACTCAAAATAACTCTGCGCAACACCATCCTCTCCATCTTTGCCATGTAAAGCATTAAAAATTACATCAGTAGAATTTTTTTTAATTAAATTTAAATTTTCAAATTTTGGGTCAAACAATGATACTGAATATTTCTTTTTTTTTAAAGCCTTTGCGCATGCTTTTCCACTTTCAAAACTTATAGCTCTCTCACCTGAAGTGCCTCCTAAAACTACCAAAACTCTTTTAAATTTTTTTTTACTCACCTATAATTTTTATCTCCAATTCAAGATTGATTCCCGTTTTATCGTTCACTGTTTTTTTTACTTTGTTGATTAATTTTTCAATATCTGATGATTTAGCATTTCCATTATTAACGAAAAAATTACAGTGTTTTTTTGAAATTTCTGCGTCTCCTTCTTTAAATTCACAACACCCGCTTTCTTTAATTATTTGCCATGCTTTCTTTTCACTACTTAAATTTTTAAATGTACTACCACATGTTTTAATTTGACTTGGTTGTGTTAATTTTTTTTTCTCTATTAAATTCCTTTGATTTTTCTCAATGATTGATCTTGATTCAATTTTTCCTTTAAGTGTAACGGAGGTAATGATAAAATTTTTAGATAAGTTATTCCCTCTATAATAAAATTCAATTTCTTCAAATTTTATCTCTTTTTCTTGGCAAGATTTAATATCTACTACATTTATTGAAACTAAAACTTTAGAAATATCACTCCCATAACATCCACTATTCATAATTACTGAGCCTCCAATTGATCCAGGAATGCAAGAGAGAAACTCCAAACCACCAATACCGTTTTCTTTAGCAAAATTTGAAATCTTACGATCTAAAGTTGCCGCACCTGCCTTAATAGTAAGTTTATCCTTAAGTTTTATGTCAGAAAAGCTTGAGCCAAGTTTTATAACAACACCTTTTATTCCATTATCTCTTATTAGTGTATTAGATCCAGCTCCAAGTATGGTAATACTTAGTTTATTTTTTTTATTAATTTTCAAAAATTCAATTAATTGCTTTTCATTTAAAGGTTTAAAAAAATATTCTGCTGGTCCGCCTAAATTAAACCAGCTGTAATTAGATAGATTTATATTATTTGAAATATATTTATTAAATTTTTTTTTTAACTCTTCATTAAGGCTCATATCAAGTTTTTTAAATCATTCATCCATTTAGAAATTATTCCAGCACCCATACCTATAACTATTTCATTTTTGATCAAATTTTTTTTTAAAAATTTCCCAAGTTGTATTTGATTGTTGATTAAAATTACTTCAGTTTTTGACATTTTGGAAATCAAATTAGCAAATTTTATTTTATTGAACTTTGATGTTTTCTTCTCACCTGCTGCATATAATGGACATAATAAAACTAGATCAGACTTTAAAAAACATTTGGCAAAATTTTTATTCAAAGATAAAACTCTTGAATAACGGTGTGGCTCAAATACCGAAATTAACTTTCTTTCATTATAAACATTTTTCACACTATCTAAAATAGAAGTAATTTCCGTAGGATGATGAGCATAATCGTCATAAAAATCATTCCCATTTTTTGAAAATATTTTTGTCATTCTTCTCTGAACGCCAGAGAAGTTCTTTAAAGATTGTTTTACTATATTTTGACTCACTCCAATATTTAAACATACGATAATAGCAGCAGCCGCATTCAAGACATTGTGTTTTCCTAGTAATCTTAGTTTGATATTTTTTATTTTTTTTATTTTTTTTCTTGTATCTCTGTAACTAATGTCAAATATCGAATAATCAATTCTGTACCTTATATTTGAAATTTTATAATTTGAATTTTTACTTTCTCCATATGTAATTATATTTTTATTTTTTATTTTGCCAAAGATCTTTTTTATATTCCTATTATCTATACAAATTATAGACTTGCCAGTTGGAGGTGTTTTTTCAATAAATTTAATGAAAGATTTTTCTAAATTTTTAAAATTTTTATAGAAATCAATATGTTCATAGTCAATGTTAGTTACGATAGAATAGTTTATTGGTAATTTTAAAAAGCTGCCATCTGACTCATCAGCTTCTAGAATCGCCCACTCACCCTTTCCAAATTTTGCGTTAGTTTTAAAAGAGTTTATTACTCCGCCATTAATAATTGTTGGATCTAATTTTTGATCAGATAAAATTTTAGCAATAAGTGATGTGGTGGTAGTTTTTCCGTGAGATCCAGTAATTATTATATTTTTTTTTAACGATACTACATCAGCTAGGACTTCTGCTCTTGAATAAATAGGTATTTTCTTTTCTTTTGCGTATCTTATTTCATTGTTATTATTTTTTATAGCTGAAGACTTTACCATTATTGTAGAACTTTTAACGTTAGCTCTAGAGTGTCCTAAAAAAACCTTAATACCAGCTTTTAAACA